>Ga0134126_10001187_pt1 | contig 33068 bp, 26 predicted proteins | sample KB31752_FD_96881 | JGI IMG/M metagenome (GOLD analysis project Ga0134126, IMG submission 96881) | Terrestrial soil microbial communities with excess Nitrogen fertilizer from Kellogg Biological Station, Michigan, USA - KB3-175-2 | ecosystem: Environmental > Terrestrial > Soil > Unclassified ...
ACCGATTTCGCGGAAACGTTTTTCGATGGTGAATGATGCCAGCCCGGCCAGGCCGATGCAGCAAATGAAAATTGCCAGGCCGGCAAAAATGTTTGTGAGGCGGCCTATCAATTCTTCAGCGACGAATTTCTTGCCGAATTCCTGGTCAATAAACTTGTACTCAAAAACATCAGCCGGCGAATATTTCGCATAAACGCCTTTAAGCAAGGCGATGGCGCCCTGCGGCTGCACGCCATTATTTAACCTTACCGAGATGCAGGACGAGCCGCGGTTGTTATACAGCACCATCAGGGGTTCAACCGGCTCGTATGGGGTGGTCATTACCACATTGTCTATCTCGCCTATTACCGTAAATGTTCTCCCGGGGCCATAACGCAATAGTGTGCCCACCGGGTTTTTCAGATGCATAGCGTCAACACAAGCGTTGTTCAGCATGATAGACGAGGAGTCGCCCGGCGTACCGGCGAAATCGCGGCCGGCCAGCAATTTTATGCCCATGGTCTTTGTAAAATCAACATCGGTGGCAATGCCCGAAACGATGATCTGTGCGTTCGATGGCATGCCCTCCCAGGCCGGAGCAGGCGAACGCCACCATACTTCGGTTATCGGCGAAGAGGTGCGCACCACTGATTTTATTAAGCCTGATTTCAGCAGGTCGTTTTTAATCGCCGAAAAGCTTTTATCGGTTGACGGCGTGGAGGGCACCATCAGCAGGTTATTTGGATCATAGCCGATATTCCTGTCCTTTACATGCTGAATTTGCTGGTAAATGATGATGGTAGCAGCGATGAGGAAAATGGAGATAACAAACTGCCCGACAACCAATATCCGCCTTGGCAGCACTGCGCTTTTTCCAGCTGCGAATGTGCCCTTTAACACTTTAACCGGGTTAAATGACGATAGGTAAAGCGCCGGGTAACTGCCGGCAACTGCGCCTGTAAACAGGATGATCACCAATGCGCTTATCCAGAATACCGGATCGGTCAGATCGAGGCTGAGCTGTTTGGAAACCAGCTGGTTAAATGCAGGGCGCAGCAGGTAAACAGCGAGGATGGATAACACAAACGCGCCCAGCACCAGCAGCATCGACTCAAAGAAAAACTGGAGCACCAGGTTCTTTTTGTCAGAGCCTAATGTTTTTCTTATGCCCACTTCCTTCGCGCGTTTTTCAGAACGGGCGGTGGAAAGGTTCATGAAATTAATGCAGGCGATAAGCAGGATAATAATGGCGATAATGGTGAATAATTTTACATACTCGATCTGGCCGCCCACGTTTTTCCCGTCCTTAAAATCGCTGTACAGGTGCCATTTGCTCATCGGGAACACGAAGTAAGTGCTGACATGGTCCGTGTTATGTGCCGCCATTACGCCGTTGATGTTTTTTTCCAGTTGTTTGATATTTGGATGATCGCCGGTTTGCACATAAACCATCCACGACGAATTCCCCCACTCCATCATTGACTTTTTCACTGTCGAATCTGAAAAATTGTAGGCGCGGATGCCCTCGAACTGCCGGGTAGAATTGCCGGGCATATCGGCTATAACTGCGGTAACCTTCATCAGTTGCTGACCGTCTACCTTCAAAGTCTTGTTTATCGGATCGGCGTTGCCGAAAAACGATTTGGCCATCGACTGGGTCACTACCAGCGAGTTGGGTTCTGCAAGGGCAGTTTTAGGGTCGCCCATAACAAACTTGCAGGTAAACATGTCGAAGTACCGCCCGCCGATAGTGACAATTGGCTTTTTCAGCTTGGTTTGGCCATACTCCACCAACAGGGTATTGGGGTACGAAGACATCACCACGTTTTTTATCTGCGGATAGCCTGTTTCCAGGGATTTCTGCAGCGGAAAAACCATATTCCGGTCTGTAAAAATGTTATTCTTAAAATCGCGGTTAGCGATCACCTGGTAGATGTTTTTATAGTTGGCGTTAAACTGATCGAACGTCAACTCATCCTTCACCCATAAAAAAATAAAAATAGTACAGGTAATGCCGATGGTTAAACCAAGCAAATTGGTTATGGCAAAACCCTTATTCCTTGTAAGGTTCCGCCAGGAGATTTTGATGTAATTCCGTATCATTGATTTGGTCATTTGTCATTAGTCATTGGTCATTGGTGGTCATTGGTGGTCATTGGTCATTCGGCCAACCATTTCGCGTTAATGACCAATGACGTTTCATTCGCTCCTCAAGCTCTTCACCGGGTTAACGATAGCTGCTTTAATAGTTTGAAAGCTGGACGTCACAAAAGCTACCAGCAGCATGCCTGCGCCGCTTGCGGCGAATATCCACCAACTGATGGTGGTCTTGTCGGCATAAGTTTCCATCCATTTGTTCATGGCTAACCAGGCCAGCGGCGTAACGATCACGAATGCCAGCAGGATAAGCAATACCAGCTCGGTGGATAGCAGCTTTACTATCTGCGCTACCGATGCGCCAAGCACCTTGCGCACGCCAATTTCCTTTGTTCGCTGGTTAGTGGTATAAATAGCCAGGCCCAGCAAACCCAGGCAGCTTATCAGGATCGACAGCCCGGTGGCCCAGGCTAACAACGTTGAGGTATGTTCTTCCTGGGTGTAAAATTGCTCAATCGATTTATCATAAAACCGGTAGTTGAAATCATCGTCAGGATAACTTTCTTTCCATATTTTTCCCATTGCGTCTATCGTCTTCTTCCAGTCGCCGCCGCCTGCTGTCTCGGGTTTTAAGGCAACGTGAATAGTACCGTTCTGGTAGCTATCGTTTGCGCCCCTGGCAAGGATCGCCAAAGGCATGATGGGCGACTGTACCGAATGTGAGTAAAAATCGCCCAGTATGCCAACTACACGACGATTTTTTGTTCCGTTGAATTTTTCGATCTCTTTTCCAACAAGTTTGCCGGGATTGGTGAAACCAAGCACATGTGCGTATTTTTCGTTTACCACCATTGCTGTGGATGAATCACCAGCCTGAATGTTCCGTCCGGCGACTATTTTTATACCATACAATTTTATATAGTTTTCATCGGCGTACTTTACTTCTATCGCCGTATTGATTTCTTTTTTCCCATCTTTATAAGTGGCCATAGTCGTGTTGGTCGAGCCGGAAGATGGGGCGGCAGTGCCAACGCTCACCATTTCAACGCCGGGCAACATGCCGAGTCTTTCCGCCAATACCTTGTTCGTATTTGCTTTACGCACCTTATAGGGGGTGTTCATGTATACAATCGCATCCTTTTTAAAACCCAAGTCTTTGTGCAGGGCGTAATAAATTTGCTTGCCCACCAGTATGGTGGCCATAATAAAAAACTGTGCGATCACAAACTGCGATACCGTTAGCGATTTGCGCAGCCATGCATTGCGTGTTTTATGACTGTTGCTTTGCGCCTGGTTTTTAAGCACCAGCGCCGGCTTGTAGCCAGACAGCATTAAGGCCGGATAAAACCCGGATAAAAAGCTTACCACGACGGTCAAACCCAGCAGGAAAACAAAAATACCCGGCTGACTGATAAAATCGGCTTTTACGCCGGAGGAGACAAAGTCCGCAAATAGCTTCAGAATAAAGGGAGCTAAACAAACCGAGATAATCACGGCCAACAAGGTTATCAAAAATGTCTCGCTTAGAAACTGTATCACCAGTTGCCGGCGGCTGCTGCCCATGGTTTTACGGATACCTATTTCCTTTGCCCGCAACGCCGCCTGTGCTGTAGTTAAATTTACAAAGTTGATGCAACCCAGCATCAGCAGGAAACCGGCAACCGCCAATAGCAGGTAAAGCGTGGTTTTATTGGCCGGACCGCTAAAATCGAAAGTGCCATAGTCCTGGTCGAAGTGGATATCGCTTAGGGGCTGAATCGTTAGCGAGCGCGTGCTTCCGCGTTTTTTATCATCAGCGGTTAAGGGGCTGTATTTATCAAGTAAAGCGTTCACCTGCTTTTGCATATTAGCAGCTGTTGCGCCTGGTATCAGTTTCAGAAATACTTCAGATGCCGAATTGGTGCTCCCCCACTGGTCGAGCTGGAGATCATTGCCAAGTCGCGTTTTAGGTACCGCTGAGCTATACGAGATAAAGTCATGACAACTAAAATCGGTATTCCCCTTCAGGGGCTCAACAATACCGGTTACAGTGGTTTTAAGCGTATCGTAAGTAACTACCTTGCCAATCACCTGGTCATATGAAAGCTTGGGGAAATAAAGCTTTGCCCTGTCGGTTGTAAGTACCGCATGGTATGGCGCGTCAAGGGCAGTGGCCGATGAGCCTGCCACCCAGGTATAATTGAATAGCTTGAAATAATTTTGATCGGCCAGGGTGATGTGGTCCTGTCCTTTAAGCTTTAATGCGTCTTTATCCCCGCGGTCAACAGTTATATCGGGGTTCAGGGTATATAAAGGCACGACAAACTGTACCCCGGTGCCGGCACTTTTTATTGCTGCGGCCATCGGCGTGGTAACCCCGTAGCTGTGGCTTGTGTTACCCTGGAAGGTCCAGTTGCTCACTATGCGGTAAATGCGGTCGCTGTCTTTATGAAATTTATCGAATGTGAAATCATAATGGACGATCAGGTAGATAACCAGCGCCGCGCTGATGCCGATTGAAAGCCCGATAATATTGATGAGGGTAAAAAGCTTGTGCTTCCAAAACCCCCTGAATGCGATTTTAAAATAATTCTTTATCATAGTCATTAGTCATTGCTCATTAGTCATCTGCTTCGCGTCATTAGGTCATTGGGTCATTTTCGCTTTCTGCTTTGGTCTTTCTGCTTTCTGCTTTGGTCTTTATGCTTTGGTCTTCTCGCTTTCTGCTTTGGTCTTTCTGCTTTCTGCTAAGGCCTTTAACCTCCTATTTCACCTCCTATTCACTCCGCAAACTTTTCACCGGGTTTACCAGAGCTGCTTTTATGGTTTGATACGCTATTGTTATTCCTGCGATGAGCATCGATGCAATAATAGCCAGCACAAACGTCCAGGGGCCGATGGTGATATGGTAGGCATAATTGTTCAGCCAGTTGTTCATCATGTAATAACCCAAGGGGGCCGCAATAAGAAATGCGATAGCGATAAGCAACACAAACTCCTTAGAGAACAAGCCTATGATACTTGCAATTGGTGCGCCGAGCACCTTTCGGATGCCGATCTCTTTGGTCCGCTGCGATGCCGCAAACATGATCAGGCCATACAGCCCAAGGCAGCCGATAAGGATGGCGATGGACGAAAACAACTTAAAAGCTGTATAGACTTTTTGCTCCTGGGTATAAAAACTGGCAATATGCTCGTCGAGGAACTGGTAATCAAACAAATTATCAGGGAACAGGGCCGACCAGGTTTTACCGATTTGGCTAATCGTTTTATTTAGCGCCCCGGGGCGTATTTTCACGCTGGCCATAAAAAAGTTGCCGGGTTTGTACATCAACACACAGGCGCGGCGTTTTTTGTGTTTCGATTCGCTTTGAAAGTCCTGCACTACGCCGATGATATTGGCCTTGCGCCCATTAAACATAAAATGCTGGCCCAGGGCCTTGTCGGGGTTCATGATGCCGATTTTTTCGATGAGGGTTTGGTTTACCACCACATTGCGTGAGGTGTCGGTCGGGGCGAGTTTGGTTATCTTTTGCCCGGCCAGCATTTTAAGACCGAACATATCGATATAGTTTTCGTCCACTTGTTTTACCTCCGTAACATCGTCCTTGGTGAAACCGCGGTCGGGCGCGCTGAAAGGCGCGAAGTTGTTGTTATATGAAGGTGCGCCGTTTGACAAAGTGACCTGGGCAACACCCGGGTTACCGAGCAATTCCTGCTTCAGCACATTCGTTTTTTTATTATCAGGAATATAGAAAGATACGACGGACTCCTTATTAAAGCCAAGGTCCTCATTCTCAAAATAGTCCATCTGGTGCGCCACTATAAGGGTGCCCACGATCAATATTTGCGAAATGGCAAACTGTGCCACCACCAGGCTTTTGCGCAGCGTAAAGCCTTTTGCCATGCGCCCTGTTTTGTTTTTGAGCGAATCTACCGGCTGGAAGGCGGATTGCACAAAGGCTGGATAAAGCCCGGCGATTAAAATAATGGTGATGGTGATACCTGCGATCCACCCGATGACAATAGGTTGTGCCAGTTCGGAGGCATTTATTTTAATATTTAACCAGGCGCCGGCTGCTGAAAGGAAAAATGCAGCCAGGCCGACCCCCAGTATTAAGGCAATAAATACCAGCACGCTGGTTTCGCCCAAAAATTGTTTTACCAATTGCGAACGGTTGGCGCCCAACACCTTCCTCACCCCCACTTCTTTGGCGCGTTTAATGGCCTGTGCGGTGGCCAAATTAACAAAGTTGATGCAAGCAGTAATGATGATGAGCAGCGCCACGCCAAACAGGGCGTAATAGGTATCTTTTGACACCGGCGTAACCACATTGTTGATATACCGCTGATCAAAATGAACATCCCTCAGTGGCTGTATAGGCAAACGCACCTCTTTAGGGTCTAATGCCCAGTTCTTTTTCAGGAAAGCGGGCATGCGGGCTTGGATGCGTTGTACCGGGTAATTTTTTGGCAGCAGAATGAAAGTAAAATTACCGCCGCCGATATTCCAAAATTCATTCAGGTTTACTTGCTTGCGGATGCTCTCGAACGACAGCAGCATTTGCAGGGGTACGCTGCGGTTGGCAGGCAGGTCTTTGATCACCCCGGTTACTTTAGCGTTGATCTCGTTCTCCACATTTACTACCCTGCCCATTGGGTTGGCATCTCCGAAATATTTTTTGGCCAGGGTTTCGTTCAACACGATGGAGTTTGGCTCCGTTAGCGCCGTTTTCGCATCGCCGCGTACCCACTCGAAATCAAACACCTGCGGAACATGTTCGTCTGCAATGGCAAAATCTTTGTCGCGAAATCGTTTATTATCCACCTTCACCATTACGTCATGGCTGTACATCACCTGCGCTACCTGCTCCAGCTCCGGAAAGTCGTTCCGCATTTTTGGGGCCACGGCAAGCGAAACGTTCGAATTAAAATCGATGGCATTAAGCGTTACGCGGTAGATCCGGTTAGCTTTGGCATAGTTATCGTAATTCAGTTCGTTGCGCACGATCAGAAAGATCACCAGGCAAGCTGCGATGCCTAGTGTAAGCCCGAAAATATTCAGCAACGCGTAACTCGGGTTACGCCTGATGTTGCGGAATGCGATGATGATATAGTTTCTAATCATGGTGGTTCATTGGTCATTTGCTTCGCGTCATTAGTCATTGGTCATTTGCTTCGCGTTATTAGGGCATTGGGTCATTTTTGCTTTCAGCTTTCTCGTTGCCTAACTCTGCTGCTACTGCCTACTGCTACTAACAACTGCCCACTGTTAGTCATTTGCTTTCTGCTTTAAGCTAAAACTGCCAACTGCATACTGCCCAACTGCCCACTTTCTTCACTCCGACCGTAAACTTTCCACAGGGTTAGCCACTGCCGCTTTAATGGAGTGGAAACAAACCGTTAACAGCGCTATTGCAAGTACAAGCACGGCAGCGGATAAAAATAACCACGCATTAACAGTAATACGGTAAGGGTAATTTTCCAGCCATTTATTCATCGCCCACCAGGCAGCAGGCGAAGCTACGACGGCCGAAATTATTACCAGCTTTAGGAAATCGGCCGACAGTTTTCCCGCGATGCCTTCAACCGAGGCGCCCAGCACCTTGCGTATACCGATCTCTTTTTTGCGGCGCTCGGCCGAGAGCGTTGTCAACCCGAAAAGGCCGATGCACGAAATGAAAATTGTAAGCCCGGCGCTGAATGTAACTATTTGCTTCCATTTAGCTTCTTTACTGTACTGTTCGGCAATCTCGGCATCTTTAAAATTATATTCGTAAGGCTTGAAAGGGTATAGTTGTTTAAATGTTTTTGCTATGTAGGCAAGTGATGCGGCCTTATTTTGGTCGCTGATCTTCACAAAAATATTTCCATAGGGATCATCCGGCTTCATTCGTAACATTTCGGGCGATATTTTTTGGGTAAGGTCCAAAAAATGGTAGTCCCTGAATACGCCGATAACGGTATACTTGTTCTTCATATAAAAAAAGTCGACTACCTGCCCTATCGGGTTCTTCCAGCCGGCCTGTTTAGCAAAAGTTTCGTTCACGAGTATAGAATTGGCCGTGTCGCTGATCATGTCCCTTGAAAAATTCCGGCCTTTTACAATTGGTACTTCAAAAAGTGGCAGGTAATCTTCGTCAATGTGTTTTATATCAAATTGTGTTTGCTGCCCATTATTAATTTTAGCGATGGTGCCCCATCTGCCGCCCTGGTCGGCAGTAACCATTTTTATATTGGGGTTACCTAGCAGCTCCTGCTTAAATGTGGGCAGTAATTTTTTATCAATATTAAAGGCCTTTATAGATACAACGTCTTTATCATTATAACCAAGTTTAAAATGCATCAGGTAGTCGAATTGCGAATAGATGGTTATGGTGGCGATGATAAAAAAGGTGGCGAGCGTAAACTGGAGTATCACCAAGCCCTTTGCCAGGTAATTTTTACCTGCATAGTGTTGTCTGTTATATAAGGATTGAACCGGGTTAAATCCCGACAGTACCAGCGCAGGATAAAAGCCTGCCAGAACACCTGTAAGCAAGAAAATGCCGATATAGCTGATAACCAGTTTGAAACTGAGCAGGTACGAAAAGGCAAGCGCTTTGTTGGCCAGTTCATTAAATACCGGGAGCGCCAGCTGGACCAGCAATATGGCGAGTAAAAAGGCGATAAAACTAAGGATATATGATTCGCCCAAAAATTGCATAATAAGCTGCCGGCGCTCGCCGCCTACCACTTTGCGGATGCCTATTTCTTTGGCCCTCTTTAATGAGCGGGCAATGGTAAGATTTACAAAGTTGATGCAGGCAATGAGTAATATAAACAAAGCGATGCCGGTTAAAATGTAGGAATACATAGGATTGCTATTGTCTACCAGGCCGTTATCAGCGGGCCAGTCGGTGCTGGTGTGCATTGCGAGGAGCGGCTGCAGGGCATACTGCGTTTTGCCTTGTAATCCATATTTCTGGCTCATTTCCTTTATTTGAGCGGAGGCTTCGTTTTTGTATACCACGGCCATTTTTTCTTCAACCCTTTTGATGTTGGCTCCCGGCTTCACGGTAAAAAATGTATTCAGGTAGAAATTGAGCCACTGATTGTCTTTATAAGCGCCGGAAGCTTTAAATGGCAGCAACATTTTTATTTTAATGGATGAATTTTGCGGCGACCGCTTTGTTACTGCGGTTATCTTATAAGGCTTAAATGTAGTATCGTCCTTCATCTCAAGGACTTTACCAACAGCATTTTGATCGCCGAAGTATTTTTTGGCAAGGTCTTCGGAGATCACAATCGTATTATCACCGCTTAAAGCATTTTTATAGTTACCGGCTTTGAGCGGGGCGGTAAACACGGAAAAAAAGTTGCTGTCGACATAAAGGGCATCTTCAGTAAACACATCATTGCCACGCTTAACGGTAAAATTACCCCCTTCTACGCGCACGAAGTCTTCAACCTCCGGTATCTGCCGCTTAAATGTGGGTCCCGGCATTGCACCTGTGCTGGCCATTTTGTTGATCTGGCCTGACGGATCTATTTGATTTACGACCAGGCGGTATATATTGTCGGCGTTGTTGTTAAAACGGTCGTAACTCACCTCATCCATTGTATACAAAAGGATAAGCATGCAACAGGCCAGCGCAACGCTGAGCCCCACGATATTGATTACAGAAAAGGCTTTGGTTCTCCAAAGATTCCTGAAAGCAGTTTTAAGGTAGTTTTGTATCATGGCTGGTTGGTCATTTGGTCATTGAGTCATTTGGTCATTGGGTTATTGATGAAACTATGATCTAATGGGGAGTTAAAATATATACCAAAAAACAAAGGCGTTAATAATCAATCACTTACGCGCAATAGTTATACGAAGGTGTTCGTAAGCGTAACAGTGACTGTACGGTTATGATACAGTTGTGCATAGCGATTAAACCTGAAAGTCAATAAAGCCCGGCCCGGCAGCTTTTGGGAGCGGGAAAAAAACTGGTGCCGCTGTATAATTTAATTAAACGCAGAAAATATTGGAAAACAGCAGCAATCGGGAAGTGGTGATATTTGCTTAAAAAATAACTAGTAATTTTTGGAAAAAGTGTAAACCCTGTTTGCTTTATATAAATCCCATAATCAGTTAGTCAATAGCAATATATAAAAATGTAAACCTTGAAAAGTGTAAACCCAGTGTAAACCATAATTTTAGATTTATTGGTGGACGCCGCGCACTTTTGCAAAACCTGTTTGCGGCTAAGACTCTCGCTTAAATTTTGATCCAATGTAGTTTAGTTAAGCGCTAAGTGCTCTCAAATGCACGGGTAGCCTCACCCTGCCCTCTCCAAAGGAGAGGGTTCTGAAAAAGGCATAGCGAAGAGCGCAGCTAAAGTCCTCTCCTCTGGAGAGGATGAGTGAGGGCTTCGCCGTTTAGGTGAGGCCAAACAGCCAGGTAAAGCCTTAACTAAACGACATTGAATATTGATCTATTACTGATTGTATTCTGCTAAAATTTTCGCCTTGCCCCTGCCGTTTTTAAAAGCCTTTCGCGGCGTCAGGCCCAGCAGTTCAAACATGGCCATATCGGTATCGAACGAGGGATTTGGTGTTGTCAGCAATTTATCGCCGGCAAAAATCGAATTTGCGCCTGCCATAAAGCAAAAAGCCTGCTCAACCAGGGTCATTTCGGTACGGCCGGCCGAAAGGCGCACTACGGTCTTTGGCATAATGATACGGGTGGTAGCTATCATGCGCACCATATCCCACACCGATACCCGGGGCTGGTCCGCCAATGGCGTACCCTGTACGGGGACCAATGCATTGATCGGTACCGATTCGGGATGTTTCGGGAGATTTGATAATGTTTTTAACATCGAAATGCGGTCGTTCACCGTTTCGCCCAGCCCGATAATGCCGCCACTGCAAACGGTGATCTTTGCCTTGCGTACATGTTCGAGGGTTTTTAAACGCTCGTCGTACGTACGGGTGGTGATGATGCGCTTGTAATCCTCTTCCGATGTATCCAGGTTGTGGTTATAGGCATACAGGCCGGCATCGGCCAGCCTCTGCGCCTGCGATTCGGTAAGCATGCCCAGGGTGCAGCAAACCTCCATGTCGAGCTCGTTTACTGCTTTCACCATGTCTATTACCTTATCAAAGTCGCGGTTGTCGCGCACTTCGCGCCATGCTGCGCCCATACATAGCCGCGATGCGCCGCCATCCTTTGCTTTTTTTGCTGCAGAAACAACTTCGTCCTTTGGCATTATGGCATGGACATCCACGCCGGTATTATAGCGCGCAGCCTGCGGGCAATAAGCGCAATCTTCGGGGCAGCCGCCTGTTTTAATAGAGATTAGTGAACTGATTTGTACTTCTGAATAATCCTTATTTTCGCGGTGCACCGTGGCAGCTTCATAAATAAGGTCCAATACGGGCCTATGGTAAATTTCGGCTATTTCTTCTTTCGTCCAGTTGTATCTTAATTCAGTCATTTTGTATTATTAATGGATTTGCAATTTTATGCAAATAATTTAAGAATCCCGGGGCCGCATCAATGATGCAGCAAAAGTTTGGTGGCAAACCAAAGCGGCAACAAAAATCCTGCGCAATCGGTAAAGGTGGTGATGATGATAGAGGACGCTACGGCTGGATCGATCCCAACCCGCTTCAGTACCAATGGGATCGATGCCCCCGTCAGCCCGGCTACGATAAGATTGCCTGTCATGGCTAAAAACAATACCAGCCCCAGCATCGGGTCGGCATCGTAAAACATCGCAATAAAAAAAACGATCAGGCCGTTGGCGGCGCCGTTCAGCATCCCTACCAAAAACTCCTTTACCACTGTATTATAGGCTTGTTTGTCCGACAAGTCGCTCAGCGATATACGCCTTACCGTTACCGCAAGCGCCTGGGTGGCAGCATTGCCGCCCATTCCTGCAATTATCGTCATGTAAGCAGCTATGGTGGGCAGCTTCGAAACCGTGGCATCAAAATGGCGGATAACCGAAGCAGCAAGGTATGCCGTTGCAAGGTTTATCACCAGCCATGGAAGGCGGCTTTTTACAGCCTCCTTCCAGTTACCGCTTAGTTCCTCGTCTTCGGATACACCCGAGAATTTTAAAATATCCTCGGTGCTTTCCTTCTCAATTACGTCGATAATATCATCAACCGTAACCCTGCCAAGCAGCTTCATGTTATCGTCGACAACCGGGATGGTTGTTAAATTATATTGCGATATAAGGTCGGCTACCTCTTCCTGGTCAAGTTCAGCCTTTACGTAAACGAAATCGGTGTTCACCAGGTCGCGCACATGGGCATTTGCCTTCGCTTTGATAATGGATTTTATTGATAATATCCCCTGCAAAACATCATCGTCATCAACTACGTAAATCGTATAAAACTCCTCTGCCTCCTCCGACTGCCGGATAATCTCATCCAGCGCATCTTTTTTATCAAGGTTGATATTTACCTTGATAATATCGGAGTTCATTATACCGCCGGCAGTATCCTCGTCGTACTTCATCAACGCGCGGATACTATCGGCGTCTTCCTGGTCGATGTCCTCTAATATTTCCTGCTGCTCTTCTTCATCAAGTTGCGAAATAATATCTGTCGCATCATCATAATCCAGTTCTTCTACAATTTCTGAGCGCTTTTCGGGGTGGAGGTTGATCAGCAGTTCTCCGGGGCGGTGCTCCTCATCCATCTCGGAAATAACCTCGGATGCGACATCGATCGGGAGTATGTTTATGATCCTTTCCTTGGCTTCCTGCGGTAATTGCTCAAAAAGCATAGCAATCTCCGAGGCATGATAGTCCTGCAGGATGAGCGCCAATTCAGCGTCGTTCCCTTCAAGCGCTGTTTCGATGCGCTGCAGGTCGGATTTGTCTATTTCAAAAGATTGCATGTGCGACTAAAATACACTTATTTACTTTGAAAATTGAAAATTTGTTGACTTAGCGATTTGAAAATTTGCTGATCTGATAATTTGAAAATTATCGGATGATGAAACGAGAAAAAGCCTGGTACAATTTGGCTATGGAGTGATCAAGCGCTATGATCGTACCGGACTGAGATGCCCTCTTGTTTATCCAGCTTTGCCAAAACCCGGTTAACCTGTGTCTTCCTGATTGCGACGCTGATACCGCAAGTATTATCAAAAGCCTGGCTGATGATGGCCAGGTTGTCATCCTTAATGATCTTCATTACAGCGTTCATTCGCAGGTAATCAAATTCGATGGTATAAATATCATTAACGGTCTTTTCAATAATCACAGCCGTTTTCAGCGCATCTTCCGTTGCGGTTTTGTACGCATTGATCAAGCCGGGTACGCCCAGCAATGTTCCGCCGAAATAGCGTACAACAACAACGGCTATATTTGTCAGGTCTTTTGAAAGCAAAGTATTTAATATCGGCCGGCCCGCGGTGCCGGATGGCTCGCCATCGTCATTCAAGCGGAAAACAGACCGGTCAATGCCGATGCGCATGGCCCAACAGTGATGGTTCGCTTTCGGATGTCCGGCTTTTAGCTGCGCAACAATATCCTTTAGTTCGCTTTCTGTACTTAACGGATATGCGAATGCTAAAAACTTGCTGCCGCGGTCCCGAAATGCGCCTTCGCAAGGTTTTTCAATGGTGCGGAAGGTATCTTCAAAAAGCATTTAGTCACGATTTCGCCATCACGATAATAGCAACAATAGCTATTACAATCCCGGCTTTGTTCAACAAGCTGAGCTTTTCTTTAAAAATGATAAGCCCTATCAGCGCACCGGCCACTATCACCCCAATATTCATCGCCGAAAAAACCGTTGCCGGCTGTGTGGCCAGGGCTTTGTGCGCCTTTAAATAAAACAGGATATTGCCAAAATTGGCAACCCCCAATACCCAGCCGATAAAAATGTGGGGCCACGAGAATCGCATCCGCCCCGTAAAGACCTGGAAAAGCAAGCCGGCCAGCGAAAACACGAAGGCCAGCACGAACACAATAAAAAGCGATGTGTTGTAAGAAACAGCTTTAAAGGCAGCAATTTGCTTCAATAGCACATCGATAAGGCCGATGCCGGCAAACACGATCAATAAATATATCCAGGCATTTGCCTGCGCAGGTTTACGTTCATCTTTCTGTTGCCAGGGTATAGTACAGATAATAGCGGTAAAACCCAACACGATCCCAATAATCTTTAAGGGCGTAAGAAGTTCCCCGAACATTAAAAATGCGGCAATGATTGGAATAAACAGCGATAGCCGCTGGGCAATGTCCGTCCGTACGATACCTGACAATCTTACTGATATTGCCAGGACCACAAAAAGTGCAGGCAATAATAAACCGAGCAGTGAATAAGTAAATATCGGGGCATCGCCCAGGTTTTGCAGGTGCGGCCTTAAAAATATCCAGGTAAGTATAATAGCGATGGAATAATTCCAGGTAATGGCCTGGTAAACATCAATATGGTAGCGTTTAGCCAGTTTTAGTAATATCGACACGGCGACGCTGCAACAGATGCTTATGATGATATATATCATTAGTGAATAAAGTTAAACGGATTGATTGGTTTATAGATGGTGTAAAGGTTCTAAGTGTTACAAAACTATGGTTTAAAACATTTTTTAGCCATTGACCAGGGTTATTAGCTTGTCATCGCCGACAACGTCCTCGCTGGCGACCCGGCCAATTATCCCGGGTGCTTTAATACCCTGCTTCAATTGGGCTGCCCCGGTAAAAATCCGGGCTTCATCCCATAATCCGGCTTCAATAAAACTGCTCAGCGTACTTGCGCCGCCTTCAATTATAATTGATTGCACATCCTGCAGGTACAACTGGTACAAAATGTATTGGGGTACATACCGGTCGAAATCCTCAAGTGCAATATACTTATTTTTGCCGTCTATATCTGTTCTTACCTCATTAAATATCAGCGTCTCAACAGACTGGTCGAATAAATGCAGGCTTTTGTTTAATTCGAGCCGGCGGTCAATCACCACCCGTTTGGGCGACCTGCCCTGCGCATACCGCACATTTAATCGAGGGTTATCAATAGCAGCGGTATTTTTTCCAACCAAAACAGCATCCTCTTCGCTGCGCCATTGGTGTACCAGCTTGCGCGATTCCGGGCCGGTTATCCAATACTGGCTTTTATCATCAGGCGCAAAAAAGCCCTCGTGGGTTTGCGCCCATTTAAGTATGATGTAAGGCCTGTGTTTTTGCACCCTGGTAAAAAATCTGCGGTTGAGCCATTGGCATTCTTTTTCGAGAATGCCGGTAACCACTTCTACTCCCGCGTCTTTCAATTTTTCGATGCCCCTCCCATTTACGGCTTCAAACGGATCGCGGCAGCCAATAATTACACGCGGTATCCTGTGCTTGATGATCAGATCGGCGCAGGGCGGTGTTTTGCCGTAGTGAGCGCAGGGCTCAAGCGAAACATACAATATTGATTTACCCAACAATTCAGCCGGATCGCTAAAATTATCGAGCACCTGGTTGATGGCGTTTACCTCGGCATGCGCCTCGCCGTACTTATGATGGTAGCCTTCGCCAATGATAATGGCGTCCACAACGATGACAGCGCCTACCATTGGATTGGGACTTACCGATCCCATACCCAACTGCGCCAGGTCCAGGCAGCGCTGCATGTATTTTTCATCTTCGGCCATGCTGCAAATATAGCATGATGCATGTCTGAACTCGAATTTTTCGGACTGGCCGAATTTTTCGAATTGAAAACTGAAATTCTATTAATTCCATAAATTCCAAAAATTCGGGTCCAGACTTTGTTACTTTGCGGCATGAAAACCATAAAGGATGTTTTTGCGGATTACCGGGTACAGCTTGCTGAGCTGTATGACGCAAATGAAGCGGAGGCAATTACCCTTTTGGTTGTAAACGAAATATCCGGCCTATCCAAAGCTAAGATCAAGGCATTTCCCGAACTGGAAATAACCGGACCAAAATCTGAAAAACTTTCTAATATTTTAATCCAGCTAAAAACAGGCAAGCCTGTCCAATATGTCTTAGGCAGAACGGAGTTTTATGGTCTACCTTTCAAAGTGAACTCTTCGGTACTCATCCCACGACCTGAAACGGAGGAATTGGTGGAATGGGTTTTATCTTCAGTTGGCAACGAGCAGTTGGCAGTGGGCAATATTGTTGATATTGGTACCGGAAGCGGATGTATTGCCATTAGTTTAAAGAAAAATTTGCCCGGATATAAAATATCTGCTATTGATATTTCTCGCGAAGCACTGCAAACAGCCAAAGAGAACGCAGAATTAAACCAGGTTAATGTTGATTTTATTGAAGCTGATGTCTTAAAATTCGACTCACCACTCACTACTCACTACTCACTAATCGTCAGTAATCCCCCGTATGTAACCCTGCACGACAAAACTCAAATGCACACCAATGTGACCGATTTCGAGCCGCATACCGCCCTGTTTGTGCCCGAGGATGATCCCCTGGTATTTTACAAGGCTATTGCTGATTTTGCTTTATCACATCTTGCTCCAAACGGTTTATTGTTTTTTGAGATCAATGAAAGCTACAGAAATGAGGTCGCTTCTTTGTTAAAGGACAAAGGCTTTAAAAATATCGAGCTAAGGAAGGACATGAGTGGAAAGGATAGGATGATTAAGGCTGTTTTTTATCTTGATCAGGATTTATAGGATCACAGCACGTAGAGACGCAATATTTTGCGTCTCTGAATGCATATCGGCATTTTGTGAAGTTCTGACGCGCGGGTCCGAGACGCAAAATATTGCGTCTCTACAACTGCAAACTTCCCTCAACTCCTCGGATGATACTGAATAATAGTCCCTTTCAAATATTCCCTGTCTAAATGCGTATAAATCTCAGTTGTGATAATACTCTCGTGCCCCAGCATTTCCTGCACGGCGCGCAGGTCGGCGCCGCCTTCAACCAGGTGAGTGGCAAATGAATGCCTGAAGGTATGCGGGCTGATAGTTTTATTTATCCCGGTGAGCTGCGCTAATTGCTTAATAACCTGGAAAATATAGATGCGGCTTAGCCTTGTGCCCCTGCGGTTTAAAAAAACCAAATCTTCCTCTCCTTTTTTCATCGGGATATGCACCCTGATATTTTCGATCCAGATCTTTAGGGCCTTTACCGCTGAACCGCCAATCGGAACCAGGCGCTCCTTGCTCCCTTTACCTGTCACTTTAATAAATTCAATATCGAGATACAGGTTCGATAATCTTAGTTCCGTTAGCTCGGATACGCGCAGCCCGCAGCCGTAAAGGACTTCAAGTATCGCTTTGTTACGCCCGCCTTCCGGTTTGGATACGTCGATGGCATCGATCAGTTTATTTACATCATGAATGCTTAAGGTATCCGGGAGCTTCCTTTGAATTTTGGGCGACTCGAGCAGCTCCGAGGGATCGCTTTTTATTATATCCTCCATTAAAAGGTATTTGTAAAACGATTTTATACCCGACAATATCCGGGCCTGCGATGATGGGATCATGCCCAGCTCATTAACCCAGGTTATAAACTGGCGCAGGTGCGGTAAAGTCACGTTTTCGGGACTGAGTTTATCCGGCTGGCTGTCAGCAAATTGATACAGTTTTTCTATATCCCTGCTATAAGCTTCTATGGAATTTTTAGAAAGGGACTTTTCAAGTTTCAAATAAGCCTGGAAACCCTTTATTGCCGAATGCCAATCCAATTGATTTTTATTTAATGTTTTTAGTTAAGTTTGAAGTGATGAAGATACAAATTATTAACGGCCCTAATTTAAACCTGCTCGGCGTTCGTGAAAAATCGATCTACGGCGATACCGGTTTTGAAACATACCTTGAAACTGTCCGGAAGCGCTACAGCAGTGTGACCATCGATTATTACCAGAGCAATGTAGAGGGCGAGATCATCAACAAATTACATGAGGTAGGATTTAGCTATGACGGTATCGTATTAAATGCCGGCGCCTATACCCATACTTCTATCGCTATTGCAGACGCTATTGCGGCTATTAATACAAAGGTTATCGAAGTACATATATCAAACGTTTATAAACGCGAAGAATTCAGGCATAGTTCAATGCTGGCGGCCAATTGTAAAGGCGTAATTGCTGGTTTTGGAATGGATTCGTACCGCCTGGCGATTGAAAGCCTTATAAATAACTAACCTACTGTTTAAAGAAAATCCGAATGCGTAAAATAATAAAACTATCGCTACTGATTGTATTTTTGCCTGTCGTCCTGTTTTCATATAACAGCTTTGGCCAGGAAAAAAAGAAAAAGCCGCAAACTATTAAAAGGGAGTCCGAACGGCGCAAAATGCATACGCGCGACTCTTTATTGCGCACATTTAACAGGTCCGACACTTCAATAAACAGCCTGCTGCAGCGAATTGAACAGTACACTACCACATTCAACCAGGTAAACAATAACTTATCTGAAGGATTAGATACGGCCGAAATAAGCGAGGGAATGCCCTCCGTTGTAAAAAGGATCAGCAGGATAGACAGCCTCATAAATACTCATAAATCAAGTACCTTACGCTATTTGTTTGTTTTAAGGGATAACCTGGACCGCCAGCAGGATTTACTTGAAGGGTGGCAATCGGATATGGAAGACGTGAGTTCCAAACTGATCCAAAACCAGTCCGAACTCATAAAATTCACCAGGGATACCTCTTTAAAAACAGTGCCATCCGACAGTGTCATAAGAATGACTTTTTTTGCCCGGCGAAGGGAAGTGATGCGCTTGTTTCATAAAACTGATTCCTTTAATCGGGCCAACCTGTTAAAAGTTAACTTGCTGCAGGATAAGATAACCGTTGCCTATACCCGGATACTTGACGAAACAGACCATATAGATTTAAAAATAAAAAGATTTGCGATAAAGGCCTTTGCCGGCGAATCCGACTATATATGGAACACACCGGCCCAGTCCGACGATTTTAACTCCGCTTTAAAAAGCACGCTCAGGCTTAACAGGATACTGTTTACTTATTTTATTAAAAATGAAACCACTACGCATTATATCGGATTGGCTTTTTTCGTTTTTATGTTAACCTGGATTATCCTTGTGCGCAGAAAGGCGAAGCGACATAACGAAAATCCGCAAATCGTCTTCGAACAGGCAAATTATATTCATAAAAACCCGGTACTGGCCCCCCTGCTGGTGGCGACAGCAATCGTTCCTTATTTTTATAGCCATCCGCCCATGGTTTTTCTGGAGACGCTGTTTTTAGTGTCGTTGATCTTTACGCTGGTTTTTATAAAGAAAAGCTTTCCGGGCCTAACTTTTAATTTTCTGCACGTGTTGTTTTGGCTCACCATAATTTATGGTGCAAGCAACCTTTTTATACAAATTGCGAATATCGACAGGACCATAATTTTAGTATTAAGCGTAGTCTCGGTAATCACGGCCTGGGTGTTCCTTCGTAATACAACGAGATCAGGCGGCAAATGTCCTCCGTATACCGGCCTGGTTTTAAAGGTATTTATCTGCATGCAGATCTTATCGGTGTTGCTCAATATAACAGGCCGGTTTAGCCTGGCTAAGATAATAGCAGTGACGTCCGTCTTCAACCTGTGGTTTTTGGTAATACTTTTCTTTGTTGTTCAAATAATCGTACAAGGCTTGTTTCTTCAATTCCAGGTTAAAAAAGAAAGTAGCAACATCATCAACTGGATTGATTACACGATATTGCAAAAAAAATTCAGGGAAACGCTGGTCGTGCTTGCCGCCGTGCTTTGGTTTTTCTTTTTACTGCAAAACCTGAACATCGATGATTGGGTGGGCGATAATTTAACCGATCTTTTAAATCAGCCCCGCAGCGTAGGCGGTTCTTCTTTTACTTTCGGCGGCTTCGTCATTTTTATAGCTGTTATCTGGCTGTCGTCGTTATTGTCGAAAATTATCAGCTACTTTTTTGATATTTCTTCCCAGCGTGTAAATGATCTCACATTAGCGAAAAAGAAAAACCGCACTTCAGCCCTGTTGATCCGGATTGGGGTATTTTCTGCAGGGTTCCTGCTCGCGGTAGCCGCATCCGGCTTTCCGCTGGAAAAACTGACCATCATTATCAGCGCGTTTGGGGTTGGTATCGGCTTCGGCCTGCAAAATATAGTGAACAACCTGGTATCAGGTATTATCCTGGCCTTTGAAAAACCTATTAATATAGGTGATATAATTGAAGTTGGCAGCAGGTCGGGCACGATGAAAGAAATTGGTATCAGGTCCAGCAGGATATTAACGGGCGATGGCTCTGAAGTTATCATACCAAACGGCGACCTGATTTCACAAACAGTGGTAAACTGGACATTAAGCAATACCAACCGCCAGGTCGGACTGATAATAAACACGGCTTACGGCGTAGACGTAGATAAAGTCAAAGACCTATTAAAAGGCTTACTAAGCAATAGGGATGATATTATGACCAGTCCGGGGCCTTCGGTATTTATAAACAATGTAACAGATAGCGCAATAGAGTTCAAAGCCTTTTTTTGGGCTGCTGATATCAACGCCACCGCCGAACTTAAAAGCAGGGTTTTGGCCGATATTTATCATGCGTTTAAAACGGAAGGGATACATATGCCCTCGACCCAAAAGGATTTCTACCTTCATTTTCCCGAGGGCGTCCCGGTGATAAATCCCGGTCAAGAGCCCGGGAAGTAAGGCGCCGGGAAAAATACCTAATAAAAATCCACTGGGTCAAGCTCGGTAAAATGCCTTTTCTTTTTTACAAAGAATGCCCATACCAGGCTTCGTTTGTATATTCCTTTTAACGGATATTGTTTGGTTTTGAGCGGACCATTCTTTTTTTTAGGCTTAAACAAGCCACGTACAAAATTCTGATGGGCGCGGCTGACGGCCCAGGCATCGTGACGCTTTCCTTCAGCCAAAAAGCGGAACAAGGCCAACAGGTCCATACATATTCTTACAGGTATAATAAAAAAAGCCCGCCAGAAAGGCAAATTATTTTGCAGCAGTAAAAGATTGTTCCTGAAATTAAGAAAGGTTTTAAATGGGTTTTCGACATTCAGCGTACCGCCGCCAAGATGAAAAACTTCGGATTCTGCACAATACATCACTTTATAGCCCATATTTTTCAGGCGCCAACAGAGGTCGATCTCTTCCATGTGGGCAAAGAAACGGTCGTCAAAGCCGCCCGCTTCCTGCCAGCAATGCTTTTTAATGAACATCGCCGCACCGGTGGCCCAAAATACTTCGTGCGATTGCTGGTATTGTCCATTATCTGCCTCTATCTCGTAAAATATCCGTCCCTGACAAAACGGGTAACCATATTTATCTATAAAGCCTCCCGCCGCCCCCGCATGTTCGAAATGGCCCCGTTGATTAAATGCCTTGATTTTCGGGGCCGCGGCTGCAATCAGCGGATCGCTTTCCATCAGCCCGATCACGGGCGCGATCCATCCCGCTGAAACTTCGACATCCGAATTCAGCAGGATAAAATAGTCGGCTTCTACCCTATTCAGTACCTTATTATAGCCCCCTGTAAAGCCATAATTCTGGTCGTTTTGGATGATTTTAACGGACGGGTACTCCTGCCTGATAAATTCAACCGAGCCATCGGTGGAGGCATTATCTCCAAGAATAATATCGAGATTGGGATAAACGGAACTTAAAACTGAAGGCATGAATTGACGCAGATGTGCTACGCCGTTCCAGTTTAAAATAACAATTGCAACTTTAGGAATATTATAAGTCATTGGTCATTGGTCATTGGTCATTGGGTTGTATGGTGAGCCTTTCAACCTTATTTCCAATATGTTTTATGTAAGCGTTAAGCTTCGTGTGAATATTGCTTAACTTATTTAAATATTCAGAATGTTGGCTTTCGGACATTAATTTTCTGTTCTTAGCTTTATTTATCCAACCTTTCGTTTCAATCAATGATCCGCGACTAAAGTAACAGAAGTTTTTATTTTTTTATAATGGTAACGACCAAAGCCGTCGGCAATGTTTGCGCCGATTGAGTCAGCTGCCCTTACTAATTGTTTCCCTAAAGTATCCTTTGAAAAATAATCCCATTCCAAGACGGTAAACCAAATCTCATCTGAAAATGATTCGGCTAATGAATATATTTCCAGATCTTCTAAACGATTACTCATATTGATCCTAAATAAATATTTAATCAATTTAACAAAATACCAATGACTAATGACCAATGACTAATGTCTAATGACGTCCGAAGGTTTTATTTTCCATCTCCTGTGCGACCATAGCCAATATTCGGGTTTTTCCCTGATCTGCGATTCAAGGTATTTTACGTGTATTTCGGTGATCTCGTATGGTTTGGTTGCCTTTGGCTCTTCAACCAGGGGAACAAAGGTATAAGTATAATGGCCTCGTTTTACCAAATCTATCCTGTAAAATACAACCACGCTGTCAACCACTTTCGTCAGCTTTTCAACACCGAGGAAAACCGCGGTTTGCTGGTTTAAAAAAGTAGTAAAGTATTTTGCATCCTCGCGCGTTGGTGTCTGGTCGGAAGCGAGCACGGTAATGGTGGGTTCATTTTTATATTCTATCATTTTACGGAGCGTTTGCCGCATGGATATCATGGTAGCCCCAAACCGGGAGCGTGTTTTGTTAAAAAAATCGGTAAAAACCTCGTTCGATTGTGGTTTGTATACGATCATTCGCCTGCGGTCGGTCAGAAAGCCGAAACTGAGGCAAGCCATTTCCCAGTTTGCGTAATGGCCGGCGGCGGCGACAATGCTTTTCCCCCGGCTAAAATAAAGCTCCAGCAACTCAGGATTTGTACATATCATACGGCGCTGGACGGACTTTTTCGACATGCTTACCGACTTAATCGTTTCCATCATCAAATCGGCCATATATTTAAAATATTCCTTTTCAATATGCCTGCGTTCAGCTTCTGATTTTTCGGGAAAGGAATTACGGAGGTTCTTCTGTACCACATTACGGCGATAGCCGATCACATAATAAAGTATCACAAATAAAATATCGGCCACCAGGTATAAAAACCAGAAGGGCAATAACGACACCAGGTACAAAAAGAACGTACCCAACCTTGAAAGCCCTCTTTTTATCATTATTTTCGTCCCGTTTTTGCTGCAAACATAAAATATATGATTGAAAAAGGCGCTGTTTTACCTATGTTTTATCTTCCGCCGGTTGAATACTTCGTCTTGTTGAATTCGTATAAACCTGCTGTCCTGATAGAAAAGGAAGAACATTTCCCCAAACAAACCTACCGTAACCGCGCTAATATCTTTTCGCCCGATGGTGTGCTGGCGTTGGTGGTGCCGGTTGTAAAAGGCTCAAAAACGCACACTAAGATTAAAGATGTAAAGATTAGCTACGACTTCAACTGGCAGCGGCTCCACTGGCAAAGCCTGCAGGCCTGTTACCGCCGTTCAGCTTATTTTGAGTATTATGAGGATGAGCTTGCGCCGTTTTATGAAAAGACATTCGACTTTCTTTTTGATTATAATGAGCAGCTTTTACAATTTGCACTAAAGGCGATAAAGCTTAAAGTCGAGTTAAATTATACGGAAACTTACGAAGCTCAATATCCTTCGCTTGATGATTACAGAAGCGCCATCAGCCCTAAAAAGGAGTCGGAATTTGATCAAAAGCGCTACTTCCAGGTATTTGAAGAACGAAAAGGGTTTCAAAGGAATTTGAGTATTGTTGATCTGTTGTTTAACCAGGGGCCGCATGCACTCAATTACCTTTGAGGTGAACCAGCTATATCCGCGATTACCCACAAATACCTAACCTATAGTTAACCTACGCCGACTATGCTTTCCTAAATCCAAGCAATTGATAACGTAAATAACGCCGACACGAAGGCTGTTTTCGATTAACTTAACTGGATAAGGCGGCGTCGCTTTCAAATCTAATCAAAGCCAGGACAAAAATTTTTTTGCGAATATTTTGAATTCCGAAAGTTATATATACTTTTACTCCCATTAATTTAATAGGAATTATAGAAACAATTGATTTAATAGAATCACACTAACTATACATAATGATCACAACAAATCACTTCAAAAACCTCAACACTAAACTTACAGGCATGAAACTTTCTCACGCAATTAAAACAATGCTGCTACTGGTTACGCTGCTTTCATCGGCCATCACATTAAAAGCACAGCAAACAGACGACCTAATTAACATGCTCCTGAAAAAGCAGGTGATAAACCAGCAGGAAGCAGACTCGCTGCGTGCAGAACAAGCCGTAAAAGAGCAAGCCAGAAAAGACAAAGAGAACGTTCACGGCATAACCATTGGCAGCAAAGCCCTTCAGATCAGCGGCCTGGCCCAAGTACGCTACCAGGGATTTGAGCAACAAGGCGTAAACAATGCTTTCGATCTGCATCGCATGAGGCTCGACGTGCGCGGCAGTGTTACTGATAATTGGTCGTATGATATCTATACCGAATTCGGGGGCCCGGGTGTTAAATTGATAGATGCCTGGACCGCCTATAAGTTTGGCGATTATCTGAAATTTACCGCCGGGCAATTTAAAATCCCCTTCTCGTTGGAAAGCCTGATCACTGATTCTCAACTTGAATTCATTGACCGGTCACAGGTAGTCGAAGCGCTTGTGGGGCGCTCAAAGGACGTGATCTCGTCGGCCAGCAACCAGCAAGGCCGTGACATAGGCTTGCAGATAAACGGAAGCTTCGTAAAATTAGATGGCGGCTATCTTTTCGATTATGCTTTCGGCGTATTCAATGGTGCCGGTTATGATGTCACTACTGACAATAATAACCATAAAGATATTGGCGGGCGCCTGAGCGTTCACCCGGCTAAAAACCTGGTCGTTTCGGCCGATTTTTATAATGGCGTAGCTAATTACGGCGCCCCGGCCAAAAACCAAACACGTAACCGCGGTGGCTTTGATGCCAGGTATGTGATTGGACCGTTGTCGTTCCAGGCAGAATACGATAAGGGCACCGATGGCACGATCAAGAGAGACGGCTGGTTTGGCCAGGCGGCCTTTTTTGTGCTGCCGAAGCGCCTGCAGTTTGCCACGAAATATGACAATTATGACCCAAACAAGGCTATAACTACTGATCGTTCGACCATTTACACCGGCGGCGTAAACTTTTTCTTTAATGAATGGACACGGTTAACCGTTGATTACCTCGACCGGCGCGAAGAAACGGCAGTACAGGTAACAAATAACATATTCGAGGTTCAATTGCAAATGACTTTTTAATTGGCACGCACCCTTATCTAAAATTTCCATGAAAAATATAAACATTAAACAGCGGGCATGTACAATTGCGATTATGGCTGCCGGTGTTTTAATAGCGGCATCTTCATTCACCAACCAAAAAGCACCGGCCGCCGATGACCTTGACGGCACAATAAGTATATCGGGGGCGTTCGCCCTCTACCCTATGACGGTTAAATGGGCCGGTGAATTTAAAAAACTTCATCCTAAGGTTACCTTCAACATTTCGGCCGGCGGGGCGGGCAAGGGAATAACCGACGCCTTATCGGGACTGGTTGATATAGGCCTGGCATCACGGGATATTGACCCGGCCGAGATAAAAAAAGGCGCCTATACGGTATATGTAACAAAGGATGCTGTTGTTCCTACTTTTAATGCGGCAAATCCTGATGCCCATGCTTTACTGGCAAAAGGGGTTAAAAAGAACCAGTTCCTTGATGTTTTTGTAAACGGAAACATTAAAAACTGGAAACAGCTGGCCGGCAATGTTTCGGTGCCCGTACATGTTTATACCCGCTCGGACGCTTCAGGCGCCGGGGAAACCTGGGCAAAATACTTCGGAAAAAAACAGGAGGACTTGCTGGGCGTAGGCGTGTACGGTGATCCCGGGCTGGCGCAGGCTGTAAAAAAGGACATTGCCGCCATCGGTTATAACAATATTGCTTATTTGTACGATCTGAAAACCCGCAAGCAGGTTGAGGGTGTTCATGTATTACCAATTGACGTAAACGGGAATGGTAAAATTGACGCAGACGAAAACTTTTACGGCACGATTGATAATTTGACAGCGGCCATAGCAGACGGAAAATACCCCTCCCCCCCTGCCCGCAACTTAGGCTTTGTTTTTAAAGGGAAGCCAAAGAAAAAAGAGCTGGTCGAATTTGTGAGGTATGTGTTAACCACCGGCCAAAAATTTATTGATGAAAACGGTTATATATCACTTTCAAAAGCAAAAATTAAGGAAGAGTTGAGGAAGGTGGAATAATTTTTTTTGTCCATGGTCGCTGGTCCATGGCAAAAAAAGCTATAGACGATGAACCATGGTAAAAAAATGGCTATGGACTATCGACCATGGACTATGGACCTTTTAAAACCAAAATATGTACCAGCTACGATTACTAAAAGATAAAATTATGTCGAAACTGATGCTGGTGTTTACACTGGCATCAGTTTCGTTATTGCTGTTCATCGGGATTGGATTGTATCTTCATTCCGTTCCAATACTTCATAAGCTATCGCTTGGCAGCCTGTTAACTTCCACTGTTTGGAAGCCGCTGAAGGGCCTTTTTGGCTTTGCCCCTTTTATCATGGGTACGCTGTGGGTCACTTGCATTTCCATCATCATAGCATTGCCGCTTTGCCTGCTTACGGCCGTGTACATTACTGAATATGCGCCAACGCGTATAAAAAGGGTGCTTTCACCTTTTGTAAACCTGCTTTCGGGTATTCCGCCTGTAATTTTTGGCGTTTGGGGGGTGCTTTTTATCATACCGTTAATTCAAAACCATATTGCACCGCATTTTGTCGACTTTTCAACCGGCTATAGTGTTTTAGCAGGCGGGATAGTGCTGGCCATCATGATCTTCCCCCTGATAGTTAGTATCACGAGCGAAGTACTAAAAACTATTCCGCAAGATTTGAGAGATGCCTCATTATCATTAGGGGCCACAAAATGGGAAACAACACGCAAGATTGTCCTAAGAAAAGCGTTACCCGGTATTATTGCGGCTATCGTATTGGCTATATCACGCGCCTTTGGCGAGACCATTGCCGTGCTGATGGTATGTGGCAACAATGCTGCTGTCCCCCATTCAGTTTTCGATCCCGGTTACCCCTTACCCGCGCTTATAGCGAACAATTATGGCGAGATGATGTCTATCCCGATGTACGACTCGGCGCTCATGTTTGCGGCATTGCTGCTTTTTTTGATCATACTATTATTTAACCTGGTATCGAGGATAATACTGGCCCGGCTGGAAAGGAAACTTGCTGCATGAAAAGAAGAATATTTGAAGAGCTGTTTTTCCGGGGCCTGATGATACTGGCGACAATTGTCGTCGTCGGAAGCTTTTTCCTGATCGTGGGTACTATCTTGGATAAGGGCTTGCCTTATATGAGCCTGGATATGATCACAAAAACGCCCGGCGGCGGATTTTATATCGGGAAATCCGGGGGTGTTTTAAATGCCATCATCGGTTCCATATACATCGCCGGCGGGGCAACCGTATTGGGGCTGATAATAAGCATACCCGTAGCTATATATATCAATATGTATATGGATGGCAAAAGGTTTTTATCAAACGTCATCCGCATGGTGTTTGATGTTTTATTCGGTATCCCTTCCATAGTTTACGGCGCTTTCGGGTTCCTGATCATGGTGTATTTTGGCATACGCGCGTCGCTGTTAGGCGGAATCATTGCGGTGACTTTATTGGTTATCCCGATTTTAGTAAGAACGCTTGACGAGATGATCCGCACCGTACCTTTTGAATTAAGGGACGCTGCGCTTTCGTTGGGCACCACCCGCTGGGAAATGGCCAAAGTAGTTTTAAGACAGATAAAGCCCGGTATTTTTACCGCTATATTATTATCATTCGGCAGGGCCGTCGGCGATGTTGCATCGGTATTGTTTACGGCTGGTTTTAGCGATAACATACCAACATCCCTGCACCAGCCCGCCGCGACCCTCCCTCTCGCCATTTTTTTCCAGCTAGGCAGCCCGGTTGAAGAAGTACAGGGGCGGGGCTACGCTTCGGCGCTTATCCTTACCATGGTAGTATTAATCATCACCGTATTATCTGAGATATTCATTAAGAAATTTAATAAACATAAACTTTAATGACAAAAACGCCTCATATTATCGTCCAGGACTTAAATGTGCAAATAGGCAATCAGCATATTTTAAAAGACATCAATATCGGTATTCCAAACAAAAAAGTAACTTCTATTATCGGGCCGTCGGGCTGCGGTAAAACCACCTTGCTAAAAACATTTAATCGTTTGCTCGACGATGCTGCAGATGTAAAAATTACCGGGAAAGTGCTCGTCGACGGTGAAAATATATACGACCCAAATACTGAAGTTACCCACATCCGCAAAAAAATGGGATTGCTTTCTCAACGCCCCTATCCCCTGCCGATGTCAATTTATGATAATGTAGCCTATGGCCCGCGCATACACGGCACCCGCAAAAAGCAGGAACTGGATGCCCTGGTAGAGAAACAATTAAGATCGACGGGCTTATGGGATGAAGTTAAGGACCGTTTAACAGCTTCAGCTACACGATTATCTATCGGACAGCAGCAGCGTTTATGCCTGGCGCGTGGCCTGGCGGTCGGCCCGGAGATCATATTGGGCGACGAATCGACATCGGCGCTCGATCCGGCTTCCACACATATTATTGAAGACCTTTTTATGCAGTTAAAAGAAAAGTATTCTATTGTGCTGGTGACCCATATCCTGCGGCAGGCGGCAAGGATATCCGACTACATCATATTTGTTTATATGGGTAAGATCATTGAATACGGCCCTACCGACGAAGTTTTGCAAAACCCGCAGGAAGAACTCACCAAACAATATGTGAAGGGGTATATTACTTAAAGGCGCCTGTAACTTTGTCATATGGTGCATTGAGGTAATTTACCATAGCATTTTTTAGCACAATTTCGTAAATTAAATTACCGTATAAATGATCAAAAATATCGTAGTTTTAATTGATTTTGCGACACATCGAGGGAAAAATGGACGAGATTTATCACAATAGGCCAACAAACAGGCTATCTCGTCGTCATTTACCTATCAAATAGTAATAAATCAACCAAAATTCGCGGGGATTGCCATCAGTTCACCGTATATTGCACCATTTATTAAGAAAAATGGCCAATACTTATCATCGGATAGTCATCAAGATCGGTTCCAATGTTTTTACCCAAAAAGATGGCCTGCCTGATCTGCTGCGCATAAATCATCTCGTAGGGCAGATCGCTGAGATAAAGAAACAGGGCAAAGAAATAATTTTGGTTTCATCTGGGGCAGTGGCATCGGGCCGGAGCCTGATCTCGGTTTCTGAAAAATATGACGCTGTTGCATCGCGGCAGCTGCTGGCCTCCATCGGCCAGGTTAAGCTCATCAATACCTATTCGCACCTGTTCGAGCAATACAGCATTCTTTGTTCGCAGGTTTTGGTTACGAAGGAAGATTTCAGGGACAGGCTGCATTACCTGAATATGAAAAACTGCCTCGAGATATTATTGCAGCACCACGTAATCCCTGTTGTAAACGAAAACGATGTGGTATCGGTTACCGAGTTGATGTTCACCGATAATGATGAACTTGCGGGCCTTATTGCTTCCATGCTCAATGCGCAGGCGCTTATAGTACTTACCAACGTAGATGGTATATATGACGGCGACCCAAATGCAGAAGGAACGGAGGTGATTACAGAATTCAGCAGCCCGGTGATAGATTTTTCGAAGTTTGTCAGCTCAGGGCGGTCGCAATTCGGCCGCGGGGGTATGATCACCAAGTCGACGATGGCGCAAAAGGTGGCCCAGTTGGGTATTGCCGTCCATATTGCAAACGGCACAAAAGAAAACATCCTGCTGGATGTACTTGAAAATACGGCGCTGCACACAAAGTTTGTCCCCAATAAAACGGCTTCGGGCAAAAAGAAATGGATAGCGCATTCGGCAAATTACGCAACAGGGCTGGTCCGGGTAAATGAGGGTGCTAAAGCGGCGCTGACATCAAACAAGGCGTCGAGTCTGCTGCCAGTCGGCATCACGGGCATTTTAACCGACTTTAAAAAAGGTGAGATCATCAAGCTGGTTGACCAGGAAGATAGTCTTATCGGTTTAGGGATTGCTGAATACAACTCGGATAAGGCGAGGGAAATGATCGGTAAAAAAAATCAGAAACCGCTGGTACATTATGATTACCTTTATTTAGAAAATTAAACCTTAGCCCTGGTAATTTAACTGCATCGATATGTCGCCAAAACAAGAAATTTATACCGGTTTGTTTGAAAATGCCCGGGCAGCCGGCCGAAGGAGCGTTGATCCCGCGCTTAGAAGTAAAATATTGAAGGGCCTTGCAGCGGCGGCAGTTGCCGAAACCGATTTCTTATTACAGGAAAACGCGAAGGACCTGGACCGTATGTTTCATGCTGATCCCAAATACGACCGGTTAAAGCTGACTAAAAAAAGAATTGCTGATATCGCCGCTGAAATTAACAAGGTAGCCCAGCTAAAAAGCCCCCTGGGGAGAGTGCTTTCAAAAAAAACGATGGCCAACGGCTTATATATTTCGAAAATATGTGTTCCGCTCGGGGTTGTCGGTGTAATTTACGAGGCGCGTCCTAACGTGACGTTCGATGTATTTTCGCTTTGCTTTAAAACCGGTAATGTATGCGTTTTAAAGGGCGGCAGCGATGCCCATTACTCAAACAACGCAATTATCTCTATTATTCATAAGGTATTGACCGGGTATGATCTAGACCCGAATGTGGCAGTTCTGCTTCCTGACGAACGTGAAGCTGCCGATGCCTTGTTAAATGCAACTGGCTATATTGATGTTTTGATACCTAGGGGAAGCCAGCAACTGATAGACCATGTGCGCAGCAACAGCAAAGTACCGGTTATAGAAACGGGCGCAGGCATTGTACATGTTTATTTTGATGAGTTTGGCGATATTGAAAAAGGCGCGAACATCATTCTTAACTCCAAAACCCGCCGCGTAAGCGTTTGCAACGCACTCGATTGTTTAATTGTACACTACAGCCGGATGAAAGACCTGCCAAAACTTGCAAAACCTTTAGGCGAGCAAAAAGTAGCTATCTACGCCGATAAAACTGCTTATATGATGTTAAAAGGCCACTACCACGATGGCCTGCTCCATAATGCCAAACCGGAACATTTTGGAACTGAGTTTTTGTCGATGAGCCTGGCTGTAAAAGTTGTTGACAGCTTTGAAGATGCTCTTGACCATATCGCCGCTTATGGATCCAAGCACAGCGAGGCAATTATTACTGAGGATGAAATGCGGGGCGAAATGTTTTTAAACCAGGTTGATGCCGCTGCGGTGTATGTTAATGCTTCAACCGCCTTTACCGATGGCGCGCAGTTTGGATTAGGGGCTGAAATTGGTATAAGTACACAAAAATTACACGCGCGCGGCCCGATGGGGATCGAAGAATTGACCAGTTACAAATGGATCGTCAGGGGAAACGGGCAGGTTCGCCCTTAAGAATCCGGCAGACTTTTCCATAAAAAAAGGCGCTCATTTGGTGAACGCCTGTTTTTCTGATTTCCAATTCGTTTATTACTTCATAAAGTAATTTATAGCTGCAATAAAACAAATAATAACAAAAATTACACCTTGCAATTTTTGTTCTAAAGTTAAACGGGCAATCATTATTTATTATTAATTAAGGGTTATTAAAATTATAGCGTATTACGTACACTTCAAAGCTTGTTTTCACTTTTACGAAATTTTTAACAAAAGAGTTACGATAATTTTATAATAGTCAGTTCTACATTTATTAAATACTAAAATGGTAAAAAACCTGTTACCTGGTTATGTATCTCTTACTTAACGGGCGCTGTAAAACAAAGGTTTACAACGTATTGGCGACGATTTTCTTCTTGTTCCGGGCAAAACAAGGTGTACTGTTAAATCTGAAAAATCGATTAAATGTCAGTGAATAGCGAGTGTATAACGCAAAAATTCTGCGTAAATTGTTTAAAAATATCCGCTTCAAATTAAAAAAAAAGCGCTATCCCAATAAAAAAAGGCGGGCCGCCCCATATTTTCCTTTTAGTTAACAATTTATAAGCCCAAAGAAGCAATTCCGGGCACATTTTACCCTACCCTGACTCAGGGCGCAGCATGACAAAATGAAAAAAGGTATCTTTGCGCCATAATGAGCAAGCATGGCAGGATATTAGTGGCAATGAGCGGCGGAGTTGACAGCTCGGTAGCAGCAGTTATGCTTCATAAGCAGGGTTATGAAGTCATCGGCCTAACCATGAAGACCTGGGACTATGCCTCATCCGGCGGCAGTTCAAAAGAAACAGGCTGCTGCAGCCTCGATAGCATTAACGACGCCCGTGCGCTGGCAGTTGGCTATGGTTTCCCGCATTATATACTCGATATTCGCAATGAGTTTGGCGATTTTGTGATCGATAATTTTGTGGATGAATACCTTGCGGGCCGTACCCCTAACCCATGCGTTTTATGTAACACCCATATTAAATGGGAAGCCCTGTTAAAGCGCGCCGACAAGCTGGATTGCGAATTTATTGCAACTGGCCACTATGCCAATATTCGTTTGCAGGATAACGGCCGCTATGTGATCTCGAAAGGTAAGGATGAAAACAAGGATCAGTCGTATGTACTTTGGGGCGTTTCTCAAAAAAATCTTTCCCGGACCAAATTTCCCTTGGGCAGCTTTTCAAAGCCCGAAATAAGGCAGATGGCGTTGGATATGGGCCAGGTTGAGCTCGCCGGTAAAAGCGAAAGCTACGAAATATGCTTTGTGCCCGATAACGACTACCGGGCCTTTCTAAGACATAGGGTTGAAGACCTGGATGAACGGGTTGCGGGCGGCAATTTTGTTTTAACCGACGGCACTATAGTGGGAAAACACGAGGGTTACCCATTCTACACCATCGGCCAGCGCCGGGGCCTTGGCATTGCTTTAGGCCATCCGATGTTCGTAACAAACATTGTTCCCGAAACCAATACGGTTGTTTTGGGTACTGTTGATGAACTGGAGCGTAAGGAAGCCTGGGTTAAAAACCTCAACCTGGTTAAGTACGAAAGCATACCGGAGCCGATCGA
>Ga0134126_10001188_pt1 | contig 33054 bp, 27 predicted proteins | sample KB31752_FD_96881 | JGI IMG/M metagenome (GOLD analysis project Ga0134126, IMG submission 96881) | Terrestrial soil microbial communities with excess Nitrogen fertilizer from Kellogg Biological Station, Michigan, USA - KB3-175-2 | ecosystem: Environmental > Terrestrial > Soil > Unclassified ...
AGGAGATATAAAAGGAGCCATTTATGAGCACAGAAAAAGCCATTTTAGCCGGCGGGTGTTTTTGGGGGGTGGAAGAACTGATCCGGGCACTTCCTGGTGTGGAATCCACTACGGTGGGTTATACCGGCGGGGACGTACCCAACGCCACGTACCGCAATCACGGCACACACGCCGAGGGTATCGAGATCGTCTTTGACCCGGAAAAGCTATCGTACCGGAAGCTTTTGGAATTCTTTTTCCAGATCCATGACCCTACCACGCGTAACAGGCAGGGGAATGATAGGGGGACGTCGTATCGGAGCGCCATCTTCTACCTCGACGAAGGGCAAAAAGAGGTCGCATTAGACCTGATCAAGGAGCTAAATGCCGCCGGGATCTTTAAGAATCCCGTTGTAACAGAGGTTGTTCCGGCGGGTCCGTTTTGGGTGGCGGAGGACTACCACCAGGATTATCTGCAAAAATATCCCGAAGGGTATACGTGTCATTATATCCGGCCGGAGTGGAAACTCTCGGGGGATAAGGCGGTCCAATGATCTTTTTTGAGCCGCATCCGGCGGCTCGTCCGACATAGGAGGCCATTACCTAACGGTATGGCCTCTTTTTATTGGATTTTATTTATCTTCAAGACATAGTTTTGAGCTATGTCCAGTGCAGGTATTATTACAATCCTTTTGATTATAGTCACGGTGATCACTTCATATAAGGGATTCACCAACAGCATTTTTTTTGATAAATATAAATTCCAGGTAGACAATATCCTGCTTTACAGGGATTACAGGCGGCTGGTGACGTCGGGCTTTCTGCATGTCAACTGGCTGCATCTGCTCTTCAACATGTTCTGCTTGTACTTTTTCAGCGGCATGTTGGAAGGGGGGCTGGGGCCGTGGTATTTTTTACTGATCTATTTCGCCAGTCTCATCGGCGGCGGGCTGGTCTCCCTGCTGATCCACCGGCGTCACGGTGATTATAGTTCCGTGGGTGCTTCGGGTGCCGTCTGGGGGGTGCTTTTTGCCTGTGTGGCCCTGTACCCCGGCATGTCGATCTCACTTTTTCCCCTGCCGCTCTCCATGCCGGTGTGGCTGTATGCGTTGATCTTCGTGCTGATCACGATCTATGCAATCCGGTCGAAGAAAAACAATATCGGGAACGAGTCGCACCTGGGGGGCGCCATCGTAGGCATGCTGCTGGCGCTGATCATCAGCCCTATGTCCCTGGTAAACAATTACGGGAAGATCCTGATCGTGTTGCTGCCGGCGGTGATCTTTTTGTACCTTATCATCACCCGGCCGCATCTTTTGCTGATCGATAATCTCTTCTACAGGACCCATGAGCAATACTATTCGATCGATCACCAGTACAATGTCGAGCGACGCGATGAACAGCAGGAGATCGACCGCATCCTCGACAAGATCAACAAGAAGGGCATGCGGAGTCTGAATAAAAAAGAAAAAGAGACGCTCAAGGCCTATTCGAAGAGCGTGCGGTGACGTATCACGGCCGCTGTGGCTGCCCAGGCTGTTCCTCATATGCGGGTGAGGCAGAAATTTCCTTTGCCGGAGTTGCCCAGTTCCTTAACCATCGCGCGGGTCTTTTTGTCGATCCAGATATAGCCGGTAGTAGCACCGTGGGTGAAATGCAGGACGCGGCAATTGAGCATGCCGCCGGTATCCAGCATCCACACGTCGTCGAAGGCATATTCCACCGTCACGGGGTCGGAAGGCGCAGCCGCATCTTTATTAAAATTATCGAGTGTATAAGTTTGACCTTTGGCAAGATCGAGATAGCCATAGACGTATTCGATCATATTGTCTTCGAAGTAGCCGCTTTTCATCGGATAGCTTCGGTCCGAGGGAACGTTCTTTCTCATCGTATGCACGGTGGCGCTGGTCGCTTGGAAATCCATAGTGAAACTCACGTTCCTTTGATAGTGTACCTCGTGCATCGAGATGGGTGTGAAGGACAGGTCGGTGATGGAGGTGTCGGTGGAATAGCTGCCTACGGGCACCTGTCGGCACCGGGCGAAGGTGATGCGGCCGGCGGCGTTATCGACGCTGATCACCTGATCGTTGACCCATTCATAAATGACCTTGCCCGCGGTGTCCGTCATGACGGCCTTATAATAGTCATGCGAGGAGCGGATCAGGTCGCTACGAAGGAGGGGGTCGCCGGGTTTGACGATGGTTTGGGCCTTGTTCCGCCCGGGCGACAGCAATAACGCGATGAGCAGCGCCAGCGATATCAGGATAGCTTTCATGGTACAAGGATACATGTTACCGTTGGTCCCCGGAGGGCCGATTCAACCGGTGACGGGGAAAATTCAATGGACGCCGGCCATGGTTCCGGGTTAAAGCCGGATCGAGTGGGTCATGCCAATCTCTTTTAAGAAATATTCATCATGTGATACGACGAGCAAGGCGGGCGGTGCTTTTCTCGGCGTGAGCAGTGTGGATTTGCCGACGCCGTTGTTGCCGACGAGGGCTGTGCTGTCGTGTTTGCCGAGCGCGAGGTCGATGTCGCTAAATAATGGATCGCAGTTTGGATGCGTGTAGGTAACGCCTTGACAAATAAGCATAGTTTCTTTTTTTAACGAGTCAAGATTTCGTCTGGGATCATTTGGATCAGTTCGCTGGCGCTGGGGCTGTTGTCGTCGTTGCCGAAGGTCGCCGAACATCCCTTTAATGCGTCGGAGGCGTTGGTGAATCCGCTGATCACCTTTTTGTTTGCGTTATTCGCCTGGTATTTCAATATCTATGCCCTACCGCGCGCTGCCCGGGGGAAAGCGAGACAAGGCTTTTCTTTTTCGCGGCTGATGGGCAGCCTTTCGCTGGGGGTGATCGTGATGTTCGCCCTTTCGGTGTTACAACAGCTGATCCTGTCGAATATCCATTTTGGTCCGGTGATGCTGATGGTGGAGATCCGGGGGATCCTAATCAACCTGGTGTTCTATTTGTTCCTCCATCTCCTGTACAAAAATTACGAGAACCAGCAGGTCAGCATCGAGTTGGAGCGGACCAAGGTAGATAACCTGGAGGCGCAGTATGAGCTGTTGAAACAACAGGTGAACCCGCATTTTTTGTTCAATAGTCTTACGACGCTGAAGGCAATGGCGGAAAGTGAGGATCGGCATACGGCGGATTTTGTCCAAAAGTTGGCTGAGTTCTATCGGTTTACGCTGGAAAGCCGCAAGCTGGATCTGATCCATGTGTCGGAGGAAATGCGGATCGTGGCCGCTTATCTCTTTTTGTTGAAGCAGCGGTTCGAAGAGGGGTTTACTTTTACTCATACGCTTGACGAGGGCGTCCTGCGTACGTTGATCCCTCCTTTTACCCTACAATTGCTTGTCGAAAACTGTATCAAACACAATGTGGTCTCGCTGGAGCGGCCGCTGCATATCCGGCTTTATTCCAACGGAGACCAATTGATCATAGAAAACCAGCGGCAACCCAAACGAACCGAAGAAACGTCGCTGGGGGTGGGGCTTAAGAATATCGATTTGCGTTATCGCCATCTGCTCAACAAGAAGATCGAGATCATTACAGGCGATACCGCCTTTGTCATCAAACTCCCGATAATCCATGAATATCATCATCATTGAGGACGAAGTCAAGACGGCCAGGCTGCTCGAGGGTATGATCGCCGCGGTGCGGCCCGGCGTTTCGGTGGTCGCCAGGCTGCAGAGTATCGAGGGTTCGGTGGCTTATTTTAACGCCAATCCCCCACCCGACCTTATTTTTATGGATGTCCAGCTTTCGGATGGCCTTTGTTTCGAGATCTTCGCGGGAGTGAAGGTCGACTGTCCTGTGGTCTTCTGTACAGCCTTCGATCATTATTCGCTGGAGGCTTTTAAGGCGGGTGGGATCGCTTATATCGTGAAACCTTTTACCAAGGAGGATGTTGCCGGTGTTTTTAAAAAGGTCGATGAGCTGAGCCGTTTTTTTGCGCCGGATCTCAGTGCGCTGTTGGCTCGGGTGACGCCGGTTTCGGGGGGAAAGAAAAGTTTTCTTGTCTTCAAAGAACAAAAATATCTCACCATCGCCACGGACCGGATCGCCTTTTTTTATATCCGGCGTGGGTCGACGACCATTCATACGTTCGAGCGGCAGGATTATGAGATCCAGCAGTCGTTGGACCAGGTTACGGGACTCGTTTCTCCTGAGCTCTTTTTTCGGCTGAACCGGCAGTATCTGATCAATTTCGGTGCTATCAAGGAGGTGGAGCATTATTTTATGCGGAAGCTCATCGTACACCTGGTGATACCGGCGCCCGATACGTTGCTGATCAATAAGGAGCGGTCGCAAAGTTTTTTGCAGTGGATGGAGGATCGGTGAGGGGGCTTTGCGGCGGGCGGGTGGGACGGATCCTGCGTCGAGGGCCGGAGTAGGCGGGCGGTCGGGTCGCCTTCGCGGATGTCCGGTTCGGGGATGAATATGTCTACGTGCAGCCTTTCATCGTCTTGGGCGCTGCTGAGCATCCTAGTTTTGGGTCAATAACAAAGACTATGAACCAGATTAAAAAATGGATGTTCGCGGCTGGGGTGGTAGTCCCCGCCATTGCGTGCTACGCCTTCAGGCCACATAAAGCTCAACTTACCAACGATGCGCACGGGTTTGCCCTGGTAGAATTGTTTACCTCGGAGGGCTGTTCCAGCTGTCCGCCCGCGGAGGAGCTTGCCGCCGAGATACAGAAAGAGTCGGCGGACAGGCCGGTGTATGTTTTGGCCTATCATGTAGATTATTGGGATCATCAGGGATGGAAGGATCGTTATAGCGATCCGGCCTATTCGCAGCGGCAGAAGGATTATAGCAGCTGGCTTGGTACTTCCGATATTTATACGCCACAGGTAGTAGTCAATGGCCGCAAGCAATTGGTGGGGTCTGATTAGCCGGCGCTGCGCAGCGCGCTTAACAATGCGTTGATGGCGAGTCCCGCGGCGCATGTGGCGCTTAGCGCGCGGGCCGAGGGTTCTTCGGGGCTGAAGGTGAGCTATTCCATCGATGGGGGGGCCGCTAACGACCGGCTGCTGATCGCCGTGGTAGAGAAAACGGGTGTCAGCAAGGTTACTGGTGGAGAGAACGGAGGGCGCACGTTGTCGCATGTGCAGATCGTCCGGTCGCTTACTTCTATCAAGCCCACTTCCAAGGGTACGGTGTCCGTAGCGGCGCCGGCGGGTTTTATGGTTGACCCGGCGAAATGGGAAGTGGTAGGGTTTGTCCAGAATGGCAGGACCGGGGAGGTGTATGCGGCGAATAAGGCGGAGTTTGCGGGAGTTGGCGCCGGGGTCGCGGCTGAGGCTGGGCTCCCGGGTGGAGCTGGGGTTGGGCTCGCTGCCGGGCCGGTCAAGAATGTCGTCATCGTGCATGGTGCATTTGCCGATGCCTCCGGCTGGGAGGCTGTCTATGACATCCTGAAGCACGACGGGTATTCTGTGACGCTGGTTCAGAATCCTACGACCTCGCTCGATGCCGATGTCGCGGCTACGCAGGAGGCACTGGACCGGGTGAAGGGGCCCCTGGTGCTGGTTGGTCATTCCTGGGCCGGTGCGGTCATCACACAGGCTGGCGTTTCGCCCAAGGTGGCGAGCCTGGTGTATGTCGCGGCTTTTGTCCCGGATTCGGGTCAGAGTGTGATCGACTTGGCCAAGTCCGCGCCTATGTTGCCTAAGAATGGTATTCTGCCGCCCGATGAACATGGGTTCGTGTATTTCAGTAAGGAGCTTTTTCACGAATGTTTTGCCGCAGACCTGCCTAGTGCGAAGTCCGACTTTATGTTCGATGCGCAACAGCCCATTGCCGGAGCCTGTTTTGGTGCGCCGGTAACGCAGGCTGCCTGGAAGAACAAGCCGGTGTATGGCATCGTCGCTACGGAAGACAAGGCGATCAATCCGGCGTTGGAGCGGGCGATGTATAAACATGCGGGCGCGGCAGTCACCGAGGTGAAGAGCTGTCATGTGGTATTCATGTCGCATCCCGAGGTTGTCGCCAGGGTGATCGAAGATGCGGCAAAAGCCGGTGCGTCTGCGTCCGCTTCCGCATCCGCCGGAACTAACGCCGGGGCCGGCAAATAATATAGTTTATGAAAGTGATTGTCTCTATAGCTGTTCTCTTGCTGCTTTTTTTTGTACTACAGTGCTGGAATCCGCCAATCGATGGGCCAGCGGTGACGGGCGGGCTACAGGCCCCGCCGGAGGTCATGGCGATCCTGGATCGTGCCTGTGCGGATTGCCATTCCAATGCCAACCGGCTGCACTGGTATGACAAGATCGCGCCTGCTTCGTGGCTCGTGAATGCGGATATCCGCGAGGCGAGGACTCGGTACAATCTTTCTACCTGGGATAGTCTGAAGCCCGGGGAGCAACAGGCTGAGCTGTGGGAGATGGTCAATATGATCATCGATGGAAAGATGCCGCCGGGCGTCTATGCTTTTATGCATCCGGGTGCGAAGGTTTCGCCGGTGGAAGTAGAGATGCTGAAAAAATATCTGGCGAGTTTGGATCGATTTAAGCGGGGAGATACGGCTTCGATTGCTGCGGCGGACCGGGAGTTTGCGGCTTCCGCGGCTGGCCGTGCTGCCGGTGAGCCGGTGGCGGCGGATGGAGTACGGTATATCGATGGGTTTGCCGACTGGCAGGTGATCAGCACTACGAACCGTTTCGACAACCACAGTATCCGGATCATATTCGGAAATGCGCCGGTGGTGCAAGCGATAAAGGATGGCCAGGTGCGCTCTTTTCCGGATGGATCGGTCCTTGTAAAAGCCGTTTGGAATAGCATCGAAGATGCCGAGGGGCATGTCCGGCCGGGAACGGTGAACAGCATACAGATCATGATCAAGGATGAAAAGCGGTTTCCGAAAACAGCGGGCTGGGGATTTGCCAAATTCAACGGGATAAAGTTGGTGCCCTGTGGCGCCGATGCCACCTTTAATACCACCTGTTTTAATTGCCATAAGATGGCGGGTGATTTCGGCTATGTCTTCAATATTCCCCCGACGCGAGAGCTGTTCGATGCCGGAGAGCAACGGGTGATCACGTCTTTTGCCGATAACCGGCAGCAGACCATGTCCACGCTTTATGGGAATGGCTCCGCGCGGCGGGCGGCGGTTGCAGGCGTCGGCGCGCAGCTTTCGCATGATGCGGGTCTCGTGCCCGGTGCGATCTATACGTTGGTGACGTGGGGCCAGGTCAAGAATACCTACTGGTATGGGAGCCAGATCAATGGGCCTTTGCTTTCTATAGAACGTGTTAGTGTGTCGCCGGACTCGGCGATCGACTATAAGGTCCTGCGGGGAACCGTTCGCGGCGACAGCGTGCGACAAGTTACCGACACATCGTCGAGGGTTAAGCTGATCCTCGGTCGCCGGGCTTCGGTGCTGCCGTGATCTAACGTATCAGGATCAGGGCGCCCTGCCGTCTGATGACGGTTCCGGTAGAGGTCGTGATTACCACAGTATACACATAAGTTCCTGGGGGCGCCAAATTGCCACCGATGGCGCCGTTCCAGCCGGTGTCGATATCCGAGCTTTCGAAGATCTTGCCGCCATAGCGGTTGAAGATCGTCATGTTGAAGGATTTGGGGGTGTCGCCGGATTTTACGCGGAAGAGATCGTTTGCGCCATCGCCGTTAGGAGAAAAGGCGTTGGGGATATAATAGCCTGACGCCAGACCTGGGCCTGATCCCGGACCTGATGGCGAGCAGCTGATGCTTGCCGTTAGGTCTACCTGCGCGGTGGCGGAGCAGCCGTTGGTAGTGCCGGTGACGGTGTACGCGATGTCCGACTGAAATGTGGCAGCAGGGTTGCTTACTGCCGGATCGGAAAGGCCGGTGGCTGGGCTCCACTGGTAGGTATCGGCGCCATTTGCCTGGAGTTGGATGCTTCCGCCGGGACATATGGAGGTCGTGACCGGGTCGATGGAGATCTGGGGGGTTGGGTTGACGGTGATGTCTATTTCGAGCCTGTTGCTTTCGCAGGAGCTGGTGGGCGTCTGGGTGACATAATAGGGCGTGGTGCCGGGGGCCGTGGTGGAAGGTGTCGGGGCTGTCGTGCTGCCGCCGCCGCCGGTAGCCGTGGCGTACCAGCGCAGGTTGGCGCCGTTCGCGGATAAGGGATTTGCGGGGGCGTTGAGACAATACTGGGGGACGGGGTGAGGTGTGGGCTCCGCCGAGGGCGAAGACACAGTAACGTCGATAAGTGTACGCTGGCTTTCACAACCGCTCACCGTTTGCGTCACATAATAGGGTGTGATGCCAGCGGCAGCCGTGCTTGGTGTCGGGGCTGTCGTGCTGCCGCCGCCACCGGTAGCGGTGGGATACCACTGCAGGGCTGTACCGGTTGCGCTCAGCGGGGCCGCCGTTGCATCGATACAATAGGGTAATACCGGGATATAAGTCGGATCTGCCGGTATCGATTTGACGGTGACATCTAATTCCTGGCGCGGACTTTCACAGCTACCCGTTGGTGTCTGGGTTACATAATAAGCGGTGGTACCGATGGCCGCCGTCGAAGGCGTCGGCGTTGTCGTGCTTCCGGCGCCGCCGGTGGCCGTGGTATACCAGTGCAAATTGGCGCCGGTGGTCACCTCGGCGGCAAGGTCGGGAGCAGCGCTGTTTAGACAGGCATTCACGGGGGTATTGACGGTTGGAAGGGCAGCCATAGTTCCCTGGGCTGTTTCATAAGGCCCGAGGTCTACAGCAGCACCTTGCAATCTTTGACTTCCGCCAATGTCGAGTGTAGATGGCGCATAAGACGCGCCCTGGTCGATCACCGGGCTGCAGGGAGTTACATGAAAATCGCCGGCGGCGGCATTTACAAACAAAGGGTCAGCATTCATGTTGCTCCCGAGTGAGAATGAGCTGTTGATGTCAGAATTAGTTACTACCAGCGGTGTATTGCCGCCTGAATATGCGGAGGTATAAGGGATTCCCGAGGTCCAGATGATATTATATGTAAGATTAGTGCTGCTAGATCCAGCATCGCCGAAGTCGTTGGTAAATATCGGGGCCTTTTCATTGTAAATAAGGCAGTATTGCATCTCCAAGTACCGGGTAGAGCTACCGTTGCTTTCAGTGTTTCCGAATACCGAGGCGGCGCCGGAGGAAGCCGTGTTATTATAGAAGATGTCTTCTTCGAACGTATAGAGAAACATCGTCGCGCTGATGGTATTGAATATCGCCCCCCCATATACGGCCTGGTTGTTTAGAAAAAAGCAGTTCGTTGCACCATAATTGATCTGACTAGATGAAATTCCATAGGAGCCGATAGCGCCGCCATAAAAAGCATAATTGTTCGTAAAAGTGCAGTTGTAGAAGGCAGTGCCGGAGCCACCCGACGTATTTTGGCAAATAAAGAGCACCCCTCCACCGGTGTTATCCGGCTGCGCAATGGAACTGGAGCCGGCATCTGCATATCCGTCGCGGATCGTGATCCCATGGCAGTCCGCAATCACGTACCCAGCATTATATGTAAGAACATGATAGCAATTATCCGAAGCATTACCCGCTATACCGATATCGCCGCTCAGGATGGTGGGATACAGGGTCGGATTGGTTTGTGTATTGGCGGTCTCCGTCCCGGTTCCGCTGAAGCCGCCAAATATGTAAACACCAGCGGGAACGTTAAACGTAGCGGAGCGACCAGCCGGGAGGGAGGGCTTATATGTACCCTGCGCGATCCATACCTGGTCAAAAGCATTAGCGACGGCCAGCGCCGATTGAAGATTGTTATACGAGGTTGACCAGGAGGTTCCCGAACCGGGTGTGGGATTATTGATGTTGACGTATAGGATGGCAGCAAAACAGTGGGAGGCAGGAATAAGGAAAGTGGTGAGCATGGCCGTGAGGATGCGGACGCGGCGATAGGTCATATCTACAACTTGTTTTGGCGTTTAATAAGGTCAGCATTGGACTGGTAGTCAAACGTTCATCGTATTCCATTTAGTCTGTAGATATTAGAAAAAATCTAACTCTATTGGGAAACCGAAAAAATTCGTTTTATTTTAGTGGAATGTTACCTTACCTATTACACCGACGAATTCGTTTATGGATTGTATTTACCCTGTTTTTGGGTATGGCGCCGGTCGCTTTATGGGCGCAGACAATAAATTTCCAGGGCGGGGTCTCGATCTCGAATCTACATTCAGTGCTTTACCCAACGGTTTATACCTTTTTGGGCCATACCCGGGTTGATCCGTCGTTCTCTATCGGGATGGAATACCTGGAGAAAAAGTACTGGAGTATTTCGAGCAATGTGGGTTATGTGCGAAAAGGCGGAAACGAGCCGGGTTCCAATACCGACAGTTTAGGTAGACCGATACCGATAACCAACCTATCGGAAACCTTCGACTACGTAAGTATCAATACCCTGTTCAACCTCAAGTATCCTCTAAAGGGTAACTGGGAACCTTATATCAGTTTAGGACCGCATGCAGATTTCATGACCAGCCATAACCATACTTTTTACTATTTTGATTTTCCGAATGTTTTGAATAAGAGATGCTACGGAATGGTGTATGCCGTGGGAATACGGCATGCCTTTTCCCACGTCCTGGTAGGTCTCAGGGCCGAACATTTAGTGGATCTTACGCCTTTGGTCCATTTGGGTGACGAGACCAATTATACGCATACCAGATTTTTGAGTGCGACCATCGGCTATCGGTTTCGTTCAAAGCGGAGGCGGAAATAATGAGATCATTTCGGCCCCGGAAGGCTGGAAAAAGTGACATCGATGCTTTTAGAAATGAATGATAACTTTGGGGCATGAATCGGGACACGGGGCTATACCTGCTGATGTTGGGCGGCATTATCGTCGTCGTGGGGGCGTGTATCTATTTCTTTCATGACAAGCTGCACTGGATCGGCAGGTTGCCGGGGGATATACGGATCGAGCGGGACAATTTCCGCGTGTATATTCCGATCACGACGATGTTGATCTTTAGTGCGGTGCTTTCGCTGGTGCTTTATATAATCAGGAAAATGTTGTAAGACCGCGGGCATGATAATGGCATATGGGTATTGCAGGCAACAAAACCGAATGCATGACCGGAATACGCATTTTGCTATTGGGGATCGGGATGGCGGCGGGAGTGGGGCTCCTGAAGCCGCCCGTTTCGGCGGGCCGTTCGCCGGTGTCTGCTGCGCCGGACGTACGGAATACGAGCTGGAAGGCTTTGTATCCCGCTATTGCCGATACGGTGACGTTGCGTTTTGGCGTCGATTCGAGCGCTATCCTTTCACCCACGGGTGTTCCCATCCTCAGCTCGACCTTCAAATTAAAAAACGACCTCGTGGTCTTTCACGATGTAGGCGGCATGAACGCCTGCCGGGATTTTAGCGGTTCCTATCATATCCGGATCAACGGCGACACACTGGTGCTGGTGATAGACGAAGACCCGTGCGATACGCGGGCGGGCATGCTGATCATCAAGCCGTGGATCAGGAAACAGTAGCGCGGCCTGTCGGACCAAAGGCCCGGCGACGGATGCACTGATACAGGCAAAAAATAAAAATCTGGGCCTGTTTTTACCCGAATTTTTGTGGGAGGTTTACAGTATGAATGCCACTACCCCACTCCAGGATGGAATGTTCCGGGAGATTGCCGACAAGGCGCTTTTTGAACGGGCGCAAGCGCATGGCCTCGCCTATCTCGATGCCGTGTTTGACCGGAATGTCTTTCCCACAGAAGCTGCGCTGCATGACCTGAAGCATTTTGACGAGCCAATGCCGGCGGGCGCCTGCAGCGCGGCCGAGGTGATCGAGCTGTTGCATAATTATGGCGCGCCGGCCACAGCCGCGCAGCTGGGCGGCAGGTATTTCGGGTTTGTAAATGGCAGCGCGGTGCCGGCAGGACTCGCGGCCCGGCAACTCGCCGGTTTCTGGGATCAGAACGCCGCCATGCATGTCATGTCCCCCGTAGCTGCACAGCTGGAGACCGTTGTCGAGGGATGGCTGCGAGATCTTTTTGGCCTTTCGCCGGCTACCGTCGCCAGCTATGTGAGCGGCACGTCGATGGCTAATTTCTGCGGGCTGGCGGCGGCACGGTACCGGCTTTTGCGCCTACAGGGATGGGATATCAACGAGCAGGGTATGGCGCAGGCGCCGCGTCTGCGGATTGTCGCGGGTGCGCAGGCACATACGGCGGTCACCCGGGCGGTGAGCCTGCTGGGTTTTGGAAAGGCCAACATCGAATGGGTGGAAGCGGACGACCAGGGACGAATGATCGCGTCGCGGGTACCGGAGCTCGACGATAAAACCATCCTGATCCTTCAGGCCGGGAATGTCAACTCCGGCGCTTTTGATCCATTAGGGGAACTATGTGAAAAGGGTCGCCGAGCGGGCGCCTGGGTACATATCGACGGTGCCTTTGGGTTATGGGCTGCCGCTTCGGAAAAGTTCAGGCCGTTGACGAAAGGGATCGAAAAGGCGACATCGCTGGCGGCGGACGGTCACAAGACGCTGAACACCCCATATGATTGCGGCATCCTGCTCTGCCAGGACAGAGCCGCGCTGGCCGGCGCCTTGCATCTCAGCGGCAGCTATCTGATGATCGATGATCAAAAACGCGATGGAATGATCTATACCCCGGAGATGTCGAGACGGGCGCGGATCATCGAGCTGTGGGCGACAATGAAGTACCTGGGCAGGTCGGGCATGGAAGAGCTGGTAGACACGCTTTGTGCCCGCGCTGCACAGTTTGCGTCGGCACTTCGGGGCGTCGGCGGTTTTCGGATACTCAATGACGTGGTCTTTAACCAGGTGCTGGTCTGCTGCGAGACGGATGCCCTTACGGCGAAGACGCTCGCGTATATACAGGAGCTAAGAGAATGCTGGGTCGGCGGGTCGGTGTTCCAGGGCCGGAAGGTCATCCGGGTGAGCGTCAGCTCCTGGGCCACGACGGCTGACGATATCGAGCGGACGGTGCGCACGTTCGAGGAGGCTTATCGCATGGCGACGGCCGATTGATGACGAAGCTATTCGTTCCGCAAATGCTGGCTTGGCGCGGTCGTCGCCGCCTTTCCCGTTTGCCAGCCGACCAATAGAATCGTTGCTCCTCCCAGCACGAGCGCCACGCCGGCAAAAGGCCAGATGGTCTGGTTGATCCGGTAAGCATACTCGTCGAGCCAACGTGCCATCAAGGCATGCGCTAACGGCCAGGAGAGTAGCATGGATATTACGAGCAACAACGCATACTCTTTGATGAACAGGTTGATGATATCGAGCACGGCGGCGCCAAGCACCTTCCGGATAGCAATCTCCCTGATCCTCCTGGCCAGCGTGAACGTCACTACCCCGAAGATGCCGAGGAATACGATGATGAGGCACATGGCGGAAGCCATCCGCGTCGCCGCTTGCAACTGGAGTTCCGACGCATATAACACTTTCACCGTATCGTCCATGAAAGCGTAATCCAATTCCCTGTCCGGATAGAACGACTTCCACACCCGTTCTACCGAAGCCACCGTCCGGGTCAGCGGCTGTCCGGCGGCGAGGCGGATCGATAAATGGCGGGGTCGCGGGAAGCTGTGCAGATGCAGGAATCCTACGGGGCCCATTCGTTGCCGGAGGTCACCAAACGCGAAGTCCTTCACGACGCCCACGACGGTGACGTCAAAGCCGCCAAATGCGAGTCTTACCCGCTGGCCGATCGCATCTCTCCAGCCGAAGGCTTTGACCGCGGATTCATTGAGCACGATCTCGTCTGGCCGGACGAACCCGCTGGTATCAAACGGCTCGTGCCGGAGAAACCGGCCCCGGGTAAGACGAAGTCCGTAGGCAGCCGCGAAATGTTCATCGGCCCGCAGATAAGGAATGCTCAATACCTGGTTGGTAGACGCCCCTTCGGGAATGAGGTTCAGCATGTCCCAGTTATGGCCGTCGGGTATCTCCCAGGATAACGATGCGTCGCCCACTCCCGGCACGCGTTCGAGCGCCGACCGGAGCGCTTCCAATTTCCCTATCGCCGGACCTGCTCCGTCGCTAAAGGGAAGCGATTGGATGACCATCACTCCGTCTTTGGTATATCCAAGGTCTTTATCGAGAAAATACCGGATCTGCAGGGAGATCTGCCAGGCGCAGACCATCACGACCAGCGCCACCGTGAACTGGATCACCAACAACGCCTTTCGAAGCCACAGCCCGCCCTTGGGCTGAAGCGTTACGCCTTTCAGGGACTCGATGATGGCCGTCGTCGAAAGCACAAAGGCAGGGTAGAGGCCGGCCAGCAGACCGACGCCCAGTGCCAGGATTCCGAGAAACAGCCAGTGAAAGAGCCGGAATTGACTCACCGGCTCCAGAGAGACGGAAAGGATTTGAACGGACAAAGGACGGAGCAGCTCGTAGAACCCGAGCGACAGCGCCGTCGAAAAGAGTACCAGCAGCATCGATTCGCAGAGGTGTTGAACGATCAGTTGTCTCCTCGCACCGCCGAACACTTTTCTAAGGGCGGCTTCTTTCATCCGCTGTTCCGAGGTGCCGATCTTGATGTTGACGAAATTAACGACCGCCAAAAGCAGGATGAACAGCGCGATCAGCGCGAGCGACCGCACGAGCTTTCGGACGGCTCCGTTGTTTTCATCCAACCGTTGGGTCTTCATGGGCTGTAAATAACTCCGCACTTGCCCCTGATAGGTCGGCGGCAGATGCTCCTTGAGTAAACGCGCCATTGGTTCGTCAAGCGCTTCCGGGCGGACGCCGGGCCCAAGGGTAAGATACGTACAGGCCTGATCGGTCCAGACCTGACCGGGGCTCAAACCGAAGGTGCTATCGATCTTATAGGAAACGAAAGCGCGCATCGGATGGTGATTGCCTGCAATGTCCATCACCGAGTTATCGGGTGCGTCCTTTAATACAAGGCTCACGGTCAGGTTGTACGTAGTACCCGCGGATGTTGTCATGCGCAAGGACTGGCCCACGGCGTCTTTCTTGCCGAAACAGGCCTCGGCGAGCGATTGCGTCAGGATGATCGCATGCCCGTCCGGGAAGGGGTTTTTGTGATCGCCATACAGGACCGGGAAATCGAATTGCCGTTCCAGGCTGCTGTCTCCAATCATGCAGTCCTCGCGAACATGCCTGTTACCCGCCACGAGATCGCAGAAGAAGTCGCCAAAACGATAATAGCCGGACACGAGTTGCGGATATTGCTGCGTGAGCGCAACAGGCAACCCTGCAAAGGTCATTATGTCCGACCCCATCGCCTTTTGTTTCCAATCACACTTCATCAGGTACTGACGATCCACCTGCCCGATATATGCGTTCACGTGGGTCTCATGCAAAATATAGACGCCGATGAGCAGCGAGAAGGTGATGCCGATCGACAGGCAAAAAATAGTAATGGAAGAAAAGAGTCGATGGCGATAGAGCTGCCGCAAAGCGACGGTAAGATAGTTTTTGAGCATGCGCGCTTATTGATCCTAGTCGCCGCCCAAAATCTGTGCCCTATTACAGCACATTGAGCCTTAGCAGCTTGCTTTACAAGCGTTGTCCGATACCGGACAGAGGAGTGTTCGATCCTGCTACTGCTTGAACTGGATCGGCAATCGCTTGAACGTGTCCACGGGGATTCCCCCGATGCGGGCAGGTTCCCAGGGGCGCATGCCGCTGACGACGCGGTAGGCCTCTTTGTCGAGTGCGGGGTCGACAGGCTGGATGATCACAAGATCCTGGGTAGTGCCTTCTTTGGTGACGCGGAACTGCAGGATCACGACGCCCTGGACATTGTATACGAAGGCCGACGCGGGGTATTGGATACTTTTATCGAGGTATTCATACAAGGCGGTCATGCCGCCCGGATAAGCAGATTCCTGGAAGAAGGCTTGCCCGGCGGTGGTCTGTTTGCCACCCGCGAAAAAAGCCTTTGCAGCGGATCGTCCGGATCGATACCAGGCCTCCCATTCGCCATCCGGCGCGCCGTCGCGGTTGACGCCGGAGGCCAGCACCTTGCCATTGTCGTAGTAATAAACATCGGAGCCCGAGGCCTTGCCATCCTCAAAATGAACGCGGCGCGATACTCTGCCTGACGGTGTAAAATAAACGCGGTCGCCCTTGGGAATCGTGCAGGAATCGTCGGCGAAGAGGCTCACGGTGCTCATTTTCCCGCTAGTATAATAGTTGACCATGCGCCAGCCGCTGTCCGTCTTCTCAGTGATGCTGCTGATGCGCTGCGGGCTGTTGTCGCTCACGGCGCCATACCACGTGGTGTCCTGCGCAGCGGCGATCCGGAAAAGGAGGATGGCGAGACACGGGTGAAAGAATCGCATGGCTAAAGAGGTTTTCTGCCCAGCATCCTGATAAACCGAAAATGCGAAATAACGGCAGCCCTGAAGGTAGGCAGAGAATTGTACGGTAGATCAAAAGCCTCACATTCCGCCTGCACGATCCTGCTCAATGCCGGATAGTGGATGTGACTTACCCGTGGGAATAAATGATGTTCAATTTGATAGTTCAGTCCGCCCACCAACCAGGAAATTACCGGGCTGCGCGGCGAAAAGTTAGCCGTGGTCTTTACCTGGTGGATAGCCCACTCGTTCTCTATGTGCTTTTCGTCACCTGCGGCTGAATCGAATTCCGTTTCCTCCACCACGTGTGCCAGCTGAAAGACCAGGGACAAGGTAAGTCCCAGACCGATACTCATGGACAAAAAGAAGATCAACCAGGACTGCCAGCCCAATAATGCGATGGGGATCGCGATATAGAAAAGCAGATAGAGCACCTTGCTTATCCAGAAGATGATATGATCAGCCCCGGACATCTTTGAAAGACGGGTGTCGATTATCTTCTTTTTGAAATATTTCTCAAAATCCTGAAAAAGGATCCAGATCATAGAACTGAAGGCGTACAGGAATGGCGTATAAAGGTGTTGCAGCCGATGGGCAGGTAACCAGGGCTGAGAACTGCACATGCGGATAAACGGGCTTTTTGCAATGTCATCATCGATGCCGTCGATATTCGTATACGTATGATGGACAATATTGTGTTTTTGTTTCCAGATGAAATTATTTCCACCCAGGGCATTCAGCGTCAGCCCCAGCACTTCGTTGACCCATTTACGGGAAGAATAGCTGCCGTGATTGGCATCATGCATGACGTTAAACCCGATGCTGGCCAATGCGAAGCCCAAAACCAGGCTGGAGATGATTCTGGGTAGCGGAGACATGGGAACCCACAACAATGTCGCATATAAGGAAATCGCAACGAGGATAAGAATAACCGACTTGGCGTATAGCGCAATATTGCCTGTTTTCCTTTTTTCGGTATATGTAAAATACTTGTTTACAGAAGCTTTCAACGAACTATGAAAGGCGTGATTGCTGTTGTCAAAAATTACTTTAGACATAGTAGTGCAAATGTCCTCTATTTTGTCGGAATGGCGGGACTATAGTTCAGAAATGGCGGACCCGGGTTCTTTTTTCCGCAAGCCGGGTAGGTTAAATTACGAATGTTACCATTTTTTTAACATTAAACCTACAAAAGATGAAAAAGATCACGATTGCGTGCTCGTACGCCCTCACGGGTGTTCTCTTTGCTTCCTGTATGAAACAAGCCGCCCCGGTTCCTACGGCGCAAACATCGGCAACCGCCGCTGTCACCAGCCAAAATCCCCAGGTCGTCAAGCCGGATGCCAACACGACCTTGCCGCAAAGCGCCTTCAATTTATGGGGATCCTGCGATCCCAGCGCCTATGACATTTCCGGCACTAATGGCATTTGTGTCCCCGTGGGCAGCACGGACTGCGCACCCAACGACCAGGCGGCACAGCAGTCCTCGGGACAGGTATGTGTAGGGATGACCTTTACGGGATGTTTCAAAGGCGGCAGCAACGCACCGAGCAGCGCCAACGAAATGGCTGTCTTCCTTGCCGACAATGTGACCAGCTGGAACGGTCAGGAGATGGGCTTTGTCGAAACCCTGAGCGACCATACGCTCAAAGGCTATGTCCAGGGCGGCGGCAACTATTACTACCAGACGATCTCCACCGGTGACGACGGGTATCATACGTTCACCTGCGAGGCCGAGTCGGGCGATCATACCAAGGTCGATTTTTATGTCGACGGGACCTTTAAGTTCACGTTGCAAAATTCCGGCAACAACTACTATGGCAATTATTATTACTGGGTAGGCACTACTCACCGGATCACGGATAACTGGAGCTCCACGGGTCAGCAGATCGAGATGTATAGTATGAGTATATTCTAAAGGAAAAACGAAAAAGGGCACCTTTACGGTGCTCTTTTTATCAGGATTATATCCTGATTGGGTTTCAGCTCGAGTTTACCGGGTGACAAATACGTACCGGTTTCGCAGTCGTAGATCTCGGTTGCGGAAAGATCTGGTACCGCGGCGGGAGAGTTGGTGAGATTGTGCAGATAGATATAGGTCTCGGTGCCGCATCGTACGGCATAGTGCTCGACGCTATCGTTGGAGAAGGCCACCTTTACGCTGTCGAAGCTCCCCTGCCCTGCTTTCATCATCCTGTCCAGCATCTGCCGGACATTTTTGATATAGACATCGGTACCGCGTTTGTCAAAATATTCCCACCACCACGACATCGGGAGGATCGGGGTCGGCGAGAACAAGCCATACCAAAGTCCGCGTTTGAAATCGGCATCCATGCCGGCGGCGAAGTCGTCGAAGTTCTTGTTCCAATCCCATTCGTAGCTAAACTCTCCTATGACATAGGGTTTGCCGAAATTCCGGGTATAGGCCACGATGGTAGCGGGGATGGTCCTCGTTGCCCGGTAGATATGTTTCTGGTTGAAATCGATGTGAGCGAGATTGTCGAGTCCTGCCAGATCACGGTGGGAGATACTGGTCGTCACCAGGTGTCCATAGGGGTCGAGCTGTTTCATATAGGCACTCATCTCGTCGTGCCACTGCACGATGACCGCAGCCTTGATGGGACTCGTGCGGTTACCGAACTGGACATTGTCCACTTCGTTGAAAAATTCCCAGGCGCCGATGGCCGGGCTATAGCCCCACCGGGCGACGATGTAGCGCAGCCGGTCGCGGTATTTTTGTTTCGCGGCGGGGTTGACAAAGAAATCGGCCGATGAGGTGGCCACCCCACCCTCCGACTGCAGATAAGCTCCGGGGCCCAGCGTGAGCATCATATGCAGGCCCAGGGAATCGCATAGATCTACGAGCCGGTCGAGTTTCGCGACGGCGCTGGGGTTGAAATATTCGTTGCTGGGTTTATAGCGGTTGTTGTTGAAACCGCTTTTCCAGTCGATGGGCAGGTTCCACCGGCACATCCAGGTGCGGAAGAAATTTCCGCCGTGCGCGACGAGCAAGGGCAGCATCCGTTCGTAGTTGTATTTGATGCTGTCCTCGTTAAGACCCGGGAAGAATTTCGAGTCATCGCGCGAGCGGGATTCCCAGCAGATGTTCTCGCCTATCCCGCGGAATGACTGGCCGTTGTCGAAGACGAAACCCCAATCATCTTTGAGATGAAGGATTCCTCGGCTGGCGGCTTGCGCGTTGGCAGCTGGTGCGACGGAAGGTTTGGCGGCGAAGCTGTGCGTATCCGCTGTGGTGGTGTGGTCTTTTTGTTTTAGCGCAAAGCGGTATTTGTATCTTCCTTTCTCTTGTGGCAGGAAACGGACCTTCCAGTGGGACCTGGATCCGCTGGCGCCATCGACATAATAACAGGGTACGATGAGCTTTTTGCCCGAAGGGGCTGTGACCAGCATATCGAGGGCGATATCGTCCTGGCTATACGGATTTTGCCAGGCAGCGGTGAGGGTGATGTCCCATTCCGCCTTCGAGTACTGGCGGACTTCTTTGTTTTCGAGGGATGCGCCTTTTATTACGGATTGGGAGAATACGCGGGGTGCGAAAAAAACAAGGGCTAATAAGATCGTTGAAAGCTTGGTCATGATAGTGATAGATTAGGGTAATTGGGTGAAACTTACATCATCTACGAGGAAGGCGCCGCCAGAATAGCCTTCCCAGGTGCCGGCCTGGATACCGAGGTACATCCAGCCTGTGGCCGTCGCGGTATAGATGCCATTGGATGCATAGGGACCATAGACGCCGTAGGACTGACACAGCGTGATCATGCTGCCGTCGACGGCAACCGTGGGGCCGCTTCCGCTATAGCCACCCCAGCCGTGCCAGGTGTTGAGCGAGGCGAAGAGTTGCGTGGGTGGGTTGCCATTGTTCTCGTTCCAGGTATTGGGATCGGTGGACAGATAGAATTGCATATAGCATTGGGTTCCGCCGGCCGGCAGCTTTACCTGTGCGGAGAACTGGTATTGTTTGCCAGCTTGTACATAGACGGCCTGGTACAATAATTCATTCGAAGAGCCGCCGCCGGGCGCAACGAAGGAGGGAAAATCCAGGCAACCACCCGACCCACCCGAGGGCTTGTCGGTTGTATAGCCAAATGTCGGTGGATCATTGGCCTGCTGGTTCCACACCGTCCAGGAGGAGGCGTCGGCCGTTTCCATGCTGCCGCCGTTGATGCATTCGTACCCTACGGTCACATTTGTCGTGATAACTGCCGTATCGCCGGCAATCCCATAGATAGTGAGCGTTACCGGGTAAGTTCCCGCGGCCGGAAATACGTGCGAGGGGGAAACGGTCGTGGAGGCGGCGGTGTTGTCACCGAAATTCCAGGAACAGGAGTCGATGCTGGTCGACGCATTATTGAACGTGAGATAGACACCGGAGGATGTCGTCGTAAACTTTGCCACGGCTTTTGCGGCGGCGATCACGAGGACGGATGTATCGGCAGAATAGCCGGCGTCGCTGCGGGCCACCAGCTTTACGGTATATCTGCCGGAGGTCGCATAGATATGTTGGGGGCTGGCATCCGTGGAAGTGGTCCCGTCGCCAAACTGCCAGTAGTAGGTAGCGGCCCCCTGGGTGCTGTTCTTGAACGTTATATCCAGGGCATTGGTGTCGGCTGAAGTGTAGGCTATGGCAACGGCTGGCGCGGAGCCCTGGGCGGCAGCCGAGGTAAATGTGTTGTCTTTCCGACAGGAGACCACGACGGCGGCTATGAATATGAAAATAAAGAGAGGTTTCATCTGATTCAAGTTTTATAGATTCAAGGCTTTGACGTCGATCAGTACAATGGTTTCGGCACTTGTGGGGTCCAGCTGGTAGCTTGACGGCTTATCCAGATAGACCGCCACTGCGGCTTTTTTTCCCCTGAGCGCTTTGAGCTGGGTGAGGTCCACCGAAAGATAGAAAGTGCTCTGGTTGCTGCCCGAGGGCACGGACACGGTCGCCGGCAACGAATAGGCCGAAGATGGCAGCAGCACGATCGAATCGGTGGGATCAGGGCTTTCGACGAGGCTCCCGTTCGCGATAGCCGTGGTGACCGTATCGGGATTGGTGAGGATAGCCACCGAAAAGGCGTTGTTGGCCGCCTTGCCGGAACGCAGCACGCCCAGCACGATATTCAACTTATTATCCGGCGAATCGATGACGTAGTTATATGTGGCGGAATCCAGGCCCGACGGAACGTTGTAGACGATGCTGGTGCCCGACTGCATCGATTGGGGCATATAGACGAGGGGTGCGCCGTAATCGAGGCTGGATGCTTCTTTCTCACAACCGGATAGGATGGCGAGCGTGATGAAGCAGAGGAAGAAATGGTATATACGCATTTTGATAAGCTTTAAGGGTTAGTAACCGGGGTTTTGCGTCAGGGCGCCTTTGGAGTTGGTGATCTCGCCCTGATAGAACGGGAAATAGTACATGACGGCGGGGAAGACGCGGGCCGCCACGTTGATTACCTGGTAGCTGAACGTAGTGCCGTTGGCGTTCTTTGTGACGGCGACGCCCTGCACCGGCGCGTTGAGAACCGTTTGTGCCTGCTGCCAGCGGAGGAGATCCCAGTACCGGAAATTCTCGAAGGCAAGCTCTACCCTGCGTTCGTGCTGGATGGCCTGACGGAAATCGCTTTGCGATGTCGCGGTTATGGGCGGGAGGGCGGTGCTGGCGCGGTCGCGGACCATTTGCAGGGCCTGACGGGCGGTGAGGGTATAGTTGTTACCCGCGTCGGGGCCGTAGGCCTCGTTCATGGCCTCGGCATAGTTCAGGAGGATCTCCGCATAGCGGAAGATGATCCATTGATGCGCGGCGGTTCCACCCTGGGTGAGGTTCACGTTATCGGTGAGGAATTTTTTGAGATAATAGCCGGTGCGGCTGGTATTTGCTTTCGCCATATCATCCGTGCCGCCGGGGGATTCGTCGATGGTGCGGCCGTTCCAGTTGCTGCCGTTGGTGACAACAGTCGCGGCTAGCCGCGGGTCCCGGTTAGCGTAGGGATTATCCGGATCGGCGGCGCCGGTGTATTCGTACTGGTCGACGAGGTTCTCGGTGGGCGTTACTCCGCTATGACCACCGGGGGTCTGGATGGGGTAGTTTGCTTCTTCCTGCTGGTTGCTGGCCGGCATGTATTTCGCGAAGATGGTCTCGGGGCTGGTGGTGGCGTTATTGCCTGTGAAATAATTTGCATAAGAGGCGTCGAGGGCATACAGGTTCATGCCGATGACGTCGTTTGCCGCCGCCGCGGCAGCCTGCCATTTCGTAAGGTCGTTACCTTGATTGTGCAAGGGGCTTGCGGCTTCGAGTAATACCCGGGCCTTGAGGGCAAGCGCCGCGCCTTTGGTGAACCGGCCCAGCTGATCCGAATAGCCGGAGGTTGCCCAATTGACCTGGAGGCTGTCCGCATACTTGTCGATCTCGGAGACGATATAGCTGACGACCTGGTCATAAGAAGAGCGGTGCACATACATGGAATCGGTGTGCTGCAGCGTGTTGTCGATGATCGCCGCGCCGCCATACCGCCGGATCAGCTCCGCGTAATAGAAGGCCCGGGCAATGTGCGCCTCACCGCGATACCAGCCGATGAACAGCTTATCGCGGGTATAGTTGACCACGTCGTCGACCGTATCGCGGTTTTGGATGAGGAAGGCGGCGGCATTCTGCGAATAGTCCAGAAAGAAATTGGCTGCCTGGATGCCGTCGTACATATTTTTGTAGAAGCCTTCGCCCGCAGGGATATCGATGTTGCTGGGGTTGAGCGCGCCTTCGTTGAACAGCTGGACATTCGTGGAATACTTGGCCGTTTGCTGACCGTCGTCGGAGGCCGCATCGAAGAAATTCGAATCGAGCTCGGTAAACCCATTGGGGATATCGACATAGAAGGCATTGGCAAAGGAAAAGAGCGTAGCCCTGTCCGTTGCGATCGTCGCGGGTGTCTCGTATGTATCGACCTTGGTGTTCAGGGAGAATTTGGAGCACCCCGACAGCACCGATGCGAAGGCCGCTATTGTAAAAAGAAGTTTTGTTCTCATCGCATTCAATTTTTTTGTTAGAAACTAAGCGTTACACCTGCGTTGTAGGATTTGACCGCTGGATAGGCGCCAAGCGTCTCGGGGTCCAGCTGATCGTGTTTCAGTAATGAGCTCCAGGTAGCCGCGTTGATGGCATTCACGTAGAAGCGCACCGTCGAAGCGGCGCCGCGCTTTAAGGGGGTGGTATAACCCAGCTCGAGATTGTGCAGCCGGAGGAAGTCCGTGCTCTTGATCCAGTAAGTACTGTATTGATAGTTATTCGTGTTGGCGGTGGTGCTCAGACGAGGATAGGTAGCGGTTGCCCGGGTGTCGATGCCTTCCTGCGGATAATAGGCCCAGGCATTTTTCGCCATCGCGAAGGCGTTGCCGTTGTTGACGAGCGATTCGGTTTGGATGGGAGCGGCGCTCAGCAAATTGACATCCGCGCCGAGGGCGCCCTCGAAAAAGGCGGAGAGATCGAAACCTTTATAGCCCACCGTGGCGCCAAAGGAATATACCCAGGTGGGGAAGGGTGATTTGCCAATGGCGGTGACATCGGTGCCGTCGATCTTGTCGTCGCCGTTGAGGTCCTTGTATTTGATATCGCCGGGTTGTACGGCGCCAAACTGGGGAACGGGTTCGCCTTGTTTCAGCGAGCCATCGGCGTTGAAGTCGTTGAGCTGGTAGTAGCCAAGGGCGGCCAGGCCGATGGGTGTACCGATGGGTTTTCCCGTTTGGGCGTTGTAGGAATAGGGTGGCGGAGTCTCGGCCATATAATCGATCTTGTTGCGGGTGTAGGAGAGCATGCCGTTGAGCGAGTAGGAGAAGGGACCGACTTTATCGGTCCAGGTGCCCATCACTTCGAATCCTTTGTTAGTGACCTTGCCCACGTTGTTGTATTCGAGGTTGTAGCCAAAGTAGTCGGGGATCGAGTGATCCTGCGTGAGGATGCTGCTTCGCTTATCCAGGAAGGCATCCAGCGAAAGGCTGAGCTTGTGTAACAAACCGAGGTCTACGCCGATGTTGTACTTCATGCTTTTTTCCGCGAAGACGTTGGGATTGGCGGTATAGAGTGGGGCGAGGATAGAGCCGGCGGTAGGGGGATTGTTCAAGTAGAAGGATCCGCCGCTCAGCGCCGAGGTCTGGTAGTATTGCTGGAAAAGATAGCGGCCGCTTTGGGTGACGTTGTCGTTCATGCCACCGGTCTTACCTGCCGAAAGCCGGAGTTTCAGGAGATCGATGGTCTTGTTTTGTTCCAGGAATTTTTCTTTGGAGATGATCCAGGCCGCTGACACGGCTGGATAGAAGCCCCAGCGATGGCCGGGAGCATAGGCATCGGAGCCAAAATAGGAGAAGCCAATCTCCCCGATGTACCTCTCCTGCCAGGCGTAGTTGATCCGGCCGCTAAGGTTCTGATAGGTGGTGGCGTAGTAGAGGAACCCGTCACCGAGGTAATTGGAACCATAGTAATCGACCGCGGTAGAGAGGCGGCTCGTGTGCCAGGCATGGTCGTAGCCTATCGTCATCCTTGCCTGTTTCAGATCTTCCTGGCCCGCGGGGGTTTGGGCCTGGGCTTTTAGCGGGATCGCCTGATCGGTGGTTGTGACGGCGCTGTCGAAATAGCGGGCATAGTTCGCTGTTTTGCTGTAGGTCGTCGATGCATAGCTATAAAAAGAGTAGGCTTCTGCCGCGTACAGCCCCGGCAGGAGTACATCCAGCTTTTCTTTTAGGGAAAAATTACCCTGCAGGATGCGGTACTGGGTCGATACCCAGCCCAGCGCATTTTGAGAGGCGATGGGATTGTTGGGGTATAAGGCGGTGCCGGACCATTTGCCGCTGTCCTGCATCACGGGATAGATATTCGCAGGGTAAGCGGCCATGTTGTTCCAGAGGGTCGAGGTGTTGTAGTTGGGCGCCTTCTGGTTCTCGACCATGCCGCGAAGGCTGATATTCGCCGAGAAGATCTTCGAGATATTGAGATCGAGGTTGCTGGTGAGGTTATAGCGCTGGAGCTTTTCGTTGGACGTCGAATCCGTATTGCGGATGTTGAAGAGCCCCTGCTGATCGAGGTAGTCGAAGTTCAGGTAATATTTTGCGGCATTGTTGCCGCCGGAGAAGCTCACGTTGTCATTGTTGTAAAACGCCGAATGTTTCAGGCCCTGGTCGTACCAGTCGACATTGGTGCGGTTGCCGTTCTTGTAAGCCTGGAGCTGGGCATCGCTATAGGCGGGTGTCCAGGTGTCGCCGTTGTCGTTGCTCACGGCTTCGTTGTACAAGCGGGCATAGTCATAGGAGCCGAGTGGTTTATCGACGTTCAGCGCTTGTTGCACCCCTGCCCGCGCGCCGATCTGTACCCGGGGTCTGCCGGCATGGCCTTTTTTTGTCGTCACCCAGAGGATGCCGTTGTCCCCCTTCATGCCGAAGACGGCGAGGGCGGCGGCGTCTTTAAGGATCGAAACGGTTTCGATGTCCTCGGCGGGGATCGTGGTGAAGTAGTTGAGGGTCGATTCCCAGCCGTCGACGTACACGCGGAAGGTATTGAAGGCATTGTTGCCGACGAAGCCATAGGACCCGAGGCCGCGGATGGTCATATTCGTTGCCGAGACCATGGCGGGTACGCTCAGCGGTTCGTCCGTGCTTTGTTTTGCGTATAGACCGGGGAGCCGGCCGATGAGGGTGTTGGCGGTATTGGTAGTGGGTGTTTTGTAAAGGTCGTCTCCGCCTACGACGGAGATCGAGGCCGTGGAGAGCCGCCGGGGGAGTCTCAGCAGGGGCGCAGTTTCGAGCGTGGAATCCTGCGCCATGGTTGCCCCTGCGGTGAGCAGCAGGACAAGCAGTAGAGTGATATTTCCAAAATTATTTTTCATATACAGTTGCTTGGTTAGTTTTAGTATCCCGGGTTTTGCACCAATATCCGCTTGTTGATCTCGCTTTGGGGAATGGGCTCCAGGTACATCTTGGGTGACCAATAGGCATTAAAGACCACCTGGTCGTAATAGGTCAGCAGGTTGGCGGGGACCTCTACGTTCTGGCCGTTGGTGGTGAACTGGAATTCGCGGCGGGGGCCGCCGATGAGGCCACCCGCGATATCGGGCAGTTTCCAGTGTTTGACGAGAAAGAGGCGTTGATTTTCGTTGTAGTATTCGATGGCCCATTCGCGTTGGATGATGCCGCGGAGGATGGTCTGATCGGTTTCCGTGATCGAGGGCAGGCCGGCGCGATTGTGCACGAGGTTGAGGTTGACAAGGGCTTGAGCCGAATTCCCCATTTCGTTGTAGGCCTCTGCCAGGTTGAGGTAGAACTCTGCCATTCGGAACAGCGGGAATTCGAACCAGATACGGGAGCCGCTGAGATAGTGAAACTTTACACTGTTCGCATCGCCGTGTCCGGCGGAACCGGCCTGGTTGACGCCCCGATCACAGTTGGCCGCATTCCACCCCTGGTCACCGGGGTTATTGAGGGCATCGCCGGCATGCCACATGTTATCGGCTTTGAACCTCGGCTCCATCTCATTCATCTTCGTGAAGTAGTCGGTTGCCGGCAGCGCGTTGGAGACGCCGACGCCGGGCCACACCTGGTTAGTGCCATCCGCCTTGTAATAGTTCTCGAGGAAATTCGTCTCCATGCCGTAGTTGTCCATGTCGTACCCGTCGCCCACGGTATAATAGACTTTGGACATGGTGAAATATTTGGTGATGCCGCTGCTGGGGTTGTCGTTCTTATAGGCGAGGATCGTTTCGATATTACCGGGAGTAGATGTGGCCGTGCCATAATCGGCGAAGGCATTGGCGTCCGGGGTGTTCGTGCCGCCGCCGGTGTTGATCAGCTGGTATCCGTGGCTCGATGCCCAGGTAATCACGGTATTGCTCGCGTCGATGGCATCCTGCCAGCGGCTTTGGTCGGCCGAGCCGAAACAGATCAGCTTGTTGTTCGAGCCCAGGTTGAGGACGGGCGAAGTCGAATTGAACAAGGGTCTTGCCGCGTACATCAGGGTTCGTGCTTTGATCGCGTAGGCAACTCCTTTCGTGATCCGGCCGGCATATTGAGGCGGCCAGGTATCCGGCAGGAGCGACGCCGCGCGGTCGCAGAGGCTGGTGATCGTATCCTCGGTGGCCTGCAGCGAGGCGCGCGGGATCAGCAGGCTGTCCGACGACGAGAGGCTTTTCGACACGATGGGGACGCCGCCGTAGCGGATGAACATGCCCATATACCGATAGGCGACGAGGGCCAGCATCTCGCCTTGTACATTGGCCTTTGTAGCGGCATCCATGTCTTTGACCCGGCCGATGTTCTCATAGATCAGGTAGGCCTGACGGATATAGGAGTAGGTTCCGTTGAAGTCATCGTCCGATTGGCCGTTCGCATTGAGGCCGGTGTTGATGATCTTATACGTCATATGCCAGTTGTATCCCCAGCTGAATTCGCCGGACAGCGCGGCGATGGTGCCGTGATCGAGCCCGCTGTAGGGTAATCCCTGGACCAGGCCATTGGAATAAGCCGCGGCGATGGCTGCGTTGGCGTTGACGGTGGTGGAAAAAACCGTTTGGATCGTGGTGGTCCCGGTGGTCGAAGGGACCTGCAGGAAATGTTTCTCACAGGAGCCCAATGCTGCAGCTATGAGGATCAATAAAAAATATCTTTTCATGACAATCATTTTCGTCTTTACAATTAGAATTGAACGGTCGCTCCGAAGTTGATCACCCGGGTGATGGGATAGATGTAGGGCGTACTCTGGTCCTGGGTCTGGGGGTCGATGCCTTTGCTTTTCAAGGGGGCATCCCAGGTAAACAGGTTGTTACCGCTTACATAGAACCGAACGGAGTTGATACCGCCTTTTCGCAGGAGGGCCAGCCTGGGTACGGTGTAGCCGATCTGCAGGTTGGTGAGTCGTTTGAAGTTGTTCGATACCAGCCAGAAGTCGCTTTGCAGGAAGTTGTTGCTGGTAGGTGCGGCGCCGATTTGGGAGCGGGGGTAGTCGATCTTCGCGCCCGAGGCGGCTTTGGCGGCGGTCCACATGCCCTCGTATTCCCATTGCATCACGTTGCCGGCATTTTTGTAGAAGGGGATCGTGAGACCGGCGGGCAGATAGTAAGAGCCGCGTGCGGATCCGCTGAGGACGGCGTTTATGTCGAACCCTTTATAGGCCACGCCCAATTTAAGGTTGAAATAATACTGGGGGATGTTCGAATAGCCGATGGGCACTTCGTCTTTTGCATCGATGATCCCATCGCCGTTGATGTCCTTGTAGCGGATATCGCCGAGGGTCGCAATGTTGTTGGTGAAGGTGTTGTAGGGGCGGTTGTTGAGCTCTTTGGCGTTGTTGAAGAATCCGTCGCTTACCAGGCCGAAGTACTGCCCGATGGCATGGCCGGTAGCGTCCATCCAGGTATAGGGGTTGGGGTTTTCGGCCTGGTAGATGATCTTATTTCTTGCATAGCTGATGTTGCCGTTGATATAGTAGGTGAGCTTGCCGACGCGATCGTTCCAGCCCAGGGTTATTTCATAGCCATGGTTGGTGGTGCGGCCAACGTTCGCGGGTGGGACAGAGGTGACGGGTACGCCGAAGACCGCCGGGATCGTTTGGATGTCGGTCAGGATATTGTTCCGATCCTCTTTGAAGAGATCGACGGTGAGGGATACCCGGTCGCGAAGGAAGCGGGCGTCCAGGCCGATGTCCGTCTTTTTGGCGCGTTCCCAGGTCACGTCGGGGTTGCCAATAGTGCCTTCCCTCGTGCCGGAATAATACGGATTCACTACGGAGCCGTTGCTGTTGCCCCAGTAGTAGCCTTGCTGACCGGTGTTGAAGGTGCTTGGCAGGTAGAGGTACCGGCGCGACACGTTGCTGACGACTAGCTGGTCGTTGCCGACTTCGCCATAGGAGCCGCGGATCTTAAGGTACGTGAGCCAGTCCGTATGGCCCATGAATTCCTCGTTAGTCGCCACCCAGCCCAATGAATAGGCGGGGAAGAAGCCGAAGCGGTGTCCGGGTGCAAATTGTTCGGTGCCGTTATAGCCTACGTTCGCTTCGGCGAGGTATCGCTCTTTGTAATTGTATTTTGCTCTGCCCACGAAGCCTTCGAGACCACTGGGAGTATTATAGGCATCGGTGCTCATGCTGTACTGTTGAGCCGTGCCCAGCAGGAGGGCGGAGATGTTGTGGGGGCCGAAGCCACGGTCGTAATTCAAGCCGGCTTCATAGTAGTATTTGTACCAGGAAGAGTTGTGGCCCGGGTTGGAGTTAAAGGTATTCGCGCCGACGGCACCGCCGAAGAAATCGAGGTTGTTGAGGTTAGTGGAATCGCGGCGAACGGTATATACGGGGATGGAGGGAAAATCGCTTACGGACTTCACGTATTCACCCTGGTAGTTCGTGCTGACGTGTGCAGAAAGCCCTTTCGTGACCGCGTGAAGATCGTATTTGGCCGTGATGGTACTGCTGAGCAGGGTATTGAAGAGTCGTTCCGTCCCGCTGGTGAGGAGGTTGTAGATCGCATTCTGGTTGCCGATGCTGGCGCCCATTTTGAGGCCGAGCGGGTTCGCGTATGATCCGGGCGGTCCTTCGAAGCCATTTACAAGTTTTCCGGCGACGAGGCCGGGTGAATAGAACGGATTGGCGTCGAAGATATATTGCATGATCGCCTTGTATCGGTCCGCAAGATCATAAGGACCTGCGGTACCGGAGCCCGATGCGGCGGCGCCGGGTCCTTGCGTGGTGCCAAATTCACCGGAAAGATTTACCGATACCAGCAGATCTTTGGTGACGATGAAATCGAAGTTGGAGCGAAGGTTGTACCGGCTAAAGGAAGAGCCGGTGTTGGAGCCATGGTAGCTGGTGTTATCGAGGATGCTGCTCTGGCTGAAATAACCCATCGAGCCGAAATATTTTACCTTATCGGTGCCGCCGGATACGCTGAGGTTATACTGTTGTTGCGGGCCGGTGCCGCCGAAGGTCTTCTTCATCCAATCCGTGCTGCCGTAGTACAACGCGGGGGCCGCATTCAGCTGTGTTTTTTGGGCCGTGGTGAGATTCATCGCGGCGACCTCGTCGGGGGTATAGTCGCGGTTGTGCTGGAATTTCCACAGGTCTTCATCGGAGAATAGATAGGCCGAGAAGCTGGGGTCGCCGAAATCATTCACCTGGGTTTGGATGGCCTGGTTGCGCATGGTGGCGTATTCATAGGAGTTCACCGTTTTGATCAGGGAGGCCGCCTGTGTAAAGCCGACATTGGTATTCAGCGAGAAGGAAGGCGCGCCTATAGAGCCTCTTCTTGTCGTCACGATGATGACGCCATTCGCGCCGCGGATACCATATACAGCGGTAGAGGAGGCGTCTTTGAGGATAGACACGCTGGCGATATCGTTTACGTTGAGGTTGTTGAGCTCGTCAAAGGGATTCTCTTCGGGTTGCTGGATGCCGTCGATGACTACAAGCGGTGTCTGGCTACCGTAGGTCGAGACGCCGCGGATATAGATTGCCGCGTTGTTGCGGCCCGGTTCGCCGCTGGCCTGGACGCCGGAGATGCCCGATATGTTGCCGAGCAGCATATTGGAGACATTGGCCACCGGCATCATTGCGAGGTCCTTTCCCAGGGCAACGGATACGGACCCCGTCACCGTGAGTTGTTTCTGTTTTCCATAGCCGACGACGATGGCCTGGTTGAGGCTGCCGATGCTGCCTTCCATGGAGATCGCCAGGTTGTCGCCGGCAAGGACGGTCACCGCTTTGTAGCCCGTGAAGGTGAGCACCAGCGAGTCGGTTCGTTTCGCGTCGATGGAGAAATTACCGTTCTCATTCGTGGAGACGCCGTGCGTGGTTCCTTTTACGGCGACGGAGACGCCGGGCATGTTGTGATTCTCTTCGTCTTTTACATTACCGGCCGCCCGGATGATCTGGGCCCGACCCTGGGTAATGCCGATGATCGTTAATAAGATAAACGACAAGCAAAATCGTAGGTGATTAGTCATTTTATTTTACTCATTTAGCAGTTCCTAAAATTAGATTGGATGTAAGTGGGGTTTTTATGCTCCTTTATCAATTTATGATGCTGGGCTTTCGTTTGATGAGCTCGATGCAGGCGCGGGCATTGTGATAGGGACATTTCCAGGGTCCGACCTTGTCCTGTGCCATTTTCGTGTAGTCTTCGCGCACGCCCCAAAACCACTCGCCGTCCTCCCAATCGATGAGGTGTTCGTTGATGAACAGCCAGGCGTTGAGGGCGGCGTTGAAGTAGCGGTGGTCGCCGGTTAGCTGCCAGGCGTTGAAGAACCCGACGACGGCTTCTGCCTGTGGCCACCAGTGTTTTTCGGTTATGAGCTTGTGTTTTGCGGGATCGTATTCGTACCAGAGGCCGCCGTCCTTGTCGAGGCCTTTCATGGCAGCGTACGCGATCTTTACGGCGAAGTGGCGATAGGTCGTCAGCCGGTTTGCGTCTTCGATGCGCCCGGCGCAATCGAGCAGTAACCAGGCGGCTTCGATGTCGTGACCGTAGGAGATCACGTCTTTTCGTTCGGTCCATGTTTCATCGAAGAATAGTTTCAGGTGAAAGGTCTTTTTATCGATAAAGTAGGTATCGAAGAGATCGAGGAGGCTGGTGATCTTTGCCTTAAGCGGATCGGTGGGCGCGACCCTGTAGAGGTTGGCGTAGGCTTCGATGATGTGGAGATGCGTGTTCATGGTCTTTTTCTCGTTGGCATCTTTTTCGCTCAGGCGGACGTCGGCGGCCGGGCGCCAATCGTGGGCAAAGGCCTCGAGATAGCCGCCATGGGTTTTGTCGTGGCTGTAGGTCTCGATGGCGGTGTACAGGTCGAGGGCGAAGCTGAGCGCTTTTGGGTCTTTGGTTACCGCATAGTATTCGCTTAGTCCGTAGATGGCGAATGCCAGGGCATAGATCTGTTTCTTTGTGTCGAGCGGGCGGCCCTTGGGGTCGACGGTCCAGTAAACGCCGCCATATTCATGGTCGACAAAATGAGTGCTGAGATAGTCAAAGGACCGTTCGGCCGCCGCGCGGTAGCGTTCGTCGGCGCAGCAGGCGTATCCTGCCGAGAAGGACCAGAGGATGCGGGCGTTGAGCACGACGCCTTTTGGTGCGGCGGCATCGGGGGTGTTGTCGTTATCGAGTCTGCCGACGAAACCGCCGTTAAGGTGATCGCAGGTGTGGGTCAGCCAGAAATCGAGGATGCTGCGCAGCTCGTCATAGAAGGCGTCTATGTTCCAATTCATGGGCGATTGCTTTGATACGTTGTTCGGTGAGGGGATACAGGGAGACGGCGAGGACGGATAAGGCGGCGCCGGCGGCGGGTAGGAGGCTTACCATGAGGACGATGCCTTTTTGCGCCGACTGGGCCTGGGTCACGTTAGCGTGGAAGCCAAAGAGGGCGAGGAGCCAGCCGCTGAGGGCTCCGCCGATGGTCCAGCCGATCTTTTGGGACATGGAGGAGGACGAGAAGATGAGTCCGGTGGCGCGCCGGCCGTTCTTCCATTCCGAATAGTCGGCGATGTCCGCGTACATGCTCCACAGGAGCGGGAATACCATCCCGGCGCAGATGCTGATGCAAAACTGAAAGACGAAGATCAGGGTAAGCTGGTTTTTGGTGAGCCCATAGAACAGGACGCTTAGAAGGGCGGCGGTGGTCATGGCCAGGATGAAGGTGTTTCTCTTGCCGAGCTTGTCGGCGATGGGCGCCGCGATGATGACGCCGATGACATTGGCGGCCTGGCCCGCGAGTAGATAGAGGGTCGACCAGGTGATGGCTGTGCTGAAGAATTTCGCTGCGGCGCC
>Ga0134126_10001189_pt1 | contig 33050 bp, 30 predicted proteins | sample KB31752_FD_96881 | JGI IMG/M metagenome (GOLD analysis project Ga0134126, IMG submission 96881) | Terrestrial soil microbial communities with excess Nitrogen fertilizer from Kellogg Biological Station, Michigan, USA - KB3-175-2 | ecosystem: Environmental > Terrestrial > Soil > Unclassified ...
CAGGCGCTGACGCCGGCCGAGATGGCCTTCCTGGTCGCGATCATCCCCGGGCCGATCAAGTACCAGAGTTCATTCGCGCACGGCACGCCGGGGCCTGGGCTGCGTTCGCTGATCGACGAGCTGCTGGCGAAGCTGCGGTCGGTGCATGCGATCGGCGAGGAGGAATATCTGCAAGCACTCGGCGAACCCATCGTCGTTGCCGGCAGGCCGCCCGGATGATCGATGCGAATGGAAACGGCGGGAGGGGATCGATAACGTCCCCTTCCAGTTCGGTGCAGGGCTTGCCATGTGTTAGTTGTCACTCCGAAACAGATGATACAACTGCACGCGTTTTTATCACGCAATCTGCAGATGCGCATTAACCCATTCCTTGCGCTTCCTAAACAACACAACGCAACTCAGATAGCCGAGCGCTGCGCCGCTGACATGCGCCACAAAATTCACGTGCGAGCTACCGTCGTTGTGCATGAGGCTGTAGACGTCCCACCCTACATACCACAGCGCCAAGATCCATGCCGGCACGCGTAGTACGCGCCAGAACACCAATAGCCAGAGTACACATCGAATGCGTGCGGTCGGCGCAAGGTACGCAAACAGGCCGATGATGCCCATGACTACCCCAGACAGGCCGATGGTTGGGATAGGCGAGACAGCCATGACTTGCGACAGGCTGTAAAAGAAATGAGTGCCGATAGCCAAGGCGACGATCATCGCGGCAAATGCCAATGAACCGATCACCATCTCCACTGTCGCGCCGAATGCATAAAAGAAGATCAAATTGCCGATGATGTGGACCCAACTGGCATGCGCAAACGCGGCGGTGACCATGTGCCATACATTGTACGAGGCGGGATCGTAGGCAAGCTGTTCTGTAAGACTGGGTTTGACGCTCGATTTGAAATCACCATAGGCATCTTCAAGTTGCTGCACGGTGTAAGCGCGACTTTCAGCTGCGTTCATCAGGTCCCACGGCCGAGCGTGCTCGGCAAGCCTGTTAATCACTGCGTGGGGGTGGCCTGATGCATGAATGGCCGCCATAACTTTGGGACAGGCTGTGTCGGCTTGCTCACCGGCCAGTTTTTTCATGGTCAACCAGAAGCGTCTCGGATGATCCTGGCTGCAGAAAGTATCAGCGGTCCGAGTTATGTCGCCGTAGCTTTGCTGCTGCTTGAGAAAGACGACGACGCATACCAGGCAGACGAGCCAGGTGACAACGGGAATGCGCGTGAACTCGAGATCGGCTCGGTAGGGCAGAAACATCGGAGTCGCTTCCCTTCGATAGGTCGGTGGCACCGATGGTATACGATACCAACTGAGAAACGTTTGAAGCACGTCCGATTATGACACCCTGGCACCTGAGCCAGCATTTGGACGGACTTCACACGCGGCCGGCCAAGACCATTGACTTCCTCCACCTCTGCACTGGGAAAAGCGCCTGAAACGCTCAATTCGCCAGCGCCACTTGGCAGGCGGGAAGCTGTTTGTGGATTACTCCCGTAGGACCGTGCCGATTTACGGCGCGCGCGGCGAGAAATCTTCCGCGCCCACGTGTTTGTCAGTGGGATGGGCCGGACTACGCCGCCGCCTCACAAACCTCAACCGTCAGCTTGATGAGGTTGATCTTCACTACGCTTGAGATCAACTCCGGCCGGACTTCCTTTCCGGCCCGTACTAGCCTCACCAGGCCATGGCCTGCCAAACGTTGCAAGGTCCGCGAGACGTTGGATTGTGCCTTACCGAGAATGTCAGCGAGCTGGCCAACAGTCGCTGGCCGGCGAAGGCCTAGGGCTTGTAAAAGCTCAAGAGATTCCGCGCTCAAGGCATTTAAGAGCGGCGACGCAGGCCGCGGCGACGGCTTGCGCTCCCCACGTGCAACGGCACGCAGCTCATCACCAAAATCGGTCAATACTTTACGCGCCATTGTCATCATCCTCCGAGTGCCAGTCCATCAACTCTTCGCCGACTACCTCACACGATATGCCCTCGCTTGCCCCTACTCGCCAGACGCGCAGCCGGATGCTCCAGTCATTCTCCAACCAATACAACCGGTTGTGGTAGTCGAGAAGCCGCTCTAACCCGTCCTCATCGTCCGTTAAATATATCTCCAACTGATATTTGTTTCAAGCTCCGCTAAACTATTGATCTATAAGAGTTGGGCGGGAGCTCATGCATCGTCGGCGCTAGGGGCGCGTTTCGTGCGATGAACGCGGGCATTCGTAGCCGAGCCCATCAACGTGCTACGAGGAAGCCGCGAGGCGCGCTCTTGAAATCAGACAGAGTCTCGATTACGAGGCGCTTTGGAGAAACAATGACACGAACCTTGGATCCAATTGCAAATCCGGCTTGGTCGAGCCACTGACCTTGAAGGTGCAGAAATGGCACCGGTGCTCGAGGTCGCAGACCGGTTCAGCAATATTCGCGGAATTGCGCCTCTCTGCACCGCCAATGGCGTTCGCGAACTGACCGACTTTCTCTACAGCCGACTTAGACACGGTCAGGGCATGCCGATAGCTCAACACAGAAGCATTGATGACCCGGATCTCGGTGGCAGTTATACGGTCAAGATCTATCAGAGCCGGAAAAAGACTTCGGGCGAATGCGAATGGGAGCATGAGCGCATCACGTTGATCCCCGATAGCACGGATCCAAAATACCAGCCCATCGAGCTCGACAGCGCTTCCGCGGGGCAAGTACAGGTCATTGCGGAACTGATCGCGGTGCTCCCGACCGACGGGTGACGGTCGCGATGCCCAGTTCCCCGGGGCGGCTGATGGGCCCTCAGAACGAACGGGTAACGTGCGAACTGACCCTGCGGCCTGGATCATCATAGGTGAAGGGGTCGTACAGTGTGCCGCCAACGCCGAAGAGTAGTGCAGCGCTGTCATAGGGCGGAAACCGATTGGGTAGATTCACATACGCATAGCTGTCACACGTGTGCACGCTGGTCTGACCGTCGCGCGGCAGCTGCTCCGGGAATTGAAGGCGCGAAGCTCTTCTGGTCCGAAGAATTTCCGGATGTGATGGCGCAGGAGGCCCAGTCGCTGTGGGGTGTTGCCGGCTAGATTGGCGGCACCCGCATCTCGCGGATGCAAGGTGCCGCCCGGGCGCAGACATGCCAAATTAGAATGCGGCCGTACCCTTCGGGGTACCCAGACCCGTCGGACCGTCGTAACCAACACGGGCGGTGCAAAGATAACTACCACCGCAGTTCCCATTACTTCCCGAGGTAACGTCATTCAATGAATTGACGTGGTTGTAAGGATCGTTGCCGTGATTTACCGCGCCGTCGTTGACTCCGTAGACCGCTGCGATGATCGGAGAAGCAACGCTCGTGCCACCGAAGACGGTCCACGCAGACTGCGTTGCGCTCACTGGGGCGAACACCGCGACACCCGTGTTCGGGTCAGCAATGGCCGATACGTCGGCGACAGTCCTTCTGCGACAACCCGTATCCAACTGCCATACCGGCTTGGCGTACACCGTGCTGCATCCGCTGCCGGCGCCACTCCATGCAGTCTCACTCCAGCCTCGCGCGTTATTGCTGCGTACGAGGCTTGTGCCACCTACGGCCGTGACGTGCGGCGACGACGCCGGGAACTCGACGCCAAAGCCTCCATCGCCGGAGCTTGCCGTAACAGCGATACCATTCAAGTTATAGGATGGCTCGATGGACTGACTTCCAGCTTCGCCACCGCCGTAGCTGTTGCTGATTGCATGCGCGCCGAAGCTCGCCGCTGTTCTGACCGAGGCCGCGAGATTCTGAAGGCTGGAATCGTTAGCTTCCACCAGAAGAATGCTGCAGCTTGGGCAAATGGCGCTCACCATATCCAGGTCGAGTGCCGTCTCCTGGCTCCAGCCTACATCCGTCTGCGGGTAGTTGCCCTGGACACCGTTCTGGTTGACTTTCGCGAAACAGCCGTTCGCGGTAGTGCATGCGGGCAGCCCGAATTGAGCGCGGTAGGTTCCCAGATCGCGCTCCGCATTCGGGTAACCGAATGCATCGACAATCGCGATGATAGCGCGAGAGCCTGTATTGTTGATTGCATAAGCGCTTCTAAGGTCCGCGGGCGCAAGACCCGCCGGAGCAGCGGCAGCAAGTACCTGACCGGCGCGAGTCAGTACAATATGTGCATGGCAGTGGGCAAAGCCCGGCTTGACCGAGGTGGAACAGACATTCGAGTGCAGGACCGGCGCCCGCAATGCCTCCAAGACCACCGACGGAGAGGCTAGCGGTTGGATGCTCTCTTGCCCAGCGACCTGGCTCTCTTGAGCGAAGATTGTGCCTCCGACCGTCAGGCCTAGCATTAGCGCAAACGACAAGCGGGAATATCGGATCAAGCTCTTCATAGACGCCTCCTTGCAAATTGGGGAGATATCATCGAACTTCCGTTCATAGACCGGGCTGAGGGAACGGCATGGCAGGACTCATAACAACCTCTCCGACCTCAGAAGTGACCAGAGAGTGGACGTTAGGGGGCTGAGACCACACGATTTCCTAACAACTCCACGAGAATACACGGCTGCAACGCCTAACAAAGCCCCTGGGAACAACTTCAGAGAAGAATGGCGGCAGCATAGGCGCGCAACAGCAGATAGCCCAATGATGATCGGAGCGACCGCTACGTTGGTCCAGGTGAGCCGTTTAAGGCTCAAGAATTCGGTTGATGACTATATCCATCACGCGTCAAACCATCGATGGTTTGCTCAGATCTTCCGGAAACTACTTCTCAACCCATTTACCGATGACGACGCCAATGATCCGAGCCTCGGGAGAAGCGGAAATCTCGATGATCTTGGTTGGCCAGTTGGGGTTCGCCGGCTTTAGATATTCGAGCTCGTCCTCGAGCACCAGCCGCCTGAACACAACCTTGTTGCAGTCGCCGAGTCGGACCACGACGTCCTTGCCATGCCCGGCTGCTACGTCAGGATCCACGAATATGATGTCACCGTGTTGGTAGCCAGGCTCCATGGACTCCCCTCTGACCCGCAGGGCAAACGTTCTGGCACCAGAATGTTTCGGCCGCGGCATCCATTCTTCGCCGTCTGCGGGTCGAAGAATGACCGATGCGTCCGCGATAGCGGCCGCGCGAGCCCAGGAGATCAGTGCGACGCGCTCGACTCTTTCAACTAACTTGAGGTCGTCGGTCGTTGCGGCGACTGGCTCACCTTCCTGGCCCAATTCGGCCAGCATGGCGAGCGACACATTGAGGGCTTTGGCGATTCGCTCCAAGTTTCCGGACTGAGGATCCACTTCTCCTCGCAGAATGCGTCCGATGGTTGACTGCGCCACGCCCGACTTCTTCGCGAGGGCTGTTTGAGTCTTTAGCTGTTCGCTGGACGCCATGACCTTTGCCAGGGCTCGAGTCCAGTCGACCCTGGATACGCGTCTGCGCTTAACCACGTATGCATCATTAATGACAAATCCAACCAGCAGTGGGTTCTCTATTATCAGGTGCATAAACGGCTAGTTCGAAAATCTTTGGGGTTCTTGATCCTAACACGCCGCAAGCTGGAGACACTTGCCTTGTAATACCAACAGCCTGGAGATCATTCCGGCGTGAAGACCCGGTGACTTCAGCAGGGGAGCGCACCGTAAGGGCTGCGTGGCGTGCTCACCGGCACGTCGACATCGGATATCGACGGGAACTCCGACGTTGAGCTTTGGGTTTGTTGTTCAATTGGGCGCATGCCGCGAGGTGGCGGGCTCATCGGCCAGAGTACAATTAACACCCTTAATATGGGCATCGCGGCCCAATCACTCGAAACCGGTGCCCCGTGAAGGATTCTCCCGAGAACGCCTGGCGTGAGATCAGCGATTATCTGGATCAGATGATCGAGCTCAAAGGCGAGGCCAGACTGGCGTGGCTGGAGGAGCTTGGAACACGCGATCCGGCGCTCGCCGCCCGGATTCGCCCGTACCTGGAAGGCCTGGAGGAGTTGGAACGCCGCAACTTCCTCGGGAACAGCCTTCCCTCAATGATGTCCCTGGTCACCGAAGCGGGGCAGCGCTTCGGCTCCTACACACTCGATCGTCCGATCGGGTACGGCGGAACGGGAACAGTCTGGCTGGCACACCGCAGCGACGGACGTTTTGAAGGCGACGTCGCCATAAAACTGCTCAATGCCGCTCTCATCGGGCGCGATGGCGAAGAGCGTTTCCGGCGAGAAGGTCACCTGGTCGCAAAGCTCGAGCATCGCAACATAGCGCGATTGCTCGACGCGGGGATGGGTGAGCGACGCCAACCGTTCCTGGTTCTCGAGTACGTCAACGGCGTACCCATCACTGAGTACTGCAATCGAGCGAGCCTCGACATCCGCGCGCGGCTCGAGCTATTTCTCGATGTGCTGGCGGCAGTAGCGCATGCGCACAGTCACTTGATGGTCCATCGCGACCTGAAGCCGGCGAACATACTCGTGACAAACCAGGGCACGGTCAAACTACTTGATTTCGGCATCGCCAAACTTACGCACGCCGACGCAAGCTGGGAGCGGGAGATTACCCGACTTGGCCAGGCACCACTAACACTCGCTTACTCCGCACCTGAGCAAATCCGCGCTGAAGATATCAGCACAGCCACCGATGTCTACTCATTGGGTGTACTCCTCTACGAACTGCTCACCGGTGAGTTACCCTACAAGTCACGGCACGACACTCCCGCTGGCCTGGCGGAAGAGATTCTCTCGGCGTTACCGACCCCGCCCAGTCGAATCCATTTCAACCTGGCCATCGCGAACCAGCGGCACGGAACACCCAAAAGGCTGCGAAAGATTCTGCAGGGTGACCTCGATGCCATCATTTCGACAGCCCTGAGAAAGCAACCCCAGTCGCGCTACACGACGGCGGATGCCTTTGCGCAGGATATCAAGCGGTACTTGGGGTCCGAGCCGATCCTGGCACGCCCTGATGGCTCGTGGTATCGGTTGGGCAAATTTCTCGTCCGCTACAAATGGCCCGTCCTCGGAGCCAGTACCAGCGTGTTGGCCTTGCTGGTGGGCTCGGGCATTGCCCTGTGGCAGACCACTGTCGCGCAGGAGCAGGCTAGCCGGGCACAAGAGATTAACCGATTCATTGCGTCGGTGTTCGAGGAGGCCGATCCCGGTACCGGCGGCACGGCAAATATCCGAGCTGCCGATCTGCTCCTGCGCGCCCGAGAGCGGGCCGAGCGGGAGTTAAATGGTCGCGGGGATGTACAGCGGGAGCTGATGTGCATCGTCGCTACAAGCCTTTTAGGCCTCGGGGAGAACACGGAGGCCAAGAAGACATTCGAGCGGGTAAGCGAGCTCGCCGGCGGAGTCGATTCCACAGCGCTGGCGCGCCTTCCCGGAACCTGTCTCAACAGTTACGCGGATCTGCAGATAACCCTCGGCGACTACCGGTTGGCTGCAGCGATTCTCAAGGTGGTCGACAAGAAGACCGCGTCCGCGCCCCCGGATCCTCTGGCCTCGGATACGCTGTTCAGACACGCCATGTTGGACATGAGCCTGGGCAATATGCCGCGAGCCCTCGACGAAGCCCGCCACGCCGAAAGGATAATCCGGGAGCTGGCGGATTCTGGGACGCTCAAACGCCTGGACGCCGCCTTCGAACTGGCGCGCATTGAGTATCACGCTGATCAGGCGGCTGCGGCCATCGAAACAACCACCCGCGCCCTGCAGGTTTATGCTAACAATCCGAAGGAGGCCCAGCGGGCACACGCAACCGCGCTCCAGCTTCGAAGCGTGCGCGCCAGAGCGCTGAGTGAGCTCGGTCGCACGGAAGAAGCTGCTCAGGAATACAGCACCCTGATGCCGCAGATGATCGCTACGTTTGGGACCAGCAGCCCGCAGTACATGGTGGACTCGCTCGAATACTCGACCCTGGAACTGCGCCGAGGCGACATTCTCCATTCTCTCGCGCTGAGTGAGCAGACGTTGGCTTCCGCCCGTGCCGTTGGTAGCTCGGAACGCAACCTCTCCATCATTTTGTTGACGCGGGCCGCGGCGTCCATAGAGGCCCGCAGATTCAATGATAGCCTCCACTGGGGATTGGAGGCCCAAAAGCTGATTCGCGAGGCTTTCGAATCGACCAGCAACCAGCATGGTCTGTGGTTCGACGCCGTGGTGGCGTTCGCAGGTGGGGCCGTCGGAGATCCGGTCAAGGGCATTTTGCAACTCGCCCCCATCATCGAGCAGCAGCGCCAGCAGGACAAGCGTTTCCTCCCGCGAGGTCTATGGCTGCTCGGCACGCTTGAGCTACGTAGCGGCCGGCTCCAGGACGCAGTGCTGGCGTTACGTGAGGCTGAGGGCTTATTCAGAGGGTATGGGAAGGCCGAACTGCGATACCTCCCCGCAGTTCGTGCGAACCTGGGACTGGCTCTGTCAGGACTGGGCGAGCTCGACTCCGCCACTGCCGCGTTGCAAGCGGCGATTTCCGGCGAGGGGCAGCCGCACACCCCAACACCAGCACTGGCGGACGCCCACTTGGGATTAGCTCGGGTGGCCCTGGCACGACATGACGCACAAACGGCTCTCACTGAGGCAACAACGGCGGATGAGATCTGGCGCAACTTCGATGCCGCCAACCCAGCGCGGAGCGAGGTGACCCGTACTCTCGACTCCGCCCGGAAGGCCGCTCGCGACAGATATTGAGCGGTTACAGCGTCTGCACCGTTCGGCCATCCTTGAGCCGCAGAGGCTTGGCCGTATATTCAAACTCGTCCTTCGTCTTCAACGGCCGTGTTGCTCGGCGCAAGCAGCCTCTGCTTCTGTGCATGGAGTATGTCGGGAGTTTGGCGAGGGCGGCAGGCCAGAGCTTCTCATCGAGCACGGCGTCGTAGATCGCGGCGACCGTGGCGAGCGTGCCCGCCGAGGGGGTGACCGGGGCTGAATTGTGCTCCCGCGGCCTGTTGCTGACAAATTCGGCTTCTGCGGTCGGCGGCCCATTACAGGTGTTCACCAAAGTAGACACCCTGCGCTATCGAGTTTGCCCGTTGCGCTTGCCGACCAGTGACTTACCGGGGGTGTTTAGCTGGCATAGCCGTTGCACCGTGCGCTGGGGGCGTTCAGCCTCGGGGAGGGATCCAAATGCGTTTTTTGCACAGCTATCCGGCTACATTTCTTTCAGTTGCCCTTCTGGCGACGGTCTGCGCCCAGGCTGACACCATCGTGCTAGTACCTCCGGCACGGGGGACACTCGTCGAGCGCCATCCCGTGCGGACTCTCACGATATCTCCCTCGGACTTTGCAGCTGTGCTTGCAGCAACCCACTCAGGGAGTCTGCTTCTAAAGTTGGCAGGTGCTCCGAAGTGCGGCATCGAGGTGTTCAAACTGGAGTACTACACGGTCGGCGCTGGCGGAGAGCCGACCACGGCCTCCGCAGCGGTGATGGTTCCGAAAGGGAAGGATCTTCAGTGCCGCGGCCACAGGCCAGCTCTACTGTACGCGCACGGGACAGAACTCGCCCGGAGCTTCGACATAGGCAACATCAAGGATATCGATGGCAACGACGAAGGCACCGGGGTTGCCGCCGTCTTCGCCGCCCAGGGTTACGTGGTGGTCGCGCCAAACTACGCCGGCTACGACACCTCTACACTCACCTATCACCCTTATCTGAATGCCGATCAGCAATCCAAGGACATGGTCGACGGGCTGACCGCGGCACATCGGGCGTTTCCGGAGGTGCTCGGCGGCGCAAAGATCACAGACTCCGGTGAGTTGTTTGTTTCCGGGTTCTCAGAGGGAGGGCACGTAGCGATGGCGACACATCGTGCACTACAGGCATTAGGAATACCGGTTACAGCGTCTGTGCCGATGTCGGGACCTTACGCACTTGCCGCCTACGCAGACGAAATAGTTTTTGGTCGCGTCGGCTTTCTCACGCCGCCTGAGCTCACGCTCATCATCAGCAGCTATCAGCATGCCTACGGCAACATCTACTCGGTTGCCACAGACATCGTCCAGCCCAGATACGCCGGCAATATAGACCTGCTGCCGACGACCGATCCGAATATCTTCACACAACACCAGCTGCCGCTTCTTCAGCTCTTTGCCAGTCAACCGCCCACGCCTGAGTTTGCCTCCATCACGCCTGCCACGACACCTGCTGACATGGCGCTACTTTTCGCGCTGGGCTTCGGTCCAAATCATCTCATCACCAACAACTTCCGGCTGCAGTATCTGCTCGACGCGCAGGCGCATCCCGATGGTGGATGGCCCATTACCACGACGAACCGGCCAGCGGTGCGACCCCAACACACATTACGACAGGCTTTCGTGCGCAATGACCTCCGCAACTGGGTGCCGACCTCACCGCTTATGACATGCGCCGGCAGCGGCGATTTGGGGTTCGTGAATGACCAGCTCATGGAGAGATACTGGAAGTCTGTCGGCGCTGCGACACTGACCTCCGCGCTCAATATTGATTCACCACCGCTGTCACCGGTTGATCCCTTTGGGGCCCTCAAAACCGGGTTTGCCGCCGGCAAAGAGGCAATCGCGGCAAGCGCTGTAGCCCACGGCGCAACTGACGGTGGTGCGCTTGCCGTTCTGGAGTCGTATCACACTGCACTTGAAGAGCCGTATTGTTTCGCCGCCGCGCATGTGTTTTTTGAGCTGCAGCGTCATTTGCATAGTAACCGCTGAGCACAGGATGCCGGCCGGATCGACGAATGTCGTGCTCCATTGCATGGAGCACGGTGGGAGCATACGTCGTATCCGGCCGGATGTTGGCTCAGGGCGCCGTCATGCGGACGACTGCGATCACCACGATCTGGTGAGGGACAGTCCTATTTCTCGCGGACGAGTGTAATTAAAGAGGCTCGCGCCAAGCTCATTTCCATCAGCAATGATGCTGTGTTGGTCTGCTGCGTTGTTAACGAACGCGTCCAGCGTCCACTTGTCGTACTTCATTCCGGCCCGCAGATTCCACTGCACATAAGACGGAAATGTGCTACGGGGTGTCGGTCCAGACTGGAAGGCGCCCTTGCGATTGCCAACGTAGATGAGTGAGGTCCCCGCAAATCCGCTCACATCCGCCCACAGGGGAAACTCTTGATCGAGCGATAGATTGCCAGACAGCCGGCTGCTATACGGTAATCTGTCGCCGGCCTTCGCCAACCCCAGGCTGTCTGAGGGGAGGTCCTCGGACAATTGCGCGTCGTTGTAACTCACCCACGCTGCAACAGTCAGGCCGCGCAGTGGCCTTGCCTCCAGAGAGAGCTCCACACCCCGACTGTAGGCGCGACCGGCGTTATCCTGATACGTCACCCCGAAGATCGGGTTAAAGAGCGTGACCTGGATATCCTGCCAATCGATGTAGTACAGCGATGCATCGTACGAAATCAAACGATCCCGCAGATCCCCCTTGATCCCGAGCTCGTAGTTGCTGGAAGTATCCGCAGCAAACTTGCAGGGAATATCGGCGTTGCAGTTTATGTTGCCACCGCCTGGCCGATACCCTGACGCCAACCGGGCATATACCATCATGTCGGACGAAATCCTGAACCGCGGGGTCAGAAGGTAGGTCGCTGCACTATCGCGAGCTCGCGCCTCGGGAATGAGGGACGGGTCGCTGCCGTAGAATATCGGCGCGAGTGGACCATAGCGGAGCGAGGCAAAGCTTTCGTCAACTTTGCTCAGGCGACCGCCAAGCTGAACATCGATCCGGTCTGTGATATCGAACGTGAGATTGGTGAAGGCCGCATACTCTTCATAGGTCGCGGGCCCGATGACGGCAAGCAGCGATCCAGTCTGAGCGCCGGAGAGGCCGTCATTTGCAAACACGGTCCAGTCCGAGCCGAATCTCTCGTGTGTGTAAAACGCTCCCACCGCCCATTGGATGGACGATCCGATCGGCAGGGAGGCGCGGATTTCCTGCGAAAACTTCCTGATGTCCAAGGTGGCCACCACCGTAGATCCATCGGCCTGGAAAAAGCTGTTGGCCATCGCAGTATAAAACTCACCGCCGTCATCCACGGCTGAAGACTTGTCCTCGCTATAGCCCGTGATGGACACAAGCTCGAGGCTACCGAGCTTGCCGGTCATGGTGGCGCTATAGGCTTGCGTCCTACGCTCGCTGGCTCCCGACCCCTTCACGAATTCCTGTTGGAACCTGCCACCCAACGATGCGTCGACGACTTCCGATCCGCGCGGCTGGATATCCTGCATCAGAGCGCTCAGTTTTACTGAGAAGAGCTCCGACGGGCGCCACAGAGCAGACAATCGTCCACCATCCGCGCGCACTTCATTGACACCATGCTGGCCAGTGCGGATGTTATCGATGTAGCCGGGATCTTCGCGGCTGAAGCCGCTAACACGAATTGCCAGATCACTACCGAGAGGCACGTTGGCCGAGCCGCGTACATTGTAGCCAAAGCCATCGCCACCGCTGATGTGGGTCGATCCCACTTGCACTCGTCCACTGAAGCCTGCGGTGGAGGGGTCGACTGTCACGTACTTGATCAGGCCGCCCAGACTGCTGGCGCCATAAAGCGTGCCCTGCGGTCCACGCAGCACCTCAACCCGGGCGAGGTCACCCGGATCGAGATCAGGTGCGTATGGGGCGTACCCTGGGTTGATCGTAGCGCCATAGGGCACATCATCGAGCACGATGCCGACGGTGGGGTTGCCATAGTTACCCGCGGTTAGTCCGCGGATCGACAACAGTGCTCCGTAGGAGTTTTTCTGGAAACTCAGACCGGGGACGTTCGTGTAGTAGTCTTCCAGTCGGGTCTGGTCGTACTGCGCGAGCTGGTTTGCATCGAGTACTGTGACGGGTACTGGCACGTCCTGAAGCCGCTCCTCGCCGCGCTTCTGTGCTGTAACAGTGACTTGCTGAAGAGCCTGGTCCGTATCGGCATTCAAATCCGTAGCCCACGCCGGGCCGGTCACAAGGACAGCGATGATGATCATCAACAAACAGGCTGGCATTTCATTCTCTCGGTGAGTCCGCCAGTTGTATGACGCACCAACCTTCAACTTCGGCAATGACTCAAAGATCGCCTGCACTCGGCCACCGCGCGCGAGATGTGCTCGCGCACCATTCTCTCTTTGAGACCCATCTGTCGCGCCACCTCCGGCGTCGGAAAGCCATCGATGACGCGCAGAACGAAAGCCTCGCGCGTCTTCGTCGCCAGCGACGCAACGGCCGCCTGCACGATGTCGCACTCCTGTCGGGCCATCACCAGGCGCTCGAGTGTTGGGTTCTCCGAAATTTCGTCAAGGAACTCAACGGCGGCTCGATCGCGCACGGCACGGCGACGCAGCCGGTCAATTGCCAGATTTGCCGCGGTCTTGAACAAATAGGCTCGCAGCAAACCGACAGCCCCTGGCTGTTGGAGCTGCAGGAGTCGCACATAAGACTCTTGCGCGACATCGTGCGCCTCCTGGACGGAGCGCAACCGAGTGACCAGAAATCTCATGAGTGAGCGGTTGTGCTCGCGGAAGAGTCGGTTGAAGAGCTCTGTCCGCTCCAGTCGACACGGCTCGGCGCCTGCGGCCGGATCGGCGATTGTTGAGATGTCAGACTCTGCCATGCTCATTCTCACGCCCCGCCGGTCGCGGTTACTCGATAGTCTGGCTCTTCAAATCCTTTGGCGAGCGGGTGAGTATCTGCGCGGTCCGCGCCGCCGCTACGGTATCGTCAATTCGAAATCCGCCGAGGCCGTACTCTTGCAGTGACGGCTCGACCGAGGTCACCATCCCCTCCGGTATGGGAGAGGTGTTGAATGCCATGTCGATGGGCTCGTCGTGACCGGCGAGCCCCAAGCCGTGTCCTGTGCGGTGATGAACCATGTCTGCGAATCCCAGCCGCTCGAACACCGCCAAAGCGGCGCTATCGATGGCCGCAATCGGCCTACCCGCAACGACCGCCTCGCAGGCCACCTCCTGCGCGGCGAGAACGGCTTCGAACAATTCGGCCTGACGCTTGGAAGGCTTGCCGCAGATCCAGGTTCTCTCGTTCTCAATCGCAACACCGTCGAGCGACGGATACACATTGTTGATGAGGACATGGCCCTTCTCGATTCGGGCACCGGACAAGTTGCCGAACGTCGTACCGGCGCCGTGAGGCGAGGCGCTGACCGGCCCGGAAAGTGTCCAACAAGGAATGGTCACATCGGCATCGGGAAAGCGTCGCGTGGCTTCCTGGTAGCCCAGCGCCGTCATGGCTGCATCGAGCTCGCCCACCAAGCGTCCCGGCCGGATATTTTCGCGGTAGCGCGCCTGCACCCAGTCCGCTAGTGAGGCTGCTTCGCGCATGACCGCGATTTCCTCTTTGCTCTTGACCATCCGCAGAGCGTCGATCTGGTGGGCGGCATTCTCCGTGTGAACTTCCGGCAACGTTTCGAACGCGCCACTCAATGCCGCAACCTCGACACCGATGCGGGCGTGGCGCAATCCCGCCTTCTCCATTTTCGCTGTCAGCGCATCCTTGAACGCCGCGCCCGGCACGCCTACGAACGTTACGTCTGATGTCCACGGTCGCTGGGCAGCTACCTGGAAGCGCCACGTGTTGTTTGAGGAGGCCGGCAAGATCAGGAAGGGGTCGCCATTGCGCGGCACGAGACAGACTGCCTCGCCGCCCGCGAAACCGCTGAAGTTGGCCGCGAACTTTAGATATATTCCTGAGGAGAACGCGAGAGCGTCGAATTCTTCCCGGTCCATGAGCTCGCGCATCAGGCGCGTGCGGTGCGCCAGCGTCTCCTTGCCAACGGCCCATACGCGAGTATCCGTCGCCCGGATCGGTGCAGCCGGCAAACCTTGCGCAAACAAGGCCCGCCGCTGAGTGCCGAGCGCACTTGCCGCGGCGAGAATTCCGCCCAGGGCGCGTCGACGAGTAACCTTCAAGATTGAGCCGGTCATACGTTCAAGACAGCGTCTGTGATGCAAGGTCCATAGGGGTGATTGTCAAGATCTCGGGCTTGTTGCCTACGACCACGACATTTCCATGGCGACACCCTCCAGTGCCCCACTCATATATCCCAGGATTGATGGTGAGCAGTTGGTTCGCCCTTAACGGTGCAGGGTTCGTGGAAACATCGTCGAAGGCAAACTGCGCTAACCCTGCTCGCTCGATGAGCTTGCGCGCAGCCGCACTGACTTGCGCGGTCGGCTTGCCGGCGACAGCGGCTGCGCAACCGGCTTCGTTCGCGGCTCTCGCCGCTTCGAACAGCTTGGCTTGGCGCTGCGACGGTTTGCCGTAGAAGCGTGTTCTCTCGTTCGTGGCGCCAAGCGCGTTGAGCTGCGTGCTGATCGCCGTCACTAATGCATTGCCATTCTCGACCCTGTCACCAGGCGCCGTGCCGAACCAGGTTTTGGGACTGGAGACTGTTTGGCAAGACACCGCAAGCTCGACGCCCGGCGGATAGCGTCGTGCTGCCTCCTCGACGATCAATGCCGAGACCTTCATATCCACCTCGGCCGTCAACAACCCGGGACGCACTTGCTCGTGCCAACGCTGTTGGCCCCAATTCGCGAGCGAAGCGGCCTCGCGGATGAGTGTGATCTCCTCTTCGTGCTTGACTGTCGACAGGTCCGCACATTGCGCGGCAAGATTCTCGAACTGCAGTCGCGGCAGCAGCTCGTGGACATACGGGAGTCCCAGATTCACTCCGCCGATCCGTGCAAGCTCCTCCCCATCGACGCCGATACGAGCGTGCTGCAGTCCTGCCTGTTCCAGATGCGAAGCCACCATGGCGTTCCACTGCAAGGTCAACGGCAGACGATTGCGGAGCTGGGGATGCTCCGAATAAAAAAATACGTTTGACATCCACACTCCGCCGGCGTCCGCCGCGAACCGCCAGCTGTTGGTGGATAGCTCGTGTAGGATTCCGAAGGGCTCGCCGTTGCGCGGCAAGACGAATAGCGTGGGCCGCTCGAATGAGGAGACGTCCAGGCTCCAGTTGCTGGCGAATTTGATGAGCGCCGCCGACATGAAGGCAAGCGCGTCGAGCTTTTCGCGGTCCATCAGCTCGCGCATGAGACCTCGGCGGTAGTCGCGCGTAGCAGGGCCAACGGCGCCGACACTGCGCCCGCCTGAGACCTGAGTCGACGCCATCATGGTCACTCTTCCTCCGCCGGCTGCGTGGCGTGCATAGTGAATTCCTTCGGCGGAGTGTTTGCTTGTAAGTACTGGACGAAATAGTCCCAGCGCCGTCGAGTCAGATAGCTTGCGGCGGCCCCGACAGGCATGTGGCGCTGGTTGGGTAGGACCAGCACGTCAAAGTCTTTATTGGCTTTGATCAGGGCGTCGATCAGCAGCAGCGTCGAATTGGGCGGCACGTTGTCATCGGCGGTCCCATAGACGAGAAGGAGATGGCCCTGAAGGCGAGCAGCAATGCCCTGGTTCCCCAAGGTATCGTAACTCGAGGTCCCGTCCGGCTTGCGCTCGAGCGGGCCCATCCACTCCTCAGCCCAATTGTCGGTGTAGGATCGCGGGTCGTGATTGCCATTGATGGCTATCCCAACCTTGAAGAAGTCCGGGTATTCGAACAGCGCCCGGGCAGTAGCATAGCCGCCGCCGGAGATGCCATAGATCCCCGCGCGACTCTCGTCTACCCAGGAATAGCGCCGCGCCAGCTCCTTCATACCCGCTACCTGGTCCGGCAGCGTGTTGTCTGCCAGGTTGCCATAGTTGGCATCATGGAACGCCTTGGAGCGCATCGGCGTGCCCAGGCCATCCATCTGCACCACAATGAAACCCAGCTCCGCAAGACTGTAAACGTCGCCCAGACCTCGTGACACAGTGAACTTGCGTTGCCCGACGCTACCACTCTGCGGCCCTGGGTAAATGGCGTTGATGATTGGGTACTGCCGGTGCTCGTCGAAATCAGTCGGCTTGAACATCAAGCCATAAAGGTCCGTGACCCCGTCCCTGGCCTTCACGGTGATGCCCACCGGGGGCTGCCAGCCGGTCGCCAAAAGTCGCGAAATGTCAGCCTGCTCCAGTGTTTGAAGCAACTTTCCCTGACGGTTTCTCAACACGACCATGGGTGCGGTCTGGGGAGTGGAAGAGCTGGATACGAAGTACTCGCCGTCCGGCGCCATCCAGATCTCATGGGTGGCATTCCCGGGCGTCAACAACACAGGCCGGCCGCCGTCCAGGCTCACCTTATAGAAGTGCTCGAAGTAAGGGTCGCGCCCTGTCTCCCGACCCGCGCCCAGGAAGTACACTTCGCGGCGACGCTCATCGACGTGCAGAACCTGCGTGACATTCCACTCACCCGAAGTTACCTGTCGCAGCAGTTTGCCCGTGTCGAAATCGTACAAATAGAGATGAGTCCAATTGTCGCGGGCTGACGGCCAAAGCACCTGGCGCGAGTGTTCGAGCCAGTGCCAGGTTGTATCTAAGTCGTAAAAGGTAGGGACGCGCTCATCCACGACGTCACGCACCGACCCGTCCGCCGCGTTCGCGACGCGTAGCTGCACATGCCGATGGTCGCGCGAGGTCGAGACGAAGGCGAGATGACTACTATCCGCGCTCCAGCTTGCCTCGGCCAGTTGGCCATCCACGCGCGTAAGACCGTAGAGAGAAGGCGAGCGCAACGGGTCTGGAGGAATCTGTAGCCGCATCACTCGTCGAGCGTCCACGTCGATGATGACGCGGTGAATCTTCGGGATCACCTCGTCGCCGGACATTGGATACTTCCACGCGTCGAGTTGAGGATGGCCCTGCCGCGTGCTGATCAGATAAGTCTCTCCTACGCCGCGCTCATCCTGCTGGAATGTCGCGATCCGCTTGGAGTCAGGTGACCAGAGGACGACCGCACGGGAGGAATGCGACCAGCCGGGGTTGTCGGTGGCGTAACCGAAGTCCTTAATGCCGTCGGTCGTGAGCTGAAGCTCTTTGCCGCCCTCTACCTCACGCACCCACAGGTTGTGGTCGCGAATAAAGGCCGCGCGCTTCCCGTCTGGAGACACTACTTCATTCGGGTTCGCAGCGGTGCGCTCGGCGCAGGAATCCCCAGTCAAAGCACACTGCCACCGCCGGGCGCCGACCGTAAAAGACACCTTCCGACGCTCGATGGATATCTCAACGTCCCTCAGCGGCAACTTATAGGGTGTGTAGTGCTTGGCGGCAGCGGCGGAAAGCGACCGCGCCAGAGCCTCGTGGTCAAAGAGCGGTCGGCGCGTTCCGCGTCGTGGGTCCACCAGCACGAATTCGATTCCTCGTGTCGTACGGGTGCGATACCAAAACTTACCATCCGCCAGCCACGCCGGAGTGTCTATCGTGTGCAACACCAACTTTTCAGTGTTGTACGGCATGAGCCGCTCCGCACGAGCGTAATCAGCCGCGGTTACGGTTGCCCCCAGCGCCCGAGCGCCTAGCAGCAGTGTAAGAACGCACCAAACAGTACGGTACATCAACTTCGCCAGATCCCGGCAAAGACACGCAGGAAATTCTCCCCGAGAATTCCATGCACCTCGGCTTCCGAAAAGCCTCGACTGCGCAAAGCCGGACCAACGTTGCCGGCCTCGGCATGGCTGGCAATTCCCGTTGGCCAGATCCACGGCGGTTGCGGGATGTAACGCGAGTCGTAACCGAAGTATATGTAGTCGTCCTCGTCTTCTTCGGCGAAGTCGAACCCGAGTCCCACGTGCTCGACGCCGACGAGCCCCGCGACGTGGGCGATGTGATCGATCAGTGTCTCAAGCGTAGGCTGCTTCGGCCGCGACAAGAAGAAAGGCACGGCACACAGACCGATAACGCCTCCGGAGCCTGCAACCTGCCGAATCAGATTGTCTGAAACGTTTCGTGGCATATCGAACAGCGCCCGTGCATTGGCATGTGTCACGACGACAGGGCGGGTTGCTGCTTCCACGGCCTCAAGCGCGGTCCTCTCGCCGGCGTGGCTCAGGTCTACGGCGATGCCTAATGTCTCCATGCGCCGAATCACCGAGCGGCCAAACTTGCTGAGGCCGGCATCTGTGGGCTCGAAGCAGCCATCGCCCAACCGGTTGCGAACGTTGTAGGTGACCTGCATGACACGCAGGCCGCTGGCGTGAAACACATCCAAAAAATCCAGGCGATCCTCGATAGGGTCAGCGCCTTGGAAGTGCAGCACGACGCCCACCTCGCCCGCTGCTTTCGCTGCCCGCAAATCCTTCACCGAACGTGCCAGACGAATGCCGTGCCGGCGCGTCCTGTCGATTTCCAGCCACTGCCCGACCACCGCCATGCTGGTCTTGAAGTCCTCAACCGCCGCGGCCGACGTGAGGACCGCATCGATGCCGCCCTTCTGCAACAGAGGTATACGCTTTGCCAGCTCGCGCGGCTGGATCATCGGTGCGGTGACATCGAGATACACTGCATCAGCAGTGGAGTCGGTCGTAGACAAGGCCTGCCCCATATGGTTTGTCAGTGCAACACGGTGCTCGCGTGCGGACAAAGCTAAGCGAGGCGCTTTGATAGCGTCCAATAGAATTCGGCGGTACCATTGATACGTCGCGGGCATAAATCATAAGGCGATGACCAAGATCGAGTTGCGGCACTTGCGCACTTTCGTGCTCGTTGCAGAAGAGTCCAGCTACAGCAAGGCGGCGCTGCGACTGCGCGTCGCCCAACCTGCGGTGACGCGCACAGTCCAACAACTCGAGCACGCGCTGGCAGCGCAACTGTTTGAACGCAGCACCCGCTCAGTGCAGCTGACCCAGGTAGGTCGATTTCTGGTGGAGCGGGCCCGCGATATTCTCGGCTCGATACAGGCAACCGTGGAATCGGTTCACCGCATGGCCGCCGGCCAGCAAGGAGAGATGCTGGTCGGCTTCAATGACTTCACGATCTCCGAGATTCTGCCGCGAGTCCTACATCGCTTCCGCTCCGCCTACCCCGCTGTGCAGGTGAATCTTCACGACCCACCTAGCGCACAGATGGCACAGATGGTGAGTGAAGGCAGCTTGGATATCGCGTTTCTCTCCGGCGTCAATCCGCCGCCGGATCTCGACAGCTTCGTGCTGCGCGAGGAGAAATTTGTGGCTGTACTGCCGCGCGGCCACGCACTGGAGCGGCGCCACAGAATCAACATTCGCGATCTGAAGCACGAGCCGTTTGTACTGGGTGTCCCCGGGTGGAGTGTGTTTCTACAAGCGATTGATGCGTGCTGCGCCAGCGCGGATTTCCGCCCACGGGTGGCACAAACGGCCGTTCACAGCAACGACATCGTCAACTTCGTGGCTGCGGGCATTGGTGTCTCGATCTATGTGGACCGGGAGTGGCTTCGCCACCGTAGCGATGTTGTGGTCCGCCCGCTGACCGGTGCAACCGTGAAGTTCCGTAGCCTGGCGGTATGGCGCCGCTCGAATCCGTCCGCGACGCTGGCGAACTTGTTGAAGGTGATGCGTGAAGTGCTCGCCTGAGCTCCCAATTTATTCCTCCGACACATGGAATCTCTGCGCGCACGGTATTGGACAACCGGCCTCCAGGCGCAGATAACGTCGGCACTGACGATCATGAGAATCAGATTACGTGGCCTGGAAACACCGCTACACCGTCCTCGGTATCCTGTTCACTGCCTGGTTGTTGTGCTACGTCGACCGAATGGTGATGGCCAGCGCCATCCCCTTCATTGCCAAAGAATTCCAGCTCTCGGCGCTACAGATGGGCGCCGTCATGAGCGCGTTTTTTGTCGGCTACGCCATCATGCAGCTGCCTGGCGGGCTGCTGGCCGACCGTTTCGGTCCGCGCCGCATCATTGTCATAACGATCTTCAGCTGGTCGATCTTCACCGCCTGCACGGGCCTTGCAACCTCACTGGTTGCGATGCTTTCGATCCGAGTGCTCTTCGGCCTGTGCGAAGGCGCATTTCCTGCAGCGGCCTCTAAAACCATTGCCACTCATTTTGGCGACCGTGAGTTGGGCCGGGCGAGTGGCGTAGTGTTGATGGCGGTGCAACTTGGAGCGCTGCTCGCCCCGTCGCTCGTGGCAGTTCTTGTCGTCACCTGGGGATGGCGCACTTCCTTCTACGTGCTGCTGGTACCCGGAGTCCTGCTGGCTCTCATCGCCTGGCGCTTCCTCGGGGACTCCGCGTCAGCGAGTCAGTGCAGCCGCCCTGCGGCCCCGGGCACACGCATCATTGAGTTGTTGCGCAATCCTGCCGTTCGCTGGTGTTTTGCAACCGCATTCCTCAGCAACATGGCCACATGGGGTCTGATGAACTGGCTGCCGACCTACCTGCTCGAGGCGCGCGGCTTCAGCGTCGTGCAAATGGGCACGTACATGCCATTGATCTTCGTCGGGGGCGCGTTAGGTTATTTCCTGGGAGGTCAGGTCGCTGACCGTTATTTCCGCGAAGCACGCCGAGTTCCCGTGCTATGTGGCCTGCTGCTCGGGGCGGGATTTACGTTTCTGGCCACTTCAGCCGGCAGCGGGTATGCAACGATCGGCTATCTGACTGCCGCTTTCCTCTGCCTGTCGGCCGCGGATTCCAACATTTTCACCCTGCCCCTGGTCATCGTGCCGCGCAGCGCGGCCGCCAGCGCTTTCGGTTTCGTCAACACGGCGGCGCAGTGCGCTGGATTTCTATCTCCGTTGGCCGCTGGATACACTCTCGATGCCAGTGGCAACAACTTCGCTCTGCTGCTTTATGGCTTTGTAAGCTGCCTCGCTTTGTCAGCTGTGACCGCCAGCCGAATACGTCAGCCATCGAGGACCGACTTTCAAGCGCTCTGATTTGCAGATCGAAGCAGGTGCCAGAGGTTGTATTGCCTCCGACGCAAGTTCGGTGGCGCTATTGCGCACCGAATCCTTGGTTGCGTAGACTGGAAAGCGCCTCAAACCGCGGCCACGGCGGCGTTCGATTCGCTCCTCAGTAACACCACCGCTACGACTTTCGCGTGCAATGTGTCCGCGGCCGGGTGTTTCGGCAACGCGGTCATCAATATCGGACCGCTCGCAAGCAGCTCATCTCGCCCTAATTACATCTGATGTCGGGCTCGCTGAGCGAGCCCGATGTCCGCGCCGCCGGCCCCGCTTCGAGTGGCGACTCCCGCGATCCGCTGCATAATACGCGTACCTATGGCAGCGCGAATCAGTCTCGATATGGACACCTTGCGTACGCTCGTCGTCGCTCATGAGCGCGGCGGACTCGCGCAGGCAGCGGAACACCTGGGCCGCACGCCCTCGGCTATCAGTCTGCAGATGAAGCGGCTGCAAGAGGATCTCGGCATACCCATCTTCCGCAAACACGGACGCGGTCTCGCTCTGACCGAAGCGGGAGAAATTGCCCTCTCCTACGCGCGCCGGATTCTTGCGCTGAACGATGAGCTGCTGGATACCATGCAGGGCGCGAACCTCGCAGGCCACATTCGCGTCGGATGTCCGCAGGACTTTGCAGCGATCCTGCCGTCGGTCCTGTCGCACTTCGCCATGCTCTATCCGCGCATGCAGATCGAGCTTCACATCGAAGGGAACGCAGCGCTTGTCGATGCGATTGACAAGGCGCGCATTGACCTCGCTGTCGCCATTGGGCACGAAGATCATGCTGGCGCACAGATGGTAGGGGGGCTCAATCTGGTATGGATCGCCTCGCCTACTTTCAGCCCACCGCCCAAACAGCCGTTGCCACTGGCGGTGATGGGACCACAATGCGCCTTCCGCCGGCGCGCCGTGGAACATCTCGAAGCGGCGAAGATTCCCTATCGTATTGCCGCTAACAGCCCTAGCTTGAACGGACTCTCAGCTGCGTTGCTCGGCGGCCTGGGGATTACCGCGCGCACGGCGCTCAATCTTCCAGAGGGGCTGGTGTCTGCCGAATCGCTACACAACTTGCCTCCGCTCGGCAGTCTGCCCGTCACACTGCACCGCTGTGCGCACTCCAATGGCGTTGCCGCAGATCGTATGGCCTCTCTGCTCGTGAAGGCTCTCGAGCTCGCACTGCAATCGAAGCCCAAGGTAAAAGGCGTCGCTCCCGCTCGAAAAGGTAAGCCGCGCTCACCAGTCGCTTGAGAAGAATCAAATTGTGCGGTCTTTGGCGGCCTCGCTACATTGTCCGAATCGCGCTTGGCGCGTCGCTACATGGACCGGACGATGATCAAACGCTTTGCAGTTCTTGCCGCCCTGTTGGCCGTTTCGGTTTCGGCTTCGGCACAGGAACCCTCCATCGTAGGCACGTGGGTTCTCACCGGGGCTGAGAAGTTACTTCCCGACGGGAAGCGCCTTCCGGACTATGGCCCGAGCCCGCACGGGCTGGTGATCTTTACCGCTGATGGATATTACTCAGTGCAGATCTACCGTGCCGAGCGGTTGAAGTTCTCTTCCGGAGACAAGTACAAGGGGACTCCCGAAGAGTACAAGGAGGCGTCCCTCGGCATGAGCGTTCACTTCGGTCGTTACAGCGTTGACCCGGTCAAACACACTATCAGCTTCAAGGTCGACCGTTCGTCCGTCCCGAATTCGGATGACACGACGGCAGTGCGGGCTTATGAGCTGATGGGCGATGAGCTTTCCTGGCGGGTTGCTGCACGGCAGGACGGATCTGTCCCGATCACCGTTCTGCGGCGGGCGAAGGCAATGGCGGCGACATCCACAAGGCGCGCGTATGTGCACTTGAGTTAGAATCCTCCAGGTATGGCGAAAAAGAAATCTGTTGAGCGATATCGCTGCTCCGATCTCCTCGATGACGGCGGCAGCATGGTTTTCACCAACATGGCGGGTGGCTGGACGGTTGCCACTCGTGGCAGCGTTCGGCCTGTCACTGATCCTCAAGAGATCGCGGCGCTGGATCTGCTTTACGGGCCGCGTGAGCCAGCGACGTTGTGACTGAGCCTGGCGTGATTGTCGTGGACTACGAAACTTCGTGGCCGGACACGTTTGAGGCCTTGCGGCGGCCGGTGTGGGCAGCGCTCCAGGATGTCGCTGTTTCGGTCGAGCACGTTGGCAGCACCGCGGTTCCAGGGCTTGCGGCCAAGCCCATCATCGACATGGACGTGGTCGTAGCTTCCTCTGACAACGTGTCCGCGGCGATCGAGAAATTGGCCATCTTGGGATACGTACATCGCGGCAATCTAGGGATCGCAGACCGGGAGGCGTTCGAGTCTCCGCAGGGGCTGCCCGCCCACCATCTATACGTCTGCCTACAAGGTAGCGCAGCGCTTGCAAACCACTTGGCACTTCGAGACTTCCTCCGACGTGATTCGGCGGCTGCCGCGGAGTATGGGCGGATCAAGAAGCAACTCGCTGCGCGTTTTCCAGCCGATATCGACCGCTATATCGACGGCAAAACGGATTTCATCCTGACAGTGCTGCGCAATACGGGATTCACTGAGTCCGCCCTGCGGACCATCAGGGTGGCGAACCTTCTTCCGCCGAACCGGTGACGCGGCCAAGTAGCCCTGTGGGCTCTTGAGCCAAGCAGCACGATGCTCACGGTCATCCTCTCTCCTGGGCTCGAGGTAGTGGTACCCTCCCCTGTGACCTGAGTCACGATAATTGGTCCAGGAGAAGTTCGCGTGATCTACAGAAAACAGCCGGGGTACCTGGTGATGGTGCTTGCGGTGGCGTTGGCGGCATGTGGGGCGAAGAACCCTCAAACAGGCAAGCCCAATGACTCAACGCAATCAACTTCGGTCATGTTACTCAAAAAGAGGCTTGCGGAGATCGCCGGGCAGGCCAATCAGGCCGCCCCAGCCACCATTGACGAAAATACCAGACTGGATGCCGTGAAGGCCGGGCCAGGGCTGAAACTGACCTCCTCGTACACGCTCCTGAACCCCGAAGCGGAAGGTATCAATAGCACGACGTTCGTGACGAAGTTGACTCCGGCGGTAAAGGAGACGAGCTGCAAGAACCCTGATTTGCGGCCGCTCATCGACCAGGGTGTCGTTGTGGTTCTGGAGTATCGCGGGACTGATGGCAAACCGATGGGAACGATTGACATCGATCGTGGTACTTGCGCTGCGATCAAATAGTTCCTCGCGTGCGAGTCACCACGTGGATTCGCCTAGGAGAATCCACGTGCGTATGCGCTGTGGTTGATGGGCACACATCGAACACGCGTATGTCTCACGCGTGAGTCTGCAAACCATTCGAGTTATAGCGAATGAAAAATCGAGATTTGGACTCTTGCTTGAGACGCGATGTGGGCCCACCACCAGTAGCCGAGATGGCCATCACGGTTTAGATGCGGCCGGGTCGGGTTTTTTTCACGCGGTCATGCCGCCGTCGACGACGAGAGTGCTGCCGGTGACGAAACTGCTTTGCTCTGAGGCGAGAAACAGAGCGGAGCGGGCGATCTCCTGGGGAGTGGCGTGGCGGTGCAGGGGAATGAGGTTGTTGAGGAAGTCGGCAGCGTCGCGGCCGAGCACCGTGCTCAGGTGACGCTCGATTCCGGATTGGAAGGTATTGTCGGTAGGGCCGGGATGGAGGGTGTTTACTCTGATCCGGCGCGCGGCGACTTCCTTGGCCACGGAGCGCATCAAGCCTACCTGGGCATGTTTGGCGGTAATGTAGGCGTATGGTCCAGGATCGCCGCGCAGGCCGACTACACTGGATGTGATGATGACGCTGCCGCCGTCATTCATCTGCGCGATGCCGTACTTGCAAGCCAGGAAGGCGCCCCTGACGTGCACGCGGTAAACGGCGTCGAATGATTCTTCCGGATAGGTACCGATCGGGCCGATAGCCCCGGAGTTACCCGCGTTGCTGAACAGGACGTCGAATTTCCCCCAACGCTCCACAGTCGCCGCCACGTATGCCTTGGTATCGGCGACATCGCCCACATCGGCGACTCTGGTCGCCACACGGCTGGAGTCGACACCGGCTCCCGTAAGCTGTGTGAGGCGTGCCTGCAGGTCATCCGGGCGCAGATCGACCAACATCACGCGCGCGCCTTCGGCAAGAAACAGCTCTGCGGACGCAAACCCGATGCTGCCGGCGCCGCCGGTGACGATACAGACCTTATTTTCCAGCAACTTCATAACGCCTCTCCGGTAGGAATGAACGAGGGTAGCCAGCGGTGCAGTCCCATTACCGCTATCGTCCTGATGATACCGGTGAGCGCAGCCCAATGGGCAGCGTCAGCGTTGTCTGTTGAATGAAGGATGGTCCACCAGATGGACGGGCAATGGACCGCAGCCGCGCAGCGAGGACCTGGTGGTCACGCACGGTGATGCGTGTCTGCCCAATTTAATGGCTGACGCGGGCCGCTTTACCGGATTTATCGACTGCGGCAGGTTGGGGTGTTACGGATCGGTACCAGGATCTGGCACTGATGGCACGGAGTATCGCCTTCGGGTTGGGGCAAGAGTGGGTGGCGCCCTTTCTTGACCGCTATGGCGCACCTCTCGATCACAGCCGCATGGAGTTCTACTGGCTGTTGGACGAGTTCTTCTAAGCGCTCACCTGGCGCCCCAATCACCGCAAAAACGACCTGACCACGGCCTCGAAGCGCTCAGGTTGGTCATACACGAGGCCGTGCCCAACTCCGTGTATCTGTTCGACACGAAGACAGGGGTTGAGACTCGCCAGTTCTCGTGCCGCTTCGAGGGAAACGACGGCGCCGGTGTCCCCAACGACGAGCAGGGTCGGGGCGGAAATGGCGCTCATTAATGAGAGATACTCGGGGTTGGGTGGCGTAAGAACGTCAAATGCATCCAACGAGGTTTGCAGTCTGGCCTCAGCGATGAGCTCGACGATCTCGGATGAGCGATGCGGGTGTCGGGCCCGCAGCTGAGCCAACACCTCGTCTCTGCTTAGACTCAGGAATCGGCGATGTTGTTCCATGACGTCGCTGTCGCGAACTTCGCGCTGGCGTTGTGGGCTCAAGAAAGTCGGGTCGGCGAGAATGAGGGCACGAATGGTGGTGGCGGCTTGACTGGCTACCACGGCAGCAGTCATGCCTCCCATCGAGTGCCCTAACAGAATCGGGGCGGCAAGTCCGAGCCCTTGGATAAGGCCGACGACGTCGCGCGCGTGGTCGTCGTACCGATATCCATGAAGCGGCGTGCTCGAGCCGCCGTGTCCTCTGGCGTCCGGCATCACTACGTCGTAGTCGCTCTCGAGGGCGCGTGCCAAAGGGGACCAGCACGCTCCGTTTCCGGTCAATCCGTGAAGGAGCACCAAGGGAGGCCTGGAGTCGCCGGTTCTCAGGTAGTGGATGTCGATGCCGTTTGCCCGGCATACACCAGACATCCAATTCGTCATTGGCTTATGCCTTTGCATGAGAGAGAAACGACTTCGCCTGCTCCAGCATCCCTTTGGATATGGGTGCCCACACGGACTCCGCAAATCCTTGCGGCAGTTGCTTCTCCACCGCCTTGATCGCGCCCTCCACTCGACCCGCCAATTCGATCATCGCTGGCCAGGCCTGCGCATCGGGATACCTGTCCGCGAGTGCCTGGAAGTGTCGCGGGCGGATCGCAACGATTCTGTAGTGAGCGCTCTTGCCGCGAAGTGACATTGCGAGTCTCAAATCGCGAATGTGAATATGATCGGCACGGTTTCCGACCACCGGCCACGTCGATAAGACGTCGTACAGGGGTGTGAGGCCGAACTCGCCCCCGCGGTGGTGGTAAATCGAGAAGTTCTTCGCGTGCCCATCGGTCGCCGCGAGCATCCAGAATACCAACTGTGAGAGCATGAAAAGGCGCTGATCTGAAGCGGGGTTCGCGGCGCGCGCGAGCTCATTCAGAATCTCACGCATGGACGGGCCGCCGTCGCTCTCGTACTTCCTGGTGTGCGGGCGGCCGGTGACCTGACAGAAATCCTCCTGAGGAAGCCGTGCAATCCATGTCTCTTTTTGCGGCTCGAAGTTGGCCGCGCTCGGGTCGCCGTCACCGACGTTCTGCCAGCGACGGTCGAAGCGTTCCACGATGAGAGCACGCTGAGCGCCGAATTGACCGATGTCCGTATTCGCCACAGGAAGATTCAGCTCTCGCAGCAGTGCCGCGCAGAGCCACTCGTTGTCGACGGAATGGGACAGATCGAGCCTGCGGTTACCGACCAGCCCCAGCGGAAGTTTCAAAATGTGGGTTGTCGGGGTTGAGCCCAACGGCTTGTACCAATGTCGACCGATCTTAGTCAGCGCAGTCTTTTCCTGCGCACCTGCGAGTGAGATACGGAAATCACCGCCCTCGTCGAGGTCGTTCAAGTGCGGCCCTGAAATCGTCGGCACCGCGCACAGAATGACCTCGATCTCTTTGGGCCTCAGGCGCTGCACACTGACCCTATCCCAGCCCTTGGGCTCCTCCCCTTCCGGTAGCAGCTGCACGGCACCGACACAGTCGCGACCAATAGCCTCGAGCAGATCGAACGTGCTCCCTGAGCGCGTATCGAAGCGCGCCTGGATTCGATCCCGGATTCCCTGACTGTCCGGCAGAAGGTTATCGAAGTAGTACCCGACCACATCGCTCGTGATCGCAGCGTCCGAGGTCATCGGCAGTGACAACGATAGCGCACGACTGTGCGGATCGGAGATCCAACCTCGGTCATAGCTGAAACGGTCTCGGCCACCACGCACCTGCTGCCATGCGCCGACGTAGCGGCCGTTCATCCACACGCCGAGCACGCTCACCAGTCCTCACCTCGACGGGTTGGCGTGGGTGTTGGCGTAGACGTACCAGCGCTCTCGGGCGGACGCAATTTGAGCAGTACATCCACGCCTAGGACAGCGAGAATCTCAAGAAGTCGGCCGGTGGCGATCAGCTCAGGGTTACTCTCGATTTGAGAGTAGCGCTCCTGGGTGATAGCCAGGCGTTTGGCCATATCGGCCTGAGTCAGCTTGCGGGATTTGCGCAGTGACTTCAGATGCAAGGGGAGTTGCGACGGGCTCTGTAATAGTAGAGTGTCCATCGCTGCATTTTATAAGTCCTGGGTTATATTTGCAAGATATAAGGCCTGGGTTATATGCGTTAAATATAAGCTATAAGTTATAAACACGAACGTTATGCCGGCAGTCCTCGGGCTCCTCACTCTCGACGCGAGCGCTAGCGGGTTGGACCCGACGAGCTCCACGTCGTACACGAGCAGGGAGCCCGGCGGAATTCCCGGCGGCTACAACTTGCCAATAAATAAGAGCGCCTGGCCGATATATTTCACGACATCTCCTGCGACGGAGACATCCTTGATGATCGCCTTGACAGTCGCCTCATCGGCTGTCAATCCGTCAGCAATAGATCGAATACTGAGGGTGGCCGCGGCAAAAGTGGCGTCATCGGAGGCATTCTGCGCGTGCAGAAGCGTCGACAGGCACAAGTCCAGGTTGTTGTATTCGTCGGTGAGCCTGATGGCGATCAGGGTGTCTGTCGCGACACGGATCTGTTGCGTCAGAAGAATTCCGGCGTTGCGAATAGCGTCAATGGCGCCGGCGACGGCCACGTTTTGGGCTGTAGTGGGCATGGTAAGTTACTTGGCCGTGTTAAACAGAGCCGAGGCCTGCTGGCCACGGGCGATCAAGTCCGTGATCTCGGGCATCGCGCCGCCGTTTGGCGAACGTGCGAGCGCCGCATTGGCTTTCACAATCGCATCAAGGGTGCTATTGAGCTGCGCCACATCTGGCGGCGTCACCACCAAGGCGCGCAGCGTAACCCGGGCGTCGACAATATTCAGAAAGCTGGCCGGCCCATATCGGTCGCGGGCGGCGGAGACGGCGGCCCGCATCTGGTTGGTCAGGCCGTCCGCTTTGCTCGCCAATCCCTTGGCATCGGCGGCATTCTCCGCCTTCAACTCATCGACGACGATGGCCAGATGATCTTGAGCCGCGCGGGCGGCGTCCTTCACATGCTTATAGCTTGAATGATCCACAATCAGTGTCGTCAGCGTTACGACTGCGGCATTCAACGCTGCGGCCGACTGCGTCCCACGCGGGGAGAACTTCTGTTGAGCTCCGAAAGCTTTGATGTTTTCCGCAAGGGTTTGCGATTCCTTGCTCAAAGCTGAATCGGATGTCCCGTTGGTGAGCGCCTGGATCGAGTCAGCATAGAGCGTGATGGTATCCATCAGCTTCTGCCGTATCGCCAACTCGTCATCGGTCAGCTCCTGCGGCACGCACTGCCCGGCGCTCAGGTCCAGATCCGACTGATTCGCCGGGTAAGCGCCTTTCCGGTCCGGCGATGCGGTCGCAAAGGTAAACGCACTGTTATAAAAGTTGCGCGCGCACTCAGCAGCCCTTACCTGATGGAAGAGAGTCATTTCGGCAGCGGTCGCGGTGTGAACGCCCTGGTCAAATTTCGCGGTGGTGTCCTGCATCTGGGTCAGGCCTGCGCAGGCTTGCAGGCAGGCAAGACAGCCTGATAAAGCCAGTGCCCGGATAGTTTTCAACTCGCGCTCTCCGGACTCCAGACTCCGAGAAAGAGATTCGTCCGACCCGTCGCGCTTGCGGCAGCCGTCGCGACCGTGGAGTGATCTGTCGGCTGGGGTAGCGACGGAGTTGGGATGTCCGCCTCGGAGCCGGGCGGGGTGGCAGGAAACGTCGCCGCGGCGGCAGCCAGGTTCGCCTGCATACCATTTGGCGCCGCGGCCCCTCGTGCTGTGATTTCCGCAGGGGTTGGAGGCACAGGCGGCAGGTTTAGGCTGACGGGACCATCGTTCGTGGGAACAGCCAGAGTCAATGCATTCACCAGACTCGGGGCGATCGCATCCCGTGCCGTCAATGGAGCACCAAGCCCAAAGATCTCCCGCACCGTGCTGATAATGGAGGTATGGTCGAAAGGGGTGCGGGTGCCGTCCGCTGCGGCAGGAGCTCGTATTTTGCTGCCGGGTGCAATGTAGGGCGAGACCAGGACAGCGGGCACCCGGACTCCGTATCGGTTGAAATTGAAGTCATAAGGATTGGCGATGACACCGTCCGGCGGCGTTGCCGGCGGCGGCGGCACGTGGTCGAAGCAACCGCCATGCTCGTCATAGGTAATGATGAAGAGCGTCTGCTTCCAACAGGGCGAGCTGCGCAGAGCATTGTAGACAGTCGCAATGAGCTGCTCCCCGTAAATCACATCGTGCGGAGGATGCTCATCGTTGGGAATGAAGTTCTTGAACAGGTCGGTGAAGTAGCGCGGCTCGATGAAGCTGTAGTCCGGCAGTGAGCCGGTGTGCGCATCCGCCAGAAACTGGCCGAAGAACCGGTAATGGAAGATTGCGGAGAGCCAGATGTCCCTGAGTAACAGCGACTGTGGCATGTCGTGGAAGTAGACACGCCAGGTACGGTTCGCGTCATTCAGCCTTCGGAACAGGCTGTGAGCGGGAAAAGGGATCGGGAAGGTGTGATTGTCGACGTGCCCGAGTGAGGTCCCGGTGTGAGCAAAGAACCGATTCGGCCAGGTCTGACAAGGGGCGGAGGCGAACCACTGATCACAGACTCCGAACGACTTCGCCAGCGTGCTGATCACCGGGACCTGATCCGGAGTGAAATAGTGCATGACCGAGGCGGGGTTATAAGTGCCTGCCTTGGATGACTGCGTCCCGTAGCTCTGTGCAAAGCCGGACATGGTCGGCGGGCCGTCGCCTGCCGTGCCCGCCCCGAAGAGCTGCAGGGTCATGTCGGTGAACAACTCGCCCGGATCGGGGTCCGGAATGCACGCCGAAGCCGTAGTCAGTGTCGGATCGTTCCAAACCGGGAACGGTGTGCCGGCATAGGTGTTGCGCTCATTCAGGGTGAGTCCCTGATAATCAGGATCGTTGGGATACAGGCGTCCGAGCATGCAATCGAACGAGCGGTTCTCGAGCATGAGGACGACGACGTGGCGGATATCGGGCATGTCCGCGGACGCTCAGCTATTGACTTCGGGGAGCTTGAATCCTACATAGCCCGCGCTGCTGATTCCCATCAGCGCCAGCAACGTGCCATTGAACTGGGGCATTTCCAGGTTGTGATAGACGCTGAGCACAAAGACGATCCCCAGCGTGACCGTCCAGCACAGCACCTGCAGGCGGTGCAACGCAGTCCCATTGAGATCGGTGGTGATGTCGGCAAACCATCCCTGCGACAAAAACGGTCGGATCTTGTCGGTGTAAGTCTGCAAAATAACCTCTCGATCCCGGATCTCGAGTTGCAGATGATGGCGCCGGTGGGTGGACGGGTTGCCTGCAAGCTCCTTTTCCCGAACCGCGATCTCCTGTCTCACCCGCAGCACGTCTTCATAGGTGTTGAGGCCGAGGGCTTGCAGCCCGCGATTCACCGCGTCGGCCGGTGAATCCTTGTGAACGTCGACCGCGACGGAGGCGAGCGCGGTAGCACCGGAAATACCCATCAAGCACAATGCCTGGGTAGTGATCGTGTTGGTGTCCCATAGCAACACATAGAGGAACACGAAAGCCGCGAAGATCAGAGTGAACCAGAATGCCATCTGCCAGCGCCCAAGGCTGTAGGGCTGACGGGACGCCTCGATCTGGGGGAGAAGGTTATCGCGCAGCGTGGTACGGCTGCGCGCCAGCCCCCACACCAGCAGCAGCACAATCCCGATGGCCACCACTGCGGCAATCATCTGGCCCAGTGTGTACACTCGGAATTGGACGGTGGGCTTGCTGGGCAGCGCGATCGGGGTCACAACACATGGTTGCCCATCCTGACAGGACTGGGCTCGCTCACCGAGTGAGACCTCCACGGGCACAGTTCCCAGCTTCGGGGAGCTGAGTAAGTCGTTCCAGAACGCCGCATTATCCGTAGCGCGCGCGAGGCGAAAAACCAGGGTGTAGAGCGACTCGCCTTTGGCAGTCTTGTAGGTTGTCTCGGTCGGCGTGAGGCCGTTGATCGGCGTCCCGTTCAAAACGAGGACGTAACGGCTGGCGGGAATGGCGGGCGCCTGGCGCAAAACCACCCAGAGTTTGTGATTGAGAGCGATAGTTCCGTCCGCGCTCCGGCCCGTGTCGCCATCCACCAAGCTGACAATCTCCGGGACACCGGCGCCCGGATTTTGCGGGGCAGCCGCATCAGGTGGTTGCGCGATAGGGGTAGGGATAGGGATAGCAGTTGTGGGTTGGGGCTCGGTTGCGGCGATCACCATTGCCGTGCAACACCAGAGCACGATGAGCGCAAGCCAGCGCAGCCTCCCTTTTCCTTCCATAAGCGCCTCTTCTAATAATCCTCCTACTATAACGGGCGTCTGTGGAGTTGTGTCGAATTTAAATGGAGCGAGCCCGCTCCCGAATC
>Ga0134126_10001190_pt1 | contig 33033 bp, 33 predicted proteins | sample KB31752_FD_96881 | JGI IMG/M metagenome (GOLD analysis project Ga0134126, IMG submission 96881) | Terrestrial soil microbial communities with excess Nitrogen fertilizer from Kellogg Biological Station, Michigan, USA - KB3-175-2 | ecosystem: Environmental > Terrestrial > Soil > Unclassified ...
ATTTTCTTTAATTCTGCTCGCCAGTTCTGTAAAAAACCATCATCAAATAACATTTCGCCTCTTCTAACAAGAGATTCATTGTATTCCCGCCAGTTTATCTTTCTCTTTGGTTTTTTCTTCTTACCATTCTTGGAGTTATCAGACAATATATATTATAATAAAAGGAGGTATATAGCTTGTTTGAAAAGTGGTTATTCAACAAACCACAAAATACTATAAAATTAGATAGGTTTTATTTCAATGGAAAATTAGATCATGGAAATAGATAAAGAGAACTATTTTTCCCTTATTTATATACTACTTTAGGTTTTCCAATAAATCTCTTTTGAACGTCTGTCTGGCTTTATTTAAATATACATAAAACAATGCCAAAAAAAAGCTAGCTATACCACCAAAGATAAAGAATCTATTTAATGTTATAATAGACAAAACAGACAGGGCTAATGTTATTGAAATAAAAAGGAAAGACAATTTTTTTAACTTGTTCATAATAAAAATTATGAAACATCCTATAAAAACAGATCTATAATAACAATATCTAGAAATGCCTTTTATAACTTTTTAAACAATATATAATAAAACGTTATTGTTCCCAATGATATTTTATTTTATCTTTAAAGAAATAACAAATTCATTATCTTTGGGAAAGATTTAATTTTAAAATAATAGTTAAAACAAGTGGGCCATAAAAAAAAAGAATAACAAATTAAAAAAAAGAAAAACGAGAAAAAGGAAATAGAAAATTAACAAGTTTTCGTTCTATTAATAAAAATAGATTAGAATATAAAAAATTGCTTTGTTGCACGATTCGAAAAATAGTTAAAACTTTGTCACTTTCTTAGTCAATCAATTTAGATTATGACTTTTATAATTCTTTTATAAGCATTAAAACGTTGTCAAAAAACGATTTAAATTATCATGCAACAAAGCACAAAAAACTTAATCTTCAATTTAATAAAACAAAATAATTTGAACATGTGTTTAAGTCATAATTGAAAATCACTTAATATCAGAATGTTAATTGATCTACTATAAAAAATACTAAAACTTTTTCAATTTAGATGTTCTAAATGTATACAAATATCTTCTCCTTTCATATTTCATTAAGAATAAAATTCCTATAACTAATATTATTTCAAGAGATTTATCTACAATTCCTGCAATATCCACATCCTCAGGTTTTGCATTTGGAGATAAAGGAGGTGGAAATATCACCGAATATAAATACAAGAAAATTAATACCAGGGATCCTACAAGTCCAAATAAATTTAAAATCAAAGATTTTTTATAGTATTGTTTAGTTACAAGCAATTTATCGGTTTTTTTTAACCTATTATCAACAGAATTATCTTCAGAAAATATTAACAATATGTATATGATTCCATAAGCTAGCTGTATTGCTGATGCTGAAAGTAAAAATATACTGTATTCTAGCCTTAAAGCACCATGTTCAGGATATATTGCAAGATGAACCACTGAGGCACCTAATGCAAATAATAATACAAAATATTTTACAAAATCATATTTTGAATAATCGCTAAATAGTGCATTCTTTCTTCTACTCCAATACATCCAAAATAATACTGTACCCAAAACAAAAACAGCTCCAAAAATTGAAGTATAAAGCAATATAGTGAAGATAGCTCCAAAAGTATTGACCACTGATGCATTTAATACACCTCTTTCACAGTTACAATCCGTATTATCATTTAAAAGCGTTCTTGGCGGTGGAATAGTATTTAGAATCTGGTTTGTATTAACTCCCTCATTTAGAATGCTAATTACAATTTGATATTCACCGACTTTTGGAAATACATAAGGAACAGCAAAATCTCCAACATCAAGTTTAGTCCATGGAAAAACAGATATCCTTTGACCATCAGAAGAATAAATTTCTACCATAGCAATAATATTATGAACATCATGACCTTTATTATCCTGAACACTAAACTGAATTTTTGTCAACTCATTTGGTTTAGGATAATCAGGCTCTGTTTGTTCATTAACATAATATTTGTCACTTATACCAAAACCTGCAGCATTATTATGAGCCAAATGATCAAAATGGCCTTCTGCAGGCTGTATAAAGGGCAAAGAGATGCAAAAAGAAATAGCAAAAATTGCAATAAGAAAACGATCTAGGAACAAAGCATTAGCATTTATTTTAATTTTTCGATTAAATAAATAAGGGTTCATTTAAAGCATCAATTAAAAGCTGAAATTGTTGGAGAAAAATTTTGATGGCGATCTCCTTTTTTCAGTAGAATTGGAAGAAGGAGATGTAGTTAATGAAGAGGATTTTATCTTGGAGTTAGTATAAAATGTATTTATAACAACAAAAATAAGACTACTGTACAAGATTAGTCCCAATCCTAAATGTGCAGTAACTAACAGAGCATGTAGTTTTTCTGTAATCACTACTCCACCTAAAAATATTTGTCCAAAAACTGCACATGCAGCTATTATTGAAAAAATTTTGGTTGATTTTTGAGCACTTTTTGCTTTAAGTATAAAAATCATATTAAGTAATACAAGAAGACCAGTAGTTGCAGCAATAGATCTATGGATATATTCAATTAAAAATTCTGAAGAAGGTACTAGACCTTTTGGACAAAGCGGCCATTTTGGGCAAGATAAGCCAACGTTACTAGAACTAACATAACCGCCCATAAATATAAGTCCAAATAAAACACATAATGTAATTAAAGAAAATATTTGAATAAACTTATCATATTTCATAATTATCGTTTATTTAATTATTATTATCAATAATCAAATATAAATTTAAAATAAAAAAAAGATGTTGTTATCTAGCCAGTAATGGTGAGGGTTCCTTTCATGTATGGATGTACCGTACAATGAAATGGATAGTCACCAGGTGCCAAGCTAGCAGTTTTTATCTGTGCAGATTTGCCAGGCATTATTAGACTGGTATCAAATAGTTTTGATGTTTGTGGATCATCAGGTCCCGCACCATTAGTTGCTGTATGTGGTGCATTATCATTGTTTGTTACTGTAATTACATCACCTTTCTTTGCGGTTATTTTATCAGGCGAATATGATGGATTTCCCTGAATGGATGCTCCAGAAGGTATAGATAAAGTACCAGGTTTTACCGGAGGTTGAGCGGCACCTCCCCCTCCTTCTACCGGTGTAGCAGCAGGCTTGGGAGATGAAACAGGTGGAGGGAAACTAGATGTATAGTGCCACATGGTGATTGTAAAGAACACCGTAATAGCCACGGGGATAAGAATTACAAGCAATCCCTTTCCCATGCGACCAGGTGTTGTTCTAGTGATGTGGTTCTCGTCTCGCGAAGTCATAATAATATTCCTTTCCTGTTTTCAATTCAAATGGATCTTCTGTATCTACTGGTTTTCCATACATAGCTGATTTAATCATATTATATGCAAAGATAATATATGATACTCCAACTGTCCAGGCACCTACTGTTGCTATTTGGTTAAATACTATCAGGTCAAATATAGGCAAATAATCTGCAACCCTTCTTGGCATACCATACAAGCCTAGCATGTGTTGGATTCCAAATACCAACATTACTCCCATTATGGTCATTACAAAATGGATCTTTGCTAATCCAGTATTGTACATTTTCCCAGTAATCATTGGAAACAAATAGTATATCATTCCAGTAAATGTCATAGATATTGTTCCCATAAGGATAAGGTGGAAATGACCAATGACCCAATAGCTATCATGTGTCAAAAAGTCAAGTGGAATTGCAGTATTGACAGTTCCTCCAGCACCTGATGCATAAAATAGAGCTATACCTCCAACACCAAATAACATTGGTGCTGCAAACTTAATTCTTCCGCCCCACATTGTTGCAAAAAAGTTAAAGACATGCATAGCTGAGGGAGGAATTGCCGCTAGGGTTCCAACCATGAATACAGTTTTTTCAGTAAATGTCATACCCGTGGCAAACATGTGATGAGCCCATGAACCAAATCCAATAACCGAAACCACTACAAGCGCTATAACTCCAGAATAATAGCTGAAGATAGGCTTTCGTGAAAATGTTGGAATTATTTCATACAGCATACCTACTGCGGGCAAGAAGAATATATACACCTCGGGATGGAACGTAAACCAGAACAAGTGCTGATATGCAATAGGATCTCCCCCCATATCAGGATTAAAGAAACCTGTTACGCCTAATCTATCAGTATAAAGCATGATCAATGATGCTGAAAATGTGGGCATAGCAGTAATAATCATAACCGAAGTAGACAGTACAGCCCATGAGAAGAGAGGCATTTTCATTAGCGGTAAATCCGGATGCTTCATCTTTAAAATAGTAACTACAAAATTAACTGAACCAAGTACAGATGATATTGATAATAGTTTAAGTGCCCAAATCCACATATCAGCAGCAGGGCCAGGTGCCTTTAATATAGAATAAGGCGGATAGGCATTCCAAGACATATCTGAAAAACCTGCCCATATCAACGCAAAACAGGGAGGTATGATCCAAAATGCTACAGCATTGAGCTTTGGCCATGCCATGTCTTTATATCGGACCATGAGTGGAATCAAATAGTTACCAACACCTGCTGCAAAAGGCACAGCCCACAAGAATAACATTGTAGTTCCATGAACCGTAAAGAATCGGGCAAAGTCAGCCTGTCCTGAAAACAGTTGAAGCCCTGGGAAAAATAGCTCGCTTCTTATAGCCATAGCTAAAACTCCACCACCAGCTAGAGCAACCATAGACATTAATATATACAATAAGCCTACATCAGTATGATGAGTAGAAAAAAGAATCTCCCATATTGGCCTAGGCTTTTTTAATTCTAAGACCATTTTTAGTTTAACACCTCTATGATCCGTATTTTCACACAAAGTCTATAAAAGTATTTGGTTTTTTTAAAACATTAAAAAAAAGTCAATAAATTTAAGACAAAATTTTTTGTTAATGCTATTATTAAAATGTAATTTTAATATTATTATTTGTTTTAATATATATGATGATTTTTAATTAAATACGCAAGTACGCTTATTACCAATTTTTAATAATTTAACAAAATCTGATAGTTTTACCGATGCTGGTTTATTACTTGATAGTTCACAAGACTTGATACTATATCGGACATCTTGTTATATCTTCTTAATTTGTTTCTAAATATGTCTGCAAATATTTTATATTTTTTCAATCGGCAAATAGTGTGTTCTATGACTATTCTTTTTCTAGAGTGACTTTTGTTGTGTTCTTTTTCTTCTTGTGACAAATCTTTATTTCTCTTCTTTCTATACGGTAAGGATGATAGTTGCTGCGGAAAATCCCTTTCTATACCAAGGTATCCTAGATCAAATACATTAACAACCTCTTTTGGAGTAGTAGGATGACTCTATAGATATCATAGTCATGCCTTCTTCCTCTTTTATAGCCTAGTTTATGAATTATGATTCCAAAATTGTTAACTACAAGTTGTGTCTACCGAATGTCTTTTTTTCTTACCCGAATAATATGCTTTCCTTTTCCTTTTATTCTTCGATCTTGGTATCTGTTGTTCTGTAGAATCTATGAAAGTAAGAAAGTCAGGAAAGTATTGTTCAACTTCTTCTGGTGTTTTCAGCCTTTTCGTTATATTATGTATCTTTTGAGGAATTGGTAGGCATTCTTTTATCAAGGATTCAATCTTTTGTATATCCCTACAGATGTTACTTTGATCTAGGTTAAAGAGAAAACCAGCTAAAGTGTAAGTGATATAAAGACGATAATAAACTAAAAGCATTAGAAATCTATTTCTGATATCTAACTTGAAAGGTCTACCTGCTCCTATGTCCCTTTTTCGTTCTTTTCCTTTCGATAAGCGTTTTATTTCGTGTTTGGTATATTTTTTTGTAATCTGTTTATTATAGATATCATCAAACTCTTGCACCGACAAGCCAGTAAATGATTTGAAAAGTATTGGCTTTTTGGATAATGTATTGTAAGATAGCAATAAGAGGGCATGTTAATTAGAATATGAAGGTCATAAAGATGTTTATTATAATTATGCAAGAGATCTAGTAATTTATAAGTAAAGCATTCTCTAATGCATGAACAAAAGGATATATCTTTAATAAAAATGGAAATAGTTTTTTAGATGTAAATTATATACGATTGTATACCCTAATGTAGTAGCGGGCAAATAATTAGAATTAATAACAAAAAAATAAAAAGATTTTGTATTGTCTAGCCAGTAATGGTAAGTGTACCTTTCATGTATGGATGTACCGTACAATGAAATGGATAGTCACCAGGTGCCAAGCTAGCAGTTTTTATCTGTGCCGTTTTTCCTTGCATAATCATACTTGTATCAAATAATTTGGCATTTTGAGGATCATCAGGTGTTGCACCACTTGTTACTGTATGAACAGCATTATCATTGTTTGTTACTGTAATGATATCACCTTTCTTTGCGGTTATTTTATCAGGCGAGTAGGATGGATTTCCTTCAACTGATGCTCCAGAAGGTATAGCTAGTGCTACAGAAGGACCTCCTGCCGCTGCTGTTCCATTACCTCCTGCCGCTGCTGTTCCATTACCTCCTGCCGCTGCTGAAGATGACGAATTTTGACCAAGTTCTGCGGGTTTAATTACTCGTTCAAATCCAGTTCCCTGGGTAACTGTAGCATTTGTACCTGGTTTTACTATAGTTTCAAAACCAGTACCCCGGGATACTTGACCACCTTCTCCACCAGCATTTGATGCTGTGACAGGGCCTGTACCATTAACGTTAGGCTCAACGAAGAGCTTTGCTCTCATGGTATGATGTCCTTGGCCGCAATATTCTCTGCATTCTATTAAATATTCACCTGGTTTATCAAAAACATTCCACATAGAATTTACTCTTCCAGGTACCGCATCAAGTAAAATGGCAAAATCAGGAACAGCAAAATCATGAATAACGTCGTTTGAAACTATTTCAAATCTATATGGTATATTTGTCTTTAAATGGACTTCATTTACTTCTTGTGTTCCATCTGCATGTTGGAAAGACCAAAACCATTGTTGGCCTATAACTCGAACAGTCTCTGAATTGGGAGGAGCAAATTCTAATGAATGTTCTACTCTCCATGATTCAGCACCGACCCAAACTAACAAGGCAATAACTACACCGACATATACCCATTCAGTTGTACTATGACCAGCCATTATCTACTACCCCCCATTCTGGAACCAGCTGTTGTATCAGAAACTTTGAATCTTTTATTTGATTCTCTAAACCTTACAATTATATAAATTAAAACACCTGCAACTGCAGCACCAACCATAAAAGCAGCAATCATAAGCCTATAAAACAAGGCCCAGATTTCTACTCTTCTTATAACAGAAGTACCAGAATCCTGTGCATAAACAATTTGAAGAATGCTTTGAATACCAATCATAGCCATAGAACCTAAAATAAAAAACATCAATGTTTTACGATAGGAAAAAGCCATATGCTGTATTTTCACTGCGATCTAATGAATTTATATCTAATTTAAGGTTTTTGTTAAATAATAATTTTAAATTTTTTTATTAATATCAAGTAAACATCAATTAATTAATTAATAATCTGTAATAAACCTTCGGATATCCATTATATTTATACCACATAATGAAATATTATTATCATAATTTTTAAAAATATTTAAAGATGCGTTAGGCACTTGAATATTATATACAGATGAAGGTTTGATATTCATTATAAGAGATATAGCAGCTTTAATTGGATCAAGATGAGAAACTAAAAGCACATTTTCATTTTGATGTTTTATAGTTATTTCTTTTAATAATTCGGATATTCTTTGTTTTACTGCTCTAAAGGATTCAACTTCAAATTCCAATAAAGAGTTTTCATTGTCATCGTCACTGTAAAATTTTACAAAAAGATTACCATGTTTATTTATAAGATCTTCATAATACATGCCCACAAGCTTTCCTAATTCTATTTCAAACAATCTTTCATCCTTTTGGAAAGGCATATTAACAATATCAGAAACAATTTCTGCAGTTTCTACAGTTCTAATTACTGGACTCGAATAAATTTGATCAATATTAATAGTTTTTAGAATCTGAGATGTATTTCTAACTTGTTCTCTTCCTAAATCAGTTAGATGAGATTCAAGATTTCTTCCTACCAATAGTTTTTGGACATTATTATAAGCTTGACCATGTCGCATAAATATAATAAGTGACATAATTTATAGAATATATTAAAAAAATTATATTAATATTAAACTATTTATCATATCAAGATTTTAGTTCTATAAATATATTTAAATTATATCCGTATTTGACAGATGATTATGAAGATTGGAATTATTGGCGGGACAGGAGGTATGGGCGAAGGATTTGCTCACAGATGGTGTTTCAATCATGATGTATTAATTGGATCAAGAGATAAACAAAAAGCAGACACATTTGCAAAAGAGAACTTTAAAAATGTTAAAGATCAATTTGAAGAGAAAGTCAAAGGTTCGATAAGAGGAGATGATAATAAATCAATAGCAAAAGAGAGCGATGTTCTAATTTTATCAATTCATTATGATAATATCGTTAGCACATGCAAAGATATTTCAAATATTATTAAAGATAATTGTATAGTAATTTCACCTATTGTTCCAATGGGAAGAAATCAGAGCGGTTTTTATTATATACCAATTGAAGAAGGAAAGAAATCGGCTGCAGCTTTGGTAGCAGAAAATCTTCCAAATTGTAATAAAATTATATCAGCTTTTCATACAATTTCAGAAATAAAATTAAAGGATTTAAGAATGCCTTTGAATGCAGATACTTTTGTTTGTACAAATAATAAAGAGTCTTTGTCTGTAGTTAATAAATTGATTAATGAAATTGAAGGTCTTCGTTCAATTTTTCTAGGCCCACTATCTTTATCATATCAAGCAGAAGTAATAACTCCAATGATACTTAATGCCTCAAAACAAAACAAGTTAAAGCACCCCGGAATAAAATTAGTATAACAAAAAGAAGCAATGAACTTATCAAATACAAAAAAATAGCATTCATATGGATTTTGATAAAATAGATAAAAAAATAAGAAGTGGTCGTAGGGAATGGATGTTCCCTTTAGGGATACTATTCATTATAATGGCATTTATAATTTTATTTAGAAACCTTATCGTTATAACAACGGAGATTGGATTTGAATTTTTTATTGATAATTTTACAAACTCATCAATAACAAATGAAAAATTTGTAATAGTAATGATCATTATAGGTATTGTACTTGTTTACTTTGGGAAATTAAAAAGAGATAATTATATCAAAGAGGTTTGACTTGAATATAAATATTAAATAACTTTTTTCTTTTTCAAAAACATATCAATTTTTTCCAATGCCTCTTCTAACACATTTTCTTGTGGCAAATAAACAATTCTAAAGTGATTTGAGCCACTTAAACCAAATCCAGATCCATGAACAGTCAAAACACCTGTTGAGTTTAACATATCAATTACAAAATCAAGATCATTTTTCCATTTATTTTGGAGATCTATTTTTGGAAAAACGTAAAATGCGCCTTTAGGCTTTTTGCAGGTTATTTCTGTAAATTCATTAAGTCTTTTGACAACTAGATCACGTCTTTTATTTAGTTTTTGTACCATTTTTAAAATATGATCCTGAGGCCCGTTTAATGCAGCATTTGCAGCTATTTGTACTGGAAAATTCGAGGCAATTCTAACTCTAGATAATTTAAAAATATTCTGTCTAAGAGAATCAAGTTGTCTTGAACTACTATTCATACATACATAGCCACATCTCAAGCCAGTCATACAATAGGTTTTAGAAAAACCATTAAGAAGAATAACAGGGGCATCTTTGGAGACCTTTCCAATAGGATAAAACGAATCATCAAAAACTATTTCATCATAGATCTCATCGCAAATTACATAGAGATTATTTTCAGAGGCGATATCTAATACAGATTGTAAACCTTTTGAATCAAAAACTTCACCAGTAGGATTATTTGGATTTATTAAACAAATTGCTTTTGATTTATTAGTAATTTTTTTTCTTATATCATCAATATCAGGCCTTCCATCATCTAATATTTTAAACTCTTTAATATTAGCTCCATAAAATTTTGCATAAGATGAATATGGAGGATAATATGGTCCAGGTAACAATATTTCATCTTTTTCTTCTATTATTGAACCCATTACCATATCCAATCCTTCAGATACTCCATTAGTAACTAAAACATCTTCCGAAGTAATATCAAGTCCCTTTTTTCTGCTTTCTTTTTTAACAATAGACTGCCGTAATTCAGGCCACCCCTCAGAATCAGTATAATAATCATTATCTTTGTTTATGGCATCTATTAAAGCATGTTTTATATGAAGAGGAGTTTTAAAATCAAAAGCTACGGGGTCACCAATATTCAAATACAATAATTTATTTCCACTTTTTTGATATTCTCTAGCATGTAAAATAATATCTCTTATTGCATATTCTACTCTGCCAAGCCGCTCAGATATCTTTATCAATTATATAATTCCAATTACATATAATAGATGATTAATATTTGTATTTTATTACAAATATAGGATAATACTAATTTAATAAAGTTGTAACATGGGTTCTTTGCGTCTATTCTCATCCCTTTTTTAGTAAATTAAAAACATTTGAGCTATTAAAAAAGCAAAAATCAAATATTATCTTTAAAATTTTAATATTCATCAACATATTTTTAAATGAATCACTTTTTATAAAAAACTATTGAGTTTATATGAATAATTCGTATTATCAATATTAATAAACATTTATAATCAATATACAAGTCAAACGGAAAATTTATATAAATTAATCGAATATGCATGTATAACTATATAATCAACTATAATCAAACAATTGTAAAATTAACTGAAACATCATATGATAATATGTGCAAATATATCTATAATATCTTAAAGTCCATCATAATAAACACAACAAGTGAAATGGCAATCCAATTACAACAGCAAAGAGAAAGGCAACAAAAAAAATACTCCAAATATTCATGAGATAATAATTTTATTTGCTTATAGCTAGTAATTAATTAATATAAAAAACATATACACATATTTTTTTAAAAATAGCAATATAATTATTCGCTCTTTTAGTATTATAGATTCATATTAAAAATTAATGGATAATTTCAAATATTTGTTGTTTTATCTGATAATAATTAATTTAACTCTGAATCTTTTAAATTTGCAAATGCCTTCTTTTCAAGTTGAATAAAAGCATCAATCATATGTCTATAGATTACTTCTATTGTAAAAGGATCAAAGCCTAAGTCTTTAGCATATGAAGTTACTTTTTCAATAACTTGTTCTAGTCTTTGCTGATCTTTTATGTGTGCTGTTGTTGTTTTAAAACGCGCAGCTTGCTTTACACACTCTCCACGTTTACATAATAGAATAACAATTTCATTATCTAATTTATCAATATTTGCACGAATTTCATCTAAGGAAGAAAAATTATAATTTTGTATATCCATTTTTATATAATTATTAAAACAATTTATATTTTAATTTTCAAATCCAATATTAACAGTTTATTTAATTAGGTCAGGATGAATATAATTTTATATCTCTTACTTTTGTTAGAACATAAAACAATCCATTCTATAGCATATTAGGAAAGATATATTAAAAAAGGAAAAGCTAATAGTAAAAGATGAATATATATACTTTGTTATATATTAAAGATCATGATACATGATAGTACTAATAACGTAAAAAACATGATTAAAAGATGCATCTATGAAGAAAACATCAATAAAAAAATAAAGCTATTTTTTAAGATAAACTCATTGCTTCCAAAAGAATCAAAAATACATGTTCCATCGTTTATTACAAATGACTATATCAACAAAGTATTATACAAACTAGATGAGATTCACTCCGGCAAAATATTTTATGATCACAAAGTATTGAAAGATAAACAAAACATACTAAAAAATTAATACATAAATTTAAATTCTATTATGCTTTTTAAAAAGAAAACAATTCTATTCCGATCAAAAGATTTGGAAAAATAGACTTTTAATTTTTTAAACCAAATAGAGACTTATCAATACTCTAAATCTATGATATCTAAAAAAAACAATACCCATAGTAACAAAGGATTTTTTAAAAAGAAATTTAGTTTAAAGCATTTAATAATTTAACTATTTCAAATAATATATAATAAAGAGAAATTATTTGTTTTTTTTATGGTGAACAGAGGTTATAGAAAAAGATTCTGATTTAGAATATGTTATTATAAATGGTAATGATGATGGGCTGTGGGAAATTGATTATAAAAACAAAATTGCAATAGATATTAGTGAAATAGTAAAGCCAAATTCAATAGAAAATCCAATAAAATATTCAGGCAAAATAGAGGAATATTTACAAAAAGAAAAAGGATATAAAGAAATCCATTTCCATGATTCTTTTAGATTTCCAAAAAGAATTCATTTAAAAGATCAAAATCATAAATTAAAAGGATGTGGTTTCAAATAATAAAGTAGTAATACATTTATTTATAGTACATCTTACTGAGTTAAAGAATTCATCACAGTAATAATAATGTCATTGATTGTATCACATAAGAATACTTGATATTTTTATGTCCTCAACAAGGTAAAAGAAAAAAGCAAGTAAAAACATGCCAAATTAAATATTATTGATTCTAAAAGTTATTCTTCATCGCTCATTTTAAAAATAAGTTACCTTTTACCTTTTCAATATCTGATAATAATCTATGTAGTTGGGCTATGTATCTCTAATTTAAATAAAGATAAACTATATAATCCTTTTAAAATAAACAAATTAAAAGGGCCCGTAGCGTAGTTAGGACATCGCGGCGGTCTTCGGAACCGCAAATCGTGGGATCGAAGCCCATCGGGCCCGTTATTCATACGGGTTCAAATATTCCATCGTTCTTAACATTAAATGAAAGGAGTTTCACATTTGCCTGCTAAATTAACTACTACCATAAGCAACATTGACGCAAAAGTAAACAATCAAGTTAACAGAGATCTAATAAGAGTTTTATAATTATTTAAAAAATATAGATACATCAGACAACTATCAAAACGGTCTTCTTAAAGTAATAATAAGATATACAGAACATTTAGGTCAAGAAACTACCTTCTACCAAATCCAAGATAAAGAGCAGATAATAAAATACCTTGATTCAAAAAGAAAAATGATTGAAGAAGACTCCGATAAAAAATGGATAACAACATGGAACGACTATTTGTGGAGACTAAATTACTTTTACAGATGGCTCCACAACGCCAAAGATAAAGGCCTAATGCTAAATCATATGAAAGTTGGACTACTCCCACCTTTATCAACATAAAAGCAAAGAGGACAAAAAGATTAAGCCCTTACTCAGAGACCGAAATCTGGGATAAAGAAGAGCTATTTACAATCATTAGATATGAGTTGAACACTCGAAATAAAGCAATCCTGTCATTGATGTGGGATCTAGATGCTCGTCCATCAGAGATAGTACTATTAAAGAACAAGCACATAAGATTCAAAGAAAAATATGGAGAAGGGGAAATACCGCATCAAGCAAAAACAGGCAGCGGTCCAATCCTTTTAACTTTTTCATTTCCATATGTAATGGACTGGATAAACCTTCATCCCTTCAAGGGCCAGCAAGAAGCTAGATTAATTTGCAACCTACAAACTGGTGCTCCAATAAAAGCAGATCAAATCAATGAAATCATGAAACAACTTAAAGATCGAATTAAACTACTTGTTGAAAAAGGAAATTTTTTTAATTCTATAATATTTTGTTAAATTTTATCATTGTTAAATAAAATTAGGTTTTTAATATTCCCTATCGTTTTAAGTTTGATATTTTTCTCCTCGTGGTAATTATTTGTTTAAACTTGTGGCAGATTTAGTGTTATAGATCATTTAACGTATTCAGAAAATAATAACACCAAGAGATGCTTTTTTGATGTAATAAAAAAATAGAAATGAATCAGAAATCCTGTTATTCTATCTATGTTGCATCAAGGGCTTTCTGCCACCATATTATTTTCAAGTAAAGATAGAAAAACAAACAGAGAGATCTAACATATTCTCACTTTTTATATAGCAATGCAATAAATTATTTACACTTTTTTTAAATATTGATGTATTAACTGAATAGCGGTAGACCCCTCGCCTACCCCTGCAGCGATTCTCTTGATAGAGCCATGTCGTACATCTCCAGCAACAAATACACCAGGAATATTCGTTTCAAGTAGTAAAGGTTGATGATCTATCTTCCAAGCTTGCGGATACCCGTTATTAGCCAGGTCCAGTCCAGTAAGAATAAAACCATGAGTATCTCTTTGCACCACTCCATCGAGCCAACCTGTGTGTGGCTCTGCACCAATATATATGAATAGTCCTGCAGCTGGAACAGTTCGGTGTTCTCCTGTTTTAGTATTCTTTACAGCGATATTATCAAGTTTATTTTCACCATTTACCTCGGTAACTACGGTATTTAACCATACTCTAATATTACTTGTTTCATTTATTTGGTGTACAAGATATTGTGACATTTTTTCGGCTAAACTATCTGAGCGAACAAGTAACGTTACTTCTTTAGCATATTTTGAGAAATAAATTGCAGCCTGTCCAGCAGAATTGGCGCCTCCGACAATATAAATATCCTGGCCTTTATAATGCAATGCCTCCACGATAGAGGCGCCATAATACACACCGGCTCCTGTTAATTTGTCAATATTCTGTACATCTTCAAGCCTTCGATATGTTACCCCACAAGCAATTAGTATTACATGGGATCTTACCTCGGTTCCATCTGCAAATTTTGCTATACGATATTGACTGTCAACTTGTATGCCTGTGACCTCTTGAGGATATAGAATCTCTGCGCCAAATTTAATAGCCTGAGCAACAGCACGTCTAGCCAAGTTATAGCCAGTCAAGCCAGATGGAAACCCAAGATAGTTTTCTATATTAGAACTTGCACCGGCCTGGCCCCCAGGCGCATGTCTTTCTATTAATACTGTATGCAAACCTTCCGATGCACCATACACTGCTGCTGCTAATCCCGCTGGACCCCCTCCTATTATCACTAAATCATAAAACGTCATCTGCGCACGTGTTTTGAGACCAATTTTTTCGGCAATTTGTGAGTTGGTGGGCTCAACCAAGTAAGATCCATCAGGAAATATAATGATGGGCAGGTGAAAAGAAGAGTAATTAAAAGAAGGGGTTGATGATCTATTGCTATATGTATTTGTATTATTGTCATTCTCGGTAGAAGACGAACTAACAGTAGGAGAATTAATAATGGTATTCGTAGCGGAATTAGTTGGTGGGGTAGAAGAGCTGGTTGAAGTAACAATAGAAACTAAACGACGAGCTTCTTCATCACTTTCTATATCTAGCCATTGATAAGGTATGCCATTTCTGGCTAAAAATTCTTTTATCTCATGGCATCTCGGTGACCATTTTTCCGATATAACTTTAATACCATCAAACGCTGGACGGTATGAAGACATCCAGTCATCAAGAATATCGTTTAGAGAAGGGTAAAGATATAATTCAGGTGGTTTACAAGGTTTGGTTAAATAAAAATCTACTTTTACTTTATTGATTGACTGCATAATTGCATCTGTATCACCATAATCGGTGAGTAACACTCGCCTTGCCTCTGGAAAAATATCTATAGTTTTTACCAAGAATTCCACACCAGTCATTTGAGGCATTCTCTGGTCAACTATAAATAATGCTATAACTTCATTGCGTAACTTTAACTGTTCTATTATTTTAAGAGCCTGAGGGCCAGAATCGGCTAAAAGTATGTGAAAAAAATTATTGTATTGCTTCTTTAAATCACGTTCAATGGATTTTAACATATGGGGATCATCATCCACTATCAGGATTACAGGTTTCGTATCACATTTCACTTGTTCCTATAAGAAATGTGTAAAAACTATGATAAGAAGCTTTTTAAGGATTTTCTTTATGACATAATTATAATCCTATAAGACAGGATGCTAAGATAAATAATATAATGGAAAGGATAGATATTTCATTATGTAGACATTTTGCACAAGTAAACCAGAGGATAAAACCAAGGACCCCAAATGACTATGAGGAATGCTTACAAATAGGTTCTTGATGGGTTCATTTGCGTTTATGTTTAAGATGTGGACATGTAGGCTGTTGTGATTCATCTCCTAATAAGCATGCGACAAAACATTTTCACAAAACAAAGCATCCCATAGTAAAATCGTTCGAACAAGGCGAAAACTGGGAATGGTGTTATGTTGATGAGGTATTAGTTGAATAAGAATTATCCAACTAATATTAATATCACCATGCAGGTTATCATTCTTAAGGTTCTAGTGCATCAAGTGAAGGGGACCCGTATAGTCGCTTTTGAATGAGATTTAAAAGGTACTGCAAAAAGTAGTATCAAATAGATATAATTGCAGCAAGATCGACTGATAGAATAAATGCTTCTATATTATAAATGAGAGAATAGAACATAGTCAAGAAAAGTTACTAGAACAATATATACTGCTTTGAGATTTCATAGAATGATGCAAATGCAAAATTCAACAGTGAATAAACAATGCATGACATTTGCATATGCCTAATAGGGTTGACCAAATTTTGGCTCTATTCTACTGGGCGTAAAAGATTATTACAATTGCAATATATCATACCAATTGATCGTTGTTGTTATTATACCAGATAAGACTAACAAACTTTTCCTTAATATTTTTAATACAAATATACTTAAAACACAAATAAATTGATTGTTATACAACAATTTCACTGCAGGATCCTAAATATATTGACACCACCGCATTAAAGAACTAAAGATTACTCTTTTCTATTTGCAGAATAGATATCAATTTTAATAATATATAACTAAACCCATATCATCATAAATTATCGAAATATCATATAAAATACATCATCTTTTTTATTGTATATACCAAACATGACTAGAGTAGAATGGAGTTAGGCAGATATATTTACATCTTATCAATCTCGTTAAATAGTAAATATAATCATCCTCTCCTCTTTTTTGCATTTAGAAACAGAATTAGTCAATTTCATTTATTATATATTATTAAATATAGAAACAAGATATATTCAATTAAAGTTACTGAAGGCGCCAACACAAAAAAATTCTGTTGGTTTGAGTTTGAAAAACTTATTATAGATCAAGATTTTAAAACATAACGATATCTTGCCAAGTAACAACGGAATTACACAATTCCAATAGTTATAAATCAAAGCGATTTTAAAAAAAATTATCTATGACATCTTCTTCTTTTATTATTGCATTACTTATAATTATTTAAATCAATCCTATAATAATCTAACTTGTCTGGATCATATTTCTTCACTATGTGTATAGATTCTCCTTTGTTTATTTTATCTGTTATTACTTTGCGAGGCAAATAACCTGTAACAAAATTATAGCCTCTTTTTTTTGCCTCTAAAAGAAAATTCATTCTAAGAAGATGGCCACCGCCAGAACCCCAATATCCAATTCTTATACCAATACATTCCATATACGCAGTATTTTTTTTACCATAACTTTCATCCAAGGTTCCATATCTAAACCCATACTTTTCTATTGGACCCCCTTTTACATAGCCAATAATAGATTCTTTTTTACAAATATCATTATAGTCAATAATGTCAATTATTTTTTCTTTTCTTTCTTTGTCGATTTTGATTTTTTGTTTTGAGTATTGTCTTTTCTCTTTCATCCTAAGTGTGATTAAAATTGTATTAGGATCAGAAAGAGAAGATATAAAATGTTGTTGACCTCTTTTCAGTGGAAGTGGTATTTTGCTATATATATCAAGGATACAACTTTTCAATTGGAGATATTGATTAGAAAGATTGTTGCTATTATCAATATCTTCTAATTTACAAATAAATTCAATTTCCTTTTTTAATACCAAATGCCTTATTCTCTTTTCTTTTTCATACAATTTTTTAAAAGATGAAATATTATTGAAAAAATTATTTTTTAAAATAGGAGATATTGCTTCTAAAACAAATTGAAGCATCTCATTTTCTTGATTTTTTAAAGATTCAAAATATTTTACAGACTCTTGGTTAATAACAGAAGGATGCCAGCCCAATGCAAGAGCATTAGTTGTAGCTAGCCTAATAGCATATTGAAAATTACCCAAAGTATATCCAGCAATACGTTCACAAATTGATAAAAACCAACCAAATTGCAGGTAATGATTTAATCTCTTTTCCTTATTTTGATAACCATCCGAGTAACAATTACTTAAAAGTAACTCTTCAATTCTTCTTATAGTATGTTCAGCTATCTTACCTTTGAAAGGATATGCAGTTCTATATATGATAGCAATTACAACATTAATATCAATTCCTGCAATATCGACAAATTTCTTTATCTTTAGATCATTTCGTAAAAACTTCTCGATACTTTTCTCATTTGGTTTATCAAACTTTTTTGATGGGTCATAATCATGGAAAAGAGCAGAAACAAAGAGATATTTTATATCTTCCTTTGAAAAAAAGAAATTGTTATCTTTATTTTGTTTGATATGACCATTAGCTGCAAGAAGCGTAAAATAAGTTGCCTCAAGTTCATGTTCTATATTATGATAACCATAGTAGTCTTTTCCAAGCCCCTTCTTCGAAAATTCTGATACTGCATGTCTTACTATATCTTTAATCCATCTTTTTTCTAATTTCATTTCAGTTGCAAGATGAATTATATTGTTCTTTAGTTCTGATTCTTCAGTTAATCCAAGGTTATACTTTATCCACCATGGAAATAATTTAATTCGTTGATACAGTTCAAATAACCAAAAAGTAGATTTTCCAATAGGATCTTCAATATCATTGGAAAAGTATCTATCATAAATTGCGTTATTCAATCCCTTTCCAAGTTTCTTGTAAAAAGATAGCCATAAATTTATCAATAAGTTCTTCTATAGTTTTATATAATTATATAAGCATTAAATACTTTCTTGATGATTGTCTAACTAAATATATATACTTAATTGTTATTAATAATGGTAAAGAAACAGGATATATAAATCATCTTTTAAGATTTTTCGAATGGTGCTAAATATGCAAGAGATCCATTGTATATGCTATGTTGCATTTCTCATTTAAGGATTTATGTAAAAGATACTCTAGCGATGAAAAAAAATTCAAATCAATAATTACCAAGAAAAGATAAATCATTTGATGCTGAATTAATTTATATGAGTTCAAATAACAATGATGATAATAAGAAATCGTCAAACCTAACAACCTTAAAAGTTGCCGAAGCAGAACAACGCGATGTTGGAAGAAAGATAGCTCGTGTAGATCCAGAAATAGCAAGACGTTTAAATATTACAAGCGGTGATGCACTAGAACTATCTTCTTTGGGGAGAAAAACCACCGTTTTAAACTGGCCTGCAAAAGAAAGTGATAGAGACAAAGGGTTGATAAGAATTGATGGTTTAATCAGAAATAGGCTTGATGTCGGAATCAACGATCTAATAGAGATAAAAGTAGTTGAATCAAAGAATGCCAAAAGCATAACTTTTGCTCCTATAGAACCTCTGAGAATTATGGGAGCTGAAGAGTTTTTATCTGAATATTTAAACGGGACATTGATGACTAAAGGTGATACAATTCCTATTAATGTAATGGGAAGAAGAATAGATTTGGTAGTCATAAATACAAATCCTTCAGGTCCTGTTATTATAAACAATTCAACTGAGATAATAGTTTCAGAAGAAAGCTCAAAGGCTGTACAAATCTCTCAGGGTAATGATGGACAATCATCAATAACCTACGAAGATATTGGTGGACTTGGAGATGCTGTTTCTCGTGTTAGAGAGATGATTGAGCTTCCCCTGCGTCATCCAGAGCTTTTCAAAAGACTAGGTGTTGAAGCTCCTAAAGGTGTGTTATTACATGGTCCACCAGGCACTGGAAAGACTTTGCTTGCAAAAGCAGTAGCTAATGAAACTAACTCGAGCTTTTATACAATAGGCGGACCTGAAATAATGAGCAAATATCATGGAGAATCAGAAGAAAGACTTCGAAATGTATTTGAACAAGCAGAAAAAAATGCACCATCCATTATTTTTATAGATGAGATAGACTCTATTGCACCAAAAAGAGAAGAGGTAACAGGAGAGGTTGAAAGGAGAATTGTAGCTCAACTACTTTCTTTAATGGATGGTATGAAATCAAGAGGAAAGGTAGTAGTAATAGCAGCTACAAACAGAGTTGATGCTATAGACCCTGCTTTAAGAAGGCCTGGACGGTTTGATAGAGAGATAGAAATTGGAGTTCCAAATAGAGATGGTCGGTTGGAAGTTTTACAGATTCATACAAGAGGAATGCCTTTGGATAAGGATGTCAATCTAGAGAAGTTAGCAGACATTTCACATGGTTTTGTGGGCGCTGATTTGCAGGCCCTAGCCAAAGAATCTGCAATAAGAGCGCTGCGAAGAGTATTACCAGATATAGATTTGTCAAGCCAAAGTATACCTCTTGAAACCTTAAGGAAAATCATTGTAAAAATGTCTGATTTTATGGACGTAATTAAAGAAATGGAGCCTTCTGCAATGAGAGAGGTATTTGTAGAAGTTCCAGATATAAAATGGGATGATATTGGCGGTCTTTCTTCAATAAAACAAGAGCTGCAAGAAGCAGTAGAATGGCCTTTAAAATACAGCAGAGTATTCACTTATGCAGATGCAACACCACCTAAAGGTATTTTGCTTTATGGCCCTCCAGGAACAGGTAAAACGCTTATGGCTAAAGCTGCTGCTAATGAAAGTGAAGCTAATTTTATCAGTATAAAGGGGCCTGAGCTTTTATCAAAATGGGTTGGTGAATCTGAAAAAGGAGTAAGAGAAGTATTTAGAAAATCAAGACAGGCAGCACCCTGCATTATCTTTTTTGATGAACTTGATGCAATAGCTCCCACTAGGGGAGGAAATCATGGCGATTCTCACGTTACAGAGAGGGTCATCAGTCAATTTCTAACAGAAATGGATGGCCTTGAGATTTTGACAAACGTTGTAGTTATAGGCGCAACAAATAGACCTGATATAATAGACCCGGCCTTATTGAGGCCAGGACGATTTGATAGAATTCTTTACGTTCCTCCACCTGATAGAGATTCTAGATTGCAAATTCTGAAAATATATGCAAAAAGAAAGCCTTTAGCTGAAGATGTTAGTATAGAGCAACTTGCTGATAAAACCGATGGATATACTGGTGCTGACCTTGCATCCTTGTCATCAGCAGCAGTAATGCTTTCTTTAAGGGAGCACATAAAAAAGTATCCAGATCCAAAGGAAGCAGAAAAATATAATCAAGACCTAAAAATAACTATGAAGCATTTTGAAGAAGCCATGAAAAAGATACGTCCATTATCAAAGCAGGAGCTTGATATGTATAAAAATGTAGCAACACAGTTTGGCAGGCCATAGAGTATATAAAAACAATATAGTAATTTATCCCAGATAAAGGATTTTATATATTTATCAATTGATATAGTTTCACAGAAAAAAACAATACTTCCTTCATAAAGATAGAGAAAAATGTCTCCAATATCTCCGGTAAGCATAAAATAACTCCGGATTCAGCTATTATGTCTCCGGAATTATTGGTTTTTGTGCTTAAATCTCTATTTCCTTCCGGAGATAACTTGTTTGAAACCGGAGATAAACTTTCACTTTCCGGAGATAGATTGTGCTCACCGAAGTTACCGGAGTCAAATTCAATGTACTCTTGGAGAAGAAGGTAAAACTAACGATGATATAAAAGAGAATCCATTAAATCTACATCATGTATCTGTCATTAACAGTGTAAAGTCATTAGATAAAGCGGCATAAAAATATTATGATACACAGTGTATTAATAGGTAATGTTATATCCAGTAATTAAATGCGAATGGGGTAGCAAAAAAGTTGTAGAGCCAATGGATAATGTAATATTATAATATTAATAAAATTTGTATAAAAAATTTATAAAATTTTTATGCTCTTTTTTAAAGTGCTGTAAAATACTTAATAATGTATTACAATTTACAGTATAATATAAAATACTTTAATTTTTAAATTATATAAAAACGGTTTTTCATATATACAAAATATTAAAATGAGATTGAAAATCGTTAATTGAAGGATCGTTAATTGCTGCTCTAATAACAATTACTTCATATAATGCAATTTTTGCACAAGAATCATCAAGTTCTAATGCAACCGGAACTCCACATGTACAATCAGGGATCTTCTAATAGTAGTTGTTACTATACTTATCATACAGGATCTGACAGGAATTATATCCCTATGCTATTCGACGTCAAGTAATCCTTCATTAGTTGTAGAATAAATCAAATATTTTCATATAATTTTATTATTGTATTATAATATTAATCATTGATATCTTATATCCGCGAAATACCGTCATTGTTATCTATTCTTGTATTCAATCTGTTAATTATATGTGCTAGTTCCTGTATCTTTAATTGTTGTTCTATTATATGGTTATTATGAAATTTGACTTGCTCATCAAGATCTATTAGGTTATTATGATTTTGCAATAGATCCGTTATATCCTGTTTGTTTAGTCCTTCTTTCTTTATTCTGTGATACAGATGCAATAAAAGAGGAAAGTCTTTCTTAAGTTCTCTGTATATAGTTACAAGATTATTCATTCTCAAAAGACAAAGATAGTCGCTATAGAAATCTAAAACTGCACTAGATTTTATATCAAGTTCTATATCTACATCTGCAAGTGGTTTTCTATATTTGAACATCTGAAAAGCTTGAGCATATGGTGACAAAGACTTTCTTTTTTGTTTTTCTTGCTCTGCTTCCTGTTTTTCTTGCTCCCTTTCAAAAAGATCTTCGTTTCCTGTTAGTTTATGTTGAATCTTTCCAATATCTTTTAGAGAAATATGTGCCTGTTTTGCAATTTCTTGTTGTTTTTCCCTCTTGGGTTAGTTTAATAACAAGTTGTTCTTTTTCTTTTCTACTTAAGAGCACTTGAATACAGCATTACATATTATAATCAAGTAATAACTAAAATATCTTGATTCTCTTGATTCCTTGATGTTTAATGTCTTGCAAATCCTCGTTATTCATATACGTTTTACAATACTTCATATTATGCATCATATGATTAAGATTTTAACGAATTTTTTATCATTGAGAAATACATGAAAATTACATCTTCAAATAGCGCATTAACTAGCAAATACTTGTTTATCTTTTTAAAATATATACATTTTGGTTATTTAAGTATAAACTAGATCACAGTTTATTTACCTGCATGAATTTAGGCATCATTAAATAACAATATCTGAATTTTTATATCATTGTTCTATAGTTTTATGAATATATCATAATATTTTACCATATTATAAGATCTATTTTTATATATCTTATTGTTAACTATTATACTTGAAGGCAAAGACAATACAATATGATAAAAATATAAAAGAATTCACAGTAGTAGAATATACTCAAAATCTAACTTACGATACACCTATTCAAAATCAACAAAAATGTTTCTTGATGTGTAATAGTTGTTTTTGGATGGCATCAACATTACAGCATTATCATCATCATTCTTCAAACAATCACTTCACTATCTTCAAAGAATGTCCAAATTGCGAAAACAAAATAGATAGATTTTCTATTCCTACTGATTTAAATTGACATAGCTAAATGGAAATGACCTTTTTATTTGGTAATAAAAGTTCTCCTAAATTGAAAGCATCTATTATAGAACCACTTTTATTACTTTGTATAAACGGCATTTCCATTTATGAGCTGCCAACTGAAATACAGGGGATGTCACTACTTCCATGTAAGACACTAAAAAAGTATTTGTTTTATCTAATTAGTTGTGAACTTTTATCTTATAGTGGTAAAAGACAAATTTATGTGACGGAAGATGGAGGACTTGATCTATTGTATAAAATTCATCAAGAAAAACAAAACACATTGGCAACTAGTGAAGATATTACAATTACAATAGAGTGATAGTATTGATATTTGATTTACTTAATCAGGTATAATAATAGAGATAAAAAATATATCATGCATTTTTTATATGTGTCATATTACTGAAATAGTATTAACTACAATTCGTGTTTTTGATATGTATGTTGTTTACAGACCCATTTAGATTTCCAAACGGTTTCCACCGAACTCGATATCTACATTAGTAACGATCTTTGTGAGTACTTTAACTAATAATTTTTCCGAAAGTTTTTTCTACTAACGAGCATTGACTATAATATCATCTGCTATAACTCATTTAAACAATATTATAGATACTTTGATATTCATATTATGTAATATAATATCATAATTCAAAATTAAATTGTTAATCTTTTAAATATAGATAACATGTTTTTGCAATATACCACGACGATACTCTAATTTTTCATGATAATTGAATAATATTTGTTCTATAATAGCAAACTTTCAACACTAGTATATTCCTATGATAATTAAAGTATATAATATTTGTATTTTAGATAATTTAAATCATAAATATTATATAATATATTACAAAATTTATAAAATTCAAATAAAATTACTATTTTATAGATATATTTTATATATCTGTATATCTATATGTATATATGCCCTACTCTTCTAGCGAAACTGATAAACGTGATAGGGAATATGAAGAGGGTGCAGCTGGAACCAATCTAAAAAGAAAAAGTGATCCATTAAAAGAATACCTTGACGAGGAACCAATGACTCCTGCAAAAATTATTACTCATGATCCTACTGCTGTACATAGAGATCCAAAAGATCAGCATATAACTACTCCCGGCGATACAGGCGTAACTTCAGAAAAAGCAATGGAGCAATATCGCAAACATGGTATGACAAAAATCGATATTTAATCTGTAATATAAAAAATCCATATATTAGTTAAACCTTCTTCATGTTCTCTGCCTATTTTTTTAGTTATATTCAAAATATCTATACCCAAATTTATTACTTGAACTGCGAAATAAGAATAAATTTATGTAAATAATAATACATTTTAAATCTATTTTATATCATATTATTTAACTACTTGTAGAAGGCTATTTGCAAATGTGTTCTAATTTAATGATTTTGATTTTCAAGATATTGTATATAATTATTTTACCATTTTATGATTATATCATAAATCATTATCCTACTATAGGATCTACTTTTATAATTCTTATTGTTGACTATTACAATTGAAGACAAATACAATACATATCAACAATCAATATTTAAGACAGGGTTTAGTAGCAGAATATGCTCAAGACCTCGCTAATTATGAGTCTATTGAAAAACTGCAACAGCAACAAAACTATTTTCTAATCTGTGAAAGTTGTTTTTGGATGGCATCAACTTTGAGCGATCTTAAATCAAGCAATAACTCTCTGCCCATCCACTATACAAGGTGCCCTCTCTGTAACAATAAAATAGACCAATTTGATATTCCCTCTGTTTTAAACTGATCTATCAAAGGAAATGACTTTAAGCCATGTTAAAACATCTCCTAAATTAAAAGCATCTATAATAGAGCCTATTTTATTACTTGGTGCAAACGGGATTTCCATTTATGAGCTGCCAGTTGAAATAAACAGAATGTCACCACCATTTTCATGCAAGACCCTAAAAAGGTATTTGTTTTATCTAGTTAGTTATGGACTTGTATCATATAATGGTCAAAGGCAAATCCATAAAACTGAAGATCGAGGACTTGATCTATTGTATAAAATTCATCAAGAAAAACAAAACACATTGGCAACTAGTGAAGATATTACAATTACGATAGAGTAATTGGATTAGTATTTAATATATGGGCTCCAGAAAAACCATCCAGTTAAGTAAAATCTATTTTATAGTTATTATTGTTTGATTTTGGCAGTTGTTATCTTTTCATGTATTCTCTATTGTGGCAGCATTATATACACACATGCTGAACCGCACATAATACAAGGTATTTTATTGCCAGTTTGCTGTCCACTATGATGATAAATCACTTTTCTTGCATTTTCTGGGTCTATTGAGAGGTTTATCTGTTTTTCCAAATAAAGTGATCTTCCTGCCTCTGTCATTTTTTATCCATTCTATTGCCTTGTCTCTCATCTTTACCAAGTCTCCGGCATGATCTGCTATTTTTATTGCAACAATCCCTCCTTTAATTTATCTTTATTTGGTAATCTAAAATTTTTTGCAGATGTTAGATAACATAATAAATCAACTCCTTTTAATGCAGATGTTGCAGATCCAATAGCAATTGCAATATGATCATAACCTGATGCTATGTCTGTAACCAAAGTACAAGTACATAATAAGGAACATCCCATATCAAAGATTTAGCCAGTCAGACTTTTGTAGAAATCTCATTTATGGAACATGTTCTGGGCTTTCAACCATTACTTGTACATCATTTTCATATGCAATGTTGGTTAATCGAGAAACATTTTATCAATCATTTACTTGATATTCTTAAACTCTTTCCATCCGGTATTATCATTATCATTCCATTTTTCAAAGAATATTACATCTTGCAAATCAAGCCTATTTAACCACTTTGATTCCTCCAGGTCAGGCATTTCATTGAATTTGTCTACATATCCCAAACACAAATATGCTATCGGTTTTATATTACAAGGTAAATTCAATATTTCAGTTAAATCGGAATTATTTATTATGCTAACCCAGCCAACACCTATATCTTCAACTCTTGCAGCCAGCCAAAGATTTTGAATTGCGCAGCAAACACTATAAACACCTGCCTCTTCAATTGTCATTCTTCCAATTACAAATGGTCCAAATCTACTGTGATCATAGGTTACACATATGTTTAAATCAGATTCCATAATTCCTTCCAATTTTAAATTATGATATTTTTCTAGTTTTTCTTTGTCATCTTTTAAATAGTCTATAGATTTTAGTCTCTCTTTTAGAAAGGAATCCTTTATTTTGATTCGAGTATCTTTATCTTTAATTAAAATAAAATTCCATGGTTGAGAAAATCCAACTGAAGGTGCATGGTGAGCTGCATTTAAAATGTTATGAATTGTTTTATCATCAATAGTTTTATCAGTAAATTTTTTTCTAACATCTCGCCTTGAATAAATAACTTTGTAAAAAACTTCCTTTCCAAAATCACTAAATTTCTTATCAATAAAGTTATCTATCATAACATTTTTAAATGAATCATCAATTTCAATATTATCTACGATTGTTATAAATTATATTTTCATTCTACCACTCTTGCTTGACCAGTCTCTTCCCATCACTACTGCCAATTCTCTTTATCTTTTAGAATTTAACAAGGCTTATAATGAACTATTTAAATTCTTAAACTAACTAAATCCTTTTGGTTCTTTTAGAAACTTGATTTTATAATGAGAGCCTTGACAACCTCTTTTAATCAATTCATATTGCCACAACTAATTTAGAAAAGCACGTTTTTTGCCCATGGAGAAGTAACTAAACTATCACTTGCCATTACTATGCCTTCATCACATTTTATACCTATTACGGTTGTCATTGATATTACTTCTTGATATGGATTAGTCTCTATTGTTCTGTATGAAACTCGAATAATGGGATTACAAACTAATAATTATGTTTCTGATCTATAATCTTTTGGATTTAAATATAAACCAATTAATAAAATGTCCCTTTATCGAACAGAATCTAAATAATTATACATATATATATAAAAAGAAAAATATATAAAATTTTAATATCAGTAAAAATCAACATAAACTCAAATTCTATTAACTATTTTAAATTAGATAGTAACATACTGATATTCTCTCTATCTGGAATATCTTACCAAATATAATTAAAAATTCACAAATACTACTAAATTTAGCTTGTTTTTATATATTCATCTCTTTAATGTAAATGTAAATTGAATAAATTAAAGGATAGTGACTGAGATATCATGTTCAAACGAAAGTTTGGTTGGACTAAAATTGACATCGCTGTCATCGGCCAGGGTACATGGATGATTGAAGGAACTAATCATCGCGATACATATAATCTTGCAATTGAATCTCTTCAATTAGGTCTTGACCTTGGAATGAATCATATTGATACTGCCGAAATGTATGGGAATGGAATGGTAGAGGAAATAGTAGGTCAAGCCATCGCAGGACGACGAGACGAGGTATTTCTTGTCAGTAAAGTATTGCCTTCAAACGCCTCCTATTATGACACATTAAGAGCTTGTGAGCGTAGCTTGAAAAGACTAAAGACAGATTGGCTAGATATGTATTTGCTTCACTGGCCCAGCACCAACCATCCAATCTATGAAACCATGCGTGCAATGGAGACCTTGGTGAAGGAAGGTTTAGTAAAATTCATCGGAGTCAGCAACTTTGATTTGGAACATCTAAAAGAGGCCGAACGTGTACTTCAAAATGAGAGAATTGCCTGCAATCAAGTTATGTATAATTTAAATTCTCGAGGAATAGAAAAAAGTTTACTTCCATACTGTAATAGGAAAGGAATATCTGTGGTAGGATATGCACCGTTTGGACATGGCAATTTTCCCTCTTCAAATAGCGATGGTGGGCAAGTACTAGTGAGGATTGCTGAGAGACACCAAAAAACACCACATCAAGTAGTACTTAACTTCATAGTCAATCACATTAACATCTTTACGATTCCAAAGACAAGTCGCCCGCAGCGTGTAAAAGAGAATAGTGATAGCGTTGGATGGAATCTGACTAAAGACGATATTGTAGATATTAACCGGGTCTTCCCAGTGCCTCAGCATGAAGTACCTTTAGAGATGATTTGAACGAATTAAACTAAAAAAATAAAAAAAAGAGATGACATACGATGAGACAGTAATAAACAACTGACAGTTTTAATGATGATTTTAACAGTATTAATACTTGAAATAGAAGCAAATTTGTAGTTGTTCCCACCGAACCCGATCTGTATACGGGTCTGTATAATAGTTATTCTCTAGTATATTCGTCATTTAAAGATGGATTTCATTTATTGGTTTATCATACTGAAACAGGATGAGGAGACAATACTTTAATGCCTGCAAAACTATCTACAACCATCAAAAACATTGAACTTTTAGAATAATGAATTATCAATTCTAAAATTATATTAGCTCAACAATTTTTCCTTCTGTATTAGGTTTATCCAAAATTTTTATATCCAATTTTAATTTTCTTTTGGAATTTTTGCTCGTCACCAAAAGTATTGCTTCTCCCGGTTGCAGTATTCTATTTTGATATGATTCTACCCAACCTTTTTCAGTCGGAGCAATAATTATCGGAATATCTTCCACTTGTTTATAAATTGATTCAATTTATGCTCTCGCTCCAGCACTGGGTTCGTCATCTCCAAAGTCTGAAATTTTTTTTCGAAGTTGCTCATAGATATATTCTGGTGTTTCCTTAAGAAAAGCACAAATATCTAAATATTCTTCAGAATGAGAGTTTATTACCATTGTATACCTTTCTGTAGGAACACTCCAGCATATCTTTTCATCAATATTGTTATTTCTCAAAATTCCTTTACAGTTCTCTGCGGGATAATGAGTTTTATTTTTTATTTTTGATCTTGTTACAAAATAAGATACTTTAAATTCTTTTGATTGGTTCCAGTTAGGCAAATTTAAAGTATAAAGAGAAATTAGCATTTCTATTCCTTTAGTAAAGTCATCTCTTTCAAAAGACAATTGAGGCCGCCTATATCTATCTAATAATGTATTAGATACAAAATAATGCCAGGCCGGTTGATAAGCCCGTAATTATAAACTGAACAAAAACATTTGACAGGATATCCATTAAGTAGTTCGGAAGTTTATCTTATTTAATTATGATGTATTTTTGACAAACCCTAGAGTAGTAATACCGACCATCCATCTTCTTAATTGATTAGGCAGTATATAGGAATAGTATAATGAGTTTTATTATTGAAAACATCCCTACTTTTTATAAATCATTCATTTAATATACACTAAAACCTAATTTCACTGTAACTCGCTAAGATTTAGATAAATCGATAGATTTGGCAAATGTGAAAATAATATTACTAAACAATGGGATGTGATTTTTGAGTAATAAAAGGAGAAAGAAAACACAATATTTGGTAGTACAATAAACCTACTTAATTCAACTCCACAGTTCAAAAATTAATTATAGGGATTTTAATTGATTTATTGTCATTATTATTATAAAGATATTCAACAACTCGATCATTTCCAAAGTATATTATTGATTTAAATTATAATATGTAATATTTTTAAAAATAAAATCAAATTTATTTTTTTCTTAAGGTTATAGCAATAGACAATTTGAATTGGAAATTAAGTATATGAGATTTTCAATAGTCTTCATATCATTTATATAACAACTTGTTACATAATTGTAAGATAAATTTATATAATGTAATGTCTATTACATACAGTAATGGAAAATAATGTTAATAATAACAATAATAATGACATATTACCTTTAGACTTGTTTAACCGATTCTTTGGATCAGGAAGAAGAGGATTATTTGATATTAGAGATATGTTCAGAAGCTTTAATGATATGCATAAAGAAATGGATAGAATGTTCAATGACGTTTCAAATAATGCACCAAAAGAACTTGTAAGAGAATATCAAACCTCTGATGGCGCCAAAATCAGAGAGGTTGGACCAATAGTATACGGATATTCAATGACAATTGGACCTGAGGGTAAAACTCGTGTAATGGAATTTGGGAATGTCAATGCTATACGCAACAAAACCGTTGGACAATCTATTAGTAGTGATATTGATAAACCTCAAATCTCTACTGAAAGAGAATCACTATCCGATATTACAACAACAGAAAAGGAAGTTAAAGTAGTACTTGAGATGCCAGGCATTAATGAAGCAGATATCAGAATAAATACATATGATGATACAAAAGTAGAAATTAAAACAGCAGATAACTCTCCAAGAAGATACTATAAAGTTGTAGACGTTCCAAAAGAAGCGAATACCGAAACTACTAGGTTTGCATATAACAATGGAATATTAGAAATAACATTTGATAAAAAGAGCAATATCAAAACAAAAGCAAAAGATGCCTTTGTTCACTTGAGAAATGTATTTTCCAATGCATCTAACACGATATCAGATTTTAAAAATAAAATAAAATAAGTTGAAGAGATGGATTTGGTACATGACAAATTATTAAAATTTAAGTATTTACTGTAGGAGAAGGGCATCCATAAGAAAGTCTTTTTAGCGAATAACCGTTCCCATATGCATGCCCGAATCCAAGCCCATCAGGCCCGTTATGATAAAGGATCCATTGTAAGGAAAAAGAACTAAAATAAGATAATATCTAAGAAAGAGAAGATGTAGATCGTATTAATCCTCTTATTTTATGTTGCATTTCCGGAGACATATCTTCTGGTTTAATATTGTGCTCGCTGTTGACATGCTCTTCTGCCTTTTGTATGACCTCGCCTTCGGTATTTCCTTTAATAACATATGAACAGTCAAATCCAACTTCTCTACAAGATAAACTTTTCATATAATAATATATGATACCTTAACATTTATGATTTATCATCTTTCTCTGCTTGATTGAGTCCATAATAAGTTTCCATTTTTTTGATAAAATTAGTTTAAACTTTTTTCTAACGCCAAAAATATTTCTTTCTTTCTCTTAGCTTACTTCTATAAATACTTTTTTTAAATATTCGATATGTTTTTATCCGTAAAAAGAAATTCCACATCCAATACCTCCTGCAAATAACCCTGATCCAAAAGCAACTCAAGCCCTTCAAGAAGGACTAGGTGGTCCATTTGACAGGATGAGAACCATGATGCAATACTTTTTTCAAAATATGAACTTTAGAGGCGATGCAAAACCATATCAAGATCTGCTACAAAGTATGGCTACTGAAGAGATAGGGCATGTTGAACAAATTACAAATACCATTAATGTATTACTAGACGGAGCATCTAAAATTATTGGACTGTGGGATTATCACAATTTAAAGATTCAATTTGATTGTGATAAATACATATCTATACCATATATAGTGTTCTATAATATTGTAATGATTGCAATACCCATAAATATGATTTATGTTGGTGTTTGCTTCTGTAATTAAACTACTTTATTGGGTATAGGATTAAATACTAGCCTTATTTGTAAATCATAAATAGAACTTTTCCATTTGTTCTACTTTATTTAAAATAAATGCTAAAATGAAGAGGTAGATTACTATTTCTTTTTTAATTTAAACCATCAGAACATCTTTTTTTATTTTATAATTTACTTTTTCTATAAAATCTATTCTATCAACTGGTTTTTTCAGTATATCATTATAAACTATATCTGAAAATATACGTGTTAATTCATATACTTCATCCAGACAAGTCAGAAATATTATTTTTATAGATGGATTTAATATTTTTAGAATCTGGCATAGCTGTATTCCATTGATATCTGGCATTCTAATATCCAAGATAGCAAGTTTATACTTTTTGATATTTTCTATCGCATATTTTAGAGCAATTTTAGAATCAGGACAGGTTTTTACGTTTCCATAACCTTCAGATTTTAAGAAAAAATCAAAAACAAAAAGTACATCAGGATCGTCATCTACCAAGAGAATATGAGTATTGTAAAAGGCATTGCCTGTCTTAAAAATGCTCATGCTCCCTTGACCAACCAATTAATTTATTAAAATGTATTTATTAATAAGACTATACTTAAAGTTTAACAAAAAGGCTAGTCATTTATGTTTTTTATACATATATCTATTCAAATTCTATAATTAATACAAATAAAATGATAGTCAATTGTAAAATTAATGCATAAATAAATCATTAAACCATTTTTGGGGGATTTATTCATACACAGACACCATCGTTTCTTCCGACGGCTCTGTTAACTTAAGATACTATTTCTTTATTATGTTGATAAACAAACAACTTGAGCCATTGTTTTATATGATTTAATTTACATTTGTTCTTTTTGCAAGGAAAGTAATCATCAAAAT
>Ga0134126_10001191_pt1 | contig 33026 bp, 21 predicted proteins | sample KB31752_FD_96881 | JGI IMG/M metagenome (GOLD analysis project Ga0134126, IMG submission 96881) | Terrestrial soil microbial communities with excess Nitrogen fertilizer from Kellogg Biological Station, Michigan, USA - KB3-175-2 | ecosystem: Environmental > Terrestrial > Soil > Unclassified ...
GCAAGCATATCCATCGAAATAATTTCCGGGTATCCATCATTGTTGAGATCGGCTATATCCACCCCCATGGTGAACTGGCTCGTATGCATCGTTTCATTATTAATTTCATCTTTAAAAGTTCCGTTGTGCTGATTGATATATAGATAATCATTTTCATGAAAATCGTTTCCTTCGTATATATCCGGCCATCCGTCAAGATTAATATCCGAAACACACACGCCCAATCCATATCCCAAAACTGAGCTGTGGATTCCTGTTTGGGCTGTAACATCCGTAAATGTGTTATTTCCATTATTCCGATAAAGACGGTCTCCTGAATAAGGACTCTTAGTTTGTAACAATGCATCCCTTAGACCAAAAGTGCCATTCTGGTGAATGGTATGATTCAATAAGTACATGTCAAGATCTCCGTCTCCATCATAATCGAAAAAAACCGCCTGGGTACTGAAACCGGAAAAATCCAAACCATATTGTTTGGCTTCGTCTTTATAGTATGGAACTCCATTTTTGTCTATTCCCTGGCAAACAAGTAATTCATTGTGACTATCTAAAGTCTGGTAATGTCCTACACGGCATATATAAATATCGAGCAACCCATCATTATTGATATCAACCACAGAAACCCCTGTTGACCATCCTCCGTCTTCGGGAATTTTTGCTTCACTGGTTACGTCTTTAAATTTTAAATTTCCCTCGTTAAGATATAACTTATTCTGCCCCTGGTTCGCGGCAAAAAACAGATCTATCTTACCATCATTATTAAAGTCGCCTGCTCCTACTCCGGCACCATTATAAAAATAGAGATAGTTAAACACATTAAATTTTTGCGTAGGAGTTAGTTTATTTTCAAAATGCAATCCTGTCTGCGCATCATCCATCAGTTCAAACACCGGAGGCAGTTCGTTTTTGGTTTTGCAGCCTGAAAAAAAAACAGAAAAAACAAAAGTTACCAAAGTCACTAAAAAGAGATTAACCAGCAATAGCCAATATTTCCGCAAGTTAAAATATGAAAAAGAGGTACGTTGAATCATAACGAACACAAAGCGTTTATTTTTGTAAGTCCTTCTTTAAATCGTATAAAGCAGGGAATTCGTTGTTAACCAGGAATAATATAGAAGGCCCGTTCTTTCCGGGAATTTCCGCAATATCTCTTACCATTCCCTGCACATTTAATCCTGTTTTTTTCTGCGTAACCCATTTGAAATTTCCATTCCCATCATTTAACAGTACATCACCGAAGGAAGCATCTAATCTTTCAAATTGAGGAAGAAACGTATATAGGTTTCCGCCCATTACCAAATCAGTTTTTCCATCGTCATTCACGTCCATGCATTTAATCGCATTAACCGAAGATAACTGCGCCATCGGCGGCAATTTTTTTATAGTGAAGTTTCCATTTCCATTATTGATGGCCACGATCGAAGATGGATAATTAAATTCCTTTACCGTGCATTTTTGTAACACATCCGGCGGAAACAATTGTTGAATTGATTTTTTGGCATAATCTTCATGCCTGAGATTTTGTTTTTTGAGCAAGGGGATCTCGTATTGCATATCATTTTTTAGAAAAACCGGCATATCTTTTCCGTCAATCGTATAAGTAAGAATTTTATCTAAATTGCCATTGTGATTAAAATCGTTGATCCATAATTTTACAGGATTGGCTGAATCCGGGCGCAGGTAAAAATTTTCACCTATATTTCCGAAGATTAAATCCTGTTTACCATCACCGTTTACATCTGACGCAGTCACTGTCTGCCACAAACCAAACAATTTATTCAAATTCGATTTAACCTCAATAAAATGATCCCCGTTATAAGAAAAAATCCTTGGCGCCATCCATTCACCCGTAATAATTAATTCTTTTGCAGTGTCGCCAACTACATTCGCCCATACGGCGCCCGTTACCATTCCGATATTTGCAATATCCGGATTTTTTGTTTTAGCAATGTCCTTAAAATGCCCGTGGCCATCATTTAAATAAAGGTAACTCGAAGGGGATACGCCATAATCCCGCGGATAATTCCTCCCGCCAATAAAAAGATCCTGGTAACCGTCATGATTAAAATCGTAAGCTATCGCCACTCCTGTATTCATACCATTTTGCGGAAATGCATTAACATCAATACTAAAATTTCCTTTGCCATCATTTATATATAAACGGCTTTGCATTTGCCTGCTGAAGGGCGGATTGTTGTTTCCTCCCGGTCCGACATACAAATCCAGATCTCCATCGTTGTCTGCATCAAAAAATAAAACCGCTTCATCTTCAAAATCACTATATTGATCAAAAACCGGTTCTTTCTTTTTTACAAACCGGCCCGATTTTGTTTGCAGGTATAATTGCCCGGGATGATCTTTAGTACCTCCAATATAAATGTCCGGCAATCCATCCCCGTTTACATCACCCACTGCTGCCTTCGGTCCTTCGCGCGAAAGCATTTCAGGAATATTTCTTTCATAATTAAAATCAATATTATCATCCTCCTGGTGCTTTTCAAAATTGCTTTTTATAGGAACAAAAATGGTATTGGTGTTTGAAAGTTTTTCGTAAGCACCATAAGATTTAGCATTAACAGGTTGAGAAATTACTAATACAGTATCGACGGGAGGATCCAGGTATTTGGAATAAGTGCGGTCAGGCCACATAATAATCATAGAATCAATCTTTTTCGTTTTCCCCAAACCGATGATTTGCTTGTAATCGACTGAAGATTGAAATCCCCTACTGGGTATTACTTCACGGCTTAATATTTCATTGCCAACGTACAACTTAATATCACTCCCAATGGCAAAGGTGTTCTTATCAGTGCCTTTCAAAAAAATACCGAGATAGTTATTTTTGCTAATTATTCCTGAATTGTTTTTGTAAACGAAGGCGGGTCCGTTTTCATTATTAACTACCAGGTCTAAAGCGCCATCGTTATTCAAATCACCGTAAGCTGCACCATTAGAAAACGAAGGTTGCGTAAATCCCCAGGATTCTCCCACATCTGCAAATTTTAAATTGCCAAGATTTCTAAACATTTTATTTAGTACAGGAGTTTGCGGAATCTTTTTTAAAATTTCATCGACGCCTTCTTTTTTACCGCTGAGGATCATTTTTTGAACTACATCATTCGCAAAAAATTCCATGAAGTCGAGGTTGGTAACATCGCGGTTGACACCATTGCACACATAAATATCATTGAAGCCGTCATTGTCTGCATCAAACATCAATGCACCCCAACTCCAATCAGTCGCGGAAACTCCGCTGTAATTGGCAATATCTATAAACTTGCCATTTTTGTTGTTTAACTGTAAGCAATTCTTTACGTATTGATAAGAAAATCCCGCTTGAACCTTACTGTTAAACAAATTAATATTGTCAAAAGAGCCCATCGTTTTTAAACGATAATCATTTTCCGGAAGCATATCCGTTGTGAAGATTTCGGGATACCCATCATTATTGATATCGCCGATATCCGCACCCATAGATGACATGCTCATGTGTTGGATCCAATCGTCAGTCTCATCCCTGAAGGTGCCGTTCTTTTGGTTAATGTATAAATAATCTCTTTCGTAAGAATCGTTGGACACATAAACATCAGGCCAGCCATCGCCGTTAATATCCCCTACGGAAACACCAAGCCCAAAACTGATCAAACTACTGTGAATGCCTGCCTGAGCGGTAACCTCTGTAAAATGTCCATTATCATTTCTGTATAAATGATTGCCACCGCCCTTCAAAAAAGGAGCCACATTCCACGCAGAATCCGGCAGGTCGCGTTTGTTGGCATTGTTCAAAGTATTGACAGGAATGGGGCTATTATTGATCATGAAGCAATCCAGATCACCATCACCATCGTAATCAAAAAAGGATACCTGCGTCGTATAGCCACTGATATCAAGACCATATTTGTGAGCAGACTCTGTAAAAGTCATATCGTGGTTATTAATGTACAATTTATTTCTTCTGTTACCATTGGTCATGTGGCCCGAATTACAAATATAAATATCAAGCCACCCATCATTATTAATGTCAACAAGAGTAACGCCCGTACTCCACATGCTGTCCTGCCGAAGTCCGGATTTAGCTGTCACATCATCAAACTTAAAATCGCCTTTATTCAGGTATATTTTATTATCGCCCATATTGGATGTAAGCACGACATCAGCTAATCCATCGTTATTAAGATCACCTATGGCTACGCCCCCGCCATTATAAAAATTTCTGAAAAGGAAGCTATTTTCCAGTTTACCATCGGTTACCTTGTTATCAAAATTAATCCCCGTATTTTCCATCAATTGAAATAATGGAATATCGCGTTTGGAATTACATGAAAATAGAATAACTGCAAGGGAGAACAAAACAAGCGTTTTAACCATGAAAACTGAATTGAACAAGAAGAATTAGTAAAGCCTTAAAGATAAGGTTTGAAGTGATATTTTTTATAAAAATAACAGAATATTCTATCACAAAACTTTCAATTTTTTAACTTGGATATGGGGACTTCCATCAATGAATAAAAGGCCGGATACCGGCCTTTTATCAATATTCTGTAACTAAAATAATACCTTTTAATACCCCGGATTTTGTATCAAATTTGGATTAGCGGCCAATGCCTGTGAAGGAATTGGGAATAGCAGATTTTTAGGATCATCAGTTGGTTTCAAACCCCATGGTTTCAAATATACACCAAACCTGATTAAATCGGTTCTTCTATAACTTTCCCAATATAATTCTCTACCTCTTTCGGCTAACAAGGTATTGGGGTCATCCACATTATTTGGATTTACCAAAGGTAATGAAGCAAATACCGATGCGCCTCTGGCGGTTCTAAGCTCATTAACCAAAGCCAAGGCTCCGGCCATGTCAGGTGACGCTTCTCTCATCTTTGCTTCAGCTACCATTAGTACTACATCAGGATACCTGAAAAGCATCAGCCAGTTACCGGCAGGACCAGCATAGTAACTACCTGCACTGGTAAAATCAGGAGGATATTTAACCACTCTTATTCCGGTTAATTCCAGGTTGGTACCGGTTTCAATCATATTCGTTGCTATAGTAGGGTCAAAAGCTAATGGATTGCCCTTCCTGTCTTTTTCAGCAACCCCGCTCTTATCATATTGTTGACCAATCAAAAAGCCCGGTCTGATACCTGACGCTTGTACAGAGGCCAGGTTACTCATAACTCTTCCTCCCAATCTTTGATCAATAGCAGTGTCCGGATTATTTTTAGCACCGATACCGGTAAAAAATCCATTAACCCTGTTGCTGGCAGATGTAGCCGTGGTAGCGCCAAAACTGTTATAAAAATCACTTATAGTGCTAAAGCCATTCCATCCGGCGTTAGGCGCCTGGGCAGTGTAAGAATTATAATGCAAGGTCATCATCCAGCGGTCTTCAGTACCTGCGTGGGCAGCAGAAACACCAGACTGGTTCGGATATGAAAAAATATTTTCTTTCGATTTTGTCCCGTTGTCAACTGAAAAATTATCAAAATAATTGGGAGTATAAGAATATTTACCACTGTTAATAATAGCTTCTCCTAAGGTAATTACCTGTTGCATGTCCGCATCGGCAAAAGTTGGGGTCGCGGGTGTTGTAAATGCGCCCCTTTGAAGATAGCAATGCATCAGTAATGTATTGGCTGCATCTACGTTTACGAGCGTATTACCATTTGCAGGATTCAAATCAGGAATAGCAGCAGTCAATTCGCTAATAATAAAATTAATTGCATCAGACCCCGATTTGACATCAGGCGCATTCAATAAATTATCACCGGGATTTCTGAATGGGTACTGCCCATATAAATCCAATATGTAATAAAGGGAAAGCGCTCTTAAGACCCTGGCTTCTGCTGCCTGTTCTTTTGTTGGATTGAAACCGAGCACATTCGTAGCATCAAAATTTAATTTATTCAGATTGTTAAAAACAGATAATATCTGGCCGTGATCTGCATTCCAGGTATGTGCATGCAATACGCGCCACACGCCGTTATCATCCCAGTCACCACCCCTGGTAGGCACGAGCGATTCATCTGTGGTATTTTCTTCAAGTGAGAATACCTGGTCTTGCCCGGAAAACGGTCCCGCGATGTCTGCATAAGCAGCCTGAAGCAATAATCCTGTTCCCGCCGCCCCTAATGCCGTAGAGGTTTGTTCATTAGTCAGTGACGAATTCAACTTTTCATTAAGTTTTGTACATCCGGCAACCAGTACAACTATTGGAAGAGCAAATCCAATTATTTTTTTATATAGTAACATAGTTTTATCTTTTTTTAAGTTATTATAAAGAGAAGTTAACCCCGAATGAAATAATTCTTGGCGTTGGATAAGGTACATATTCTATTGAGGTTGACGGGTAACCATTGCTACTCTTGTCAACATTTACTTCGGGATCAAATCCGGAAAATTTGGTTAATACAAACAGATTAGTGCCACTTACAAACACATTTGCATTCTTAACGTACTTAGCTATATCACCAATTGTATATCTGATTGTTGCATTTCTCAATTTAAAGTAATTACCGCTCTCCAAAAACCTTGTAGAAGCTGCAACACCGCTGCTTGTACCTTCTTTAGAATCATAAGCATTCTTGTCAATGTTTCTGCCTCCTACGATACCCGCAATGTTAGTAATGGTAGTAGCGGTATTATTATAAATAACATATCCTCCTGCGCCACTTCCATTAATACTGATATCAAATTTCTTGTAGGTCAAGTCAACATAAGCGCCATAAATAATATGAGGGTTGGGGTCTCCTGCAAATTGGGGATTTGCACCAACTATCTGGTTTCCACTCGCGTCGAAGCCGCCAAATGGTTTCAGATAGAATTCATCTGCAGGCTCGTTGTTAGTAATAATCTGACCAAATGTATTCGAAACGCCTTGCCCGGTAATTTGCCCTGTCAATATTTGTAAAGCGTTCTTAGTTCCCGGAGCATAAAAGTTCTTTATTATATTTTTGTTATAAGCAATATTAAATCCTGCACTCAATTTAAAATCTGTTTTCCGGATAATATCTCCGTCTATTGAAAATTCTACACCCGTATTCATTAACTTTCCGGGAATGTTAACAAAGTATATTGAACTGGGGGCAGGTTGAATCGCTGTGCTCTGAAATAATATGTTCGTTGTGCTTTTGCTATAATAGTCTATAGAACCAAATATTCTTCCGTTTAATAAAGCATAGTCAAGCCCTCCATCATAAGTAGTGGTAGACTCCCACTTCAGATTCGGATTCGCCACATTGCTTTGGCCGGCAGTATTATAAGCTGTGAAATTAAATTGCTCCTGGGAGGCTCCTGCAGGAAAGTCCTGGTTACCGGTAATACCCCACGATCCCCTGATTGCCAAAGTAGAAAATATGCTATTATTTTTCATGAAGTCTTCATTAGTTAGTAACCATTTCAAGCCTACTGAAGGGAAATAACCATATTTATTATTTTTACCAAACTTGGTTGAACCATCATCCCTGATAGTAGCTGTTAAAAAGAATTTCTCTGAATAATTCAAATTGATCCTGGCAAAGTAGGATTGCAATTCTGTTGTGGGATCTACGTAAGTAGAGGGCAGATTTTGGGTTTTGCCGTCAGCCATAATGCTTGTGTATAATACAGGTATCTGGTTCATTTGATCCAGGTTTGTATTGAACCCTGTTGCACTGAAAGATGAATTCGAGAAATCGGCTTTCCAATATTCATACCCTAACAATCCCTCAAAATGAAATTTATCGGAAAAATCAGTCTGATAATTCAATGTGTGATCAATAGTTTGAGAAGTCAAAATCTGGTCTGATATTGCACCAAATCCTTGCCCTGATATGCCGGGATAGCCAACTAAATATCCATCGATGTTGGTGTAACGTTTACCTGCTGAGTGGTTGATAGCATACAAAAATTTGTAGCTAAGATGAGGAAGTATTTTATAACTGGCCGATATATTTCCTAAAAAAGTATTGGCGTTAGAAATGTCGGAAGTAGCAGCCAAAAGAGCTAAAGGATTACCCGAGCCATTATCAGGATAAATAAAATTACCTGATGCATCGGTAAACTTCGAGGTCGGATTCCAGCTTAAAGCAGAACTTACCAAATTTCCCTGGGAACCTGCTGTACTTGAGATAAGCGCAGCCGCTTCGGTGGTATGAGCGCCTATGAGGTTAAAGTCAATCGACAATTTTTTATCAAAAAATTTATATTGTCCTGAAAAGGTTCCAATATACTTTTTTAAATCAGTTGTTTTTAAAAAGCCATTTACATCTGACAAAAAGAATGAAGCACGGAATTTTCCAGTTTCGTTGCCACCACTCAAAGCAAGATTATAATTCTGGGACAGTGTATTCTGTGTAATAGCGTTTAAAGCATCTACTGAACTACCTTTATCATTAGATACGGCTAAAGTGTCGAGTTGATATTTTTTAAGAGCGCTCCTGAATTGGGACGCAGTTAAAATATCAAATTTTTTCATGTAACCTGCGGGTGTCGAAAAACTGGTATTAAATTCAAGTTTGGTTTTACCAGAATTTCCTGATTTCGTAGTAATAACAATTACGCCATTTGCACCTCTGGATCCGTATATAGCTGTCGCGGAAGCATCTTTAAGTACCGTCATATTTGCAATATCATTGGGGTTGATATAGAGTAAGGGATTTACATCCGGTGTTACTCCAAAACCGCCAGTGCTTAAATTGAGACTCGGTCTTGCAGACCTCCCATCCAAAGGCACCCCATCTACTACATATAATGGATTGCCACCGGCTCTGATAGAATTATTTCCTCTTATTTTTATGGTAGCAACAGAGCCAGGTTGACCACTATTGTCTGTAATTTGCAAACCCGCCACTTTTCCCTGAAGTAGTTGGTCGGGGGCGCTAATAGCTCCCTGGTTAAAATCTTTTGCCTGAACAGAAGTAATCGCTCCTGTTAAATCCCTTTTTGTGGCGGTTCCATATCCTACTATTACCACATCACTAAGATTGGCAGCAGAATAAGCAAGGGTCACATTTACGTTTGTACTGGATGAAATATCCACACTTTGATTGGCATAACCTACAAAGCTAATCTCAAGCGTTTTTGCTTTGGCGGGTACATTTATTGAAAATGTACCATCGGCTCCGGTGGTCACCCCGGTTTTTTGTCCGGCTACAAGCACGGTTGCATCCGCTAAAGGACTTCCGTCTGGAGAAGTTACCTTTCCGGTGATGGTTTTTTGTTGTGCCATTGTTTGGAAAAAACAAAAGAGTAGAAACACTCCTCCTAATAGAAATTTTTTTCTCATAAAAGCTATTTAATTAAAATGAAGAATATAAAATTGTGTAAATTTTACACAAGGTAAAGCAATTGTTAATTAAATAAAAAAAAAATTATAAAATTACCTTAATATTACAAACGGATTGATCTTGAACAACATCCGAAGCATTGTTCGTAAAATATTATACTGTATAAGGTTAAAATAATGAATTCATTGGTCTATCCAATAAGCCCGGAATTAAGAATTAATTAAAAATCCGTGAAGGGATCCCGTTTATCGGATTTTGTATTGGTGACCCGTATTTTATTTTTGCTTCACAAAAAAGAGCATAATTTTTTTTCGTGTTAAACCACAAAAGTCTCTCGTATGAGAATAGGATCCTGCCAATAAAAAAAGAGTACAAAAGCTTTTTTTGAAAAAAAACACTTCGTACTCCTTGCGAAATATAAAATTAAAAAGTAGTCAAAAATAAAATCATTGGATACCTAAAACGGATCTGTTCAGGTTTTCATCCTTTACCGTGCCGGCAAAATCATCAAATGCTTTTTCAGTAACCGGGATGATGTGATTTTTAATGAACACGGATCCCTCTGCTGCGCCCTGCTCAGAATTCTTTAAACAACATTCCCATTCCAAAACCGCCCAGCCGCGATAATCATAAGCGGCCAGCTTACTAAAGATAGATTTAAAATCAACCTGCCCGTCTCCAAGCGAACGAAAACGACCCGCGCGATTAAGCCAGCTTTGATAACCGCCGTAAACACCTTGTTTCCCGGTCGGGTTAAATTCCGCATCTTTTACGTGGAATGCTTTGATGCGCTCGTGATAATTATCGATGTAAGAGAGATAGTCCAAACATTGCAAAACAAAATGGGAGGGATCGTACAGTAAACAAGCTTTTTCGTGATATTTCACTTTTTCTAAAAACATCTCATAGGACGCTCCATCGTGGAGGTCTTCTCCGGGATGAATTTCGTAACATACATCTACACCACAATCCTTAAACTCGTCAAGGATAGGAAGCCATCTTTTTGCCAGCTCCGTAAAACCTTCTTCCACCAGTCCATCGGGTCTTTGTGGCCAGGGATACACCATGGGCCACAGCAATGCACCACTAAAAGTAGCATGTGCATTCAACCCTAAGTTCTGAGATGCTTTAGCAGCATATTTCATTTGTTGCACTGCCCATTCCTGGCGTGCGTTCGGGTTTTTGCGGTATTGTTCCGGGGCAAAACTATCGAAAAGCGCGTCGTAAACGGGATTGACCGCTACCAACTGACCTTGCAGGTGCGTAGAAAGTTCTGTGATTTGCAACCCATAACTATTTACAATCCCTTTGATTTCATCTGCATAAGTTTTGCTTTCGGCAGCTTTCTGCAGATCGATAAACCTGGCGTCCAATGTTGGAATTTGTACACCAACAAAACCTTTGTCTTTTGCCCATTGGCAAATACTTTTCAAACTATTGAATGGCGCTTCATCACCAATAAACTGTGCTAAGAAAATACCGGGGCCTTTAAGTGTTGTCATTATTATTATATTTGTGAATTGGGATTAAGAAACCTAAAACGAAGTTTAATATCATCATTTTTTCTTACTCCAATAATAAGCGTGGCTTCTTTAATTTTATCCAAATGATTTAAAATCGCCTTCAGTGTTGGAATATGAAAATCAGAAAGATAGTGTCATGGTTGTAAAAAAATAACTGAATAAAACTTTACTTTTTTTGTGAAAATAATTTCTCCAAAATCGCTATCCTGAGTGATGATAATTTTCTTTTCTGACAATGCCTTTTGAATAATAGCCTCATCATCCATTCCATAAAGATTTTCTAAACGGATTCCTGAAATATTAAATCCATTTGTTTTTATCCAGTTGATAAGAGATCCTGGAATATTTTCATCAGCAAAGAAGGATAATTCCATCATTTTGAAATATGCTCCTCAATTAATATTTCATTTTTTGTAAACTGAGCTGCATATAAAATATCTTCCTCAACAGAACCTTTTGGCAAATAATCATATTCTTTATAAAAAGATTCAACAGTTCCACCTGACGCAAGCCATTCCATTATAAATTCAACACTAATGCGAGAGTCTTTTATTATAGGCTTTCCGCCAAGTATTTTTTCATTGAAATATATAAACTGAAAAGCCATAAAAAATATTTAAATAAAGTTGGTTTCTAAAGATATGAAATAAAATCTTTTTACATGATATATTCAGTCCACTTCTTATCCGAATTCCCCGATGCCACCACATTATCTATAAAGGCCATTCCTCTTACGCCATCCTCTATTCCGGGAAAATCCAGTATTTCCGGAGTAGGTGTTTTGCCTTCCATTTTCGCCAATAAGGTTTGGGCGAAATTGTGATAAATATTGCCAAATGCTTCAAGATAACCTTCGGGATGGCCACCGGGTGTTCTGCAATTTTTGGTAGCAAAGCTGCTCAGTATATTTTGATAGCCAGTCCCTGCTCTTAAAATCTCAGTTGGTTTATCAAGCCATTTTACGGTCAATGTATTGGGTTCTTGCTGAGCCCATTCTATACCCCCCTTTTCACCATAAATTCTGATCTTCAGATTGTTCTCTTCACCGGCTGCGACCTGCGATGCAATTAGCACTCCTGAAGCCCCATTATCAAATTTCAATAATACCTCACCATCGTCATCCAAATGCCTTCCCTCAACAACAACATTCAGGTCAGCACAAAGCTTTGTTATTTTCAACCCGGATATATATTCAGCAAGATGCGCTGCATGCGTGCCTATATCACCCATTGCGCCGGCTTTACCCGATTTTTTGGGGTCTGTTCTCCATGCCGCCTGGGGATTGCCTTCGCGCTCTGATAATTTGCTTAACCAACCCTGGTAATATTCAACATAAATTTTCCTAATTTTTCCTAAAGCACCTTCTTTCATCATCGCGCGTGCCTGCTTCACCATCGGGTAGCCGGAATAGGTATGGGTAAGACATAATATCAAACCAGTTTCCTCCACTTTTTTCTGTAAAGATTTTGCTTCTTCCAGTGTGAAAGTCATTGGTTTCTCTATCACTACGTTAAACCCATTCTCCAATGCCATCATCGCAGGAGCGTAATGGGCAAAATTTGGCGTAACAATGGTAATAAAATCTATGCGCTTATCCGCGGGCATTTTACTTTCGTTTTCAATCATTTCTTCAAAAGTGAGGTAGGTCCTCTCTTTCGGAAGAAATAAAACCCTGCCGGATTCGATGGCATGTTCTTTATGAATACTCAAAGCTCCGCAACTGAGCTCTATCAATCCATCCATATTGGCAGCAATTCTGTGTATGGCGCCGATAAAAGCGTCAACGCCACCGCCCACCATTCCCATTCGTAATTTTCTCATACAAATAATTTAAAATAAAAAAATCGGTTTTTTGTTTGCCTGCCGGTAAGCAGGTTGGTTTACTGTGTTATCAAAAACTAATACATTCTTTCAATTCTTTTGGTGTATAAGCCAGATTATATTGTTTTAAAACATCGTCCGGTACGCCATTCCATTGGTTGGGTGTATTGCCCACATATCCGACATCCTTTACGCCTATCTCCGAAGTATAAAATCCTGTAGCCGTAAGATTTCGCATCAGGTTAAAGAAATTAACACCGGGCTGCATTTCCGGCTTGGCTTTTTTGGGCCAGGCAATCTCATCTACCATCTCCATCTGTTGTTTTTTGCTACATTCTGCGAAGGAATTTTGATATCGGTTCAGGCACTGCATATCTAACCATTGCAATCCTCCACGCATCGGCACTTTGTTTTCGGGACTGTCCTTTACGATAAACTCAATAAAATCCGGCACTTTCGCATCTGTGGCGCTACCGCTTACATCATCTTTTGGAATGATAATATCTGCAAGTATGCCTATAGTGGTCATTTCGTGCGGCGTAAAATAGGTGTATGAATTCACCTCTTTCAATTCCGCCACTTCTTCTTTCATCAGCCCCGGGTGCTTGTCGCCGGTATTTTTAACAGCCGGTTTGTTGACAACTGTTTTTTTGTCCTCAGTTTTGCAGGCATCTAATAATACGCCTGTGGAAACCGATCCGAGAACCATTACTTTGAGAGATTTTCTTCTATCCATAATTTTTAATTTTATAAGAAGCCACGAGTTGCGCTAACCCGCGGGTTGGGCAGGCAGGTCACAAATCTTTTATCGCTGATAACATGCCATTGAATGGCTTTATATTTTTAATAAATTTTTAAATCTGATTTTTCTTCAACTGGTCCACAATATATTCAGAAGTACGCAAAGACAATGCAAGGATTGTCCACGTTATATTTTTATCGCCTTGTGATACAAACTGGCCACCATCCACGTTAAACAGATTTTTGCAGTCATGCGCCTGTGCCCATTTATTCAACGGAGATTTTTTCGGATCATTTCCCATACGAATCGTCCCTCCTTCGTGAATAATATTTCCTGGCGCATGTAATCCCCAGTTATTTTCCGGTCCATCGTCGGCTCCCCAAATTGAAACAGCACCCATGGAATGCAAAATTTCAGAAAACGTTTCTTTCATGTGCTTGGCCTGTTTTATTTCATAATCTGAATATTTAGTATTAAAACGTAAAACAGGGATTCCATACACATCCACAACTGTTGGATCTATTTCACAAAAGTTATCGAATCGTGCTACTGTTTCTCCGCGTCCGGCCATGCCCACATGAGAGCCGAAAAAATAGCGATAGTCTTCTTTTAAAGAAGCGCCATATCCACCTGCTTCTTTTTGTTTTCCTTTTACTTTATAAGTACCATTCAAATTCTCAATACCCCATTGAAATCCATACAATGGCATTCCAAAACCGCCACCATATTCAATATGGTAGCCTCTCGGGAAATCCAGTTTTTTATTATCAAGCCACCACGGTGTGTAAACATGCATGCCACCTACTCCATCTTCATTGTAACGCTTGCGATCAAAAAGTTCTGGAATGATCCCTCCCATATCAGCGCCAGTAGAATCATGAAGATAATGGCCAACCACATCACTTGAATTAGCCAACCCGTTTGGATGGCGCTGCGATTTTGAATTCAATAATAGCCTGGCCGACTCGCAGGAACTCGCTCCAAGAATGACTGTTCGGCCTGTGACCTGGTATTCCTGCATATCTTCTTTATTTACATAAGATACACCGGTTGCCAAACCATCCTTATTTGTAAGCACCTCCCGCGCCATTGCATTCACCACAAGATCTACATTTCCTGTTGCAATTGCAGGCATCACCAATGCAGATGATGAAGAAAAATCTGCAAATATCTTGCAGCTGCGGCCACACTGAGCGCAATAGAAACATTGTCCGCGGGTATCATTTATTTTTTTGGTAAGAATTGAAAGACGGGAAGGAATCACAGGAATTCCAATTCCTGTAGCCGCTTTTTTTATCATCAGCTCATGCAAACGTGGTTTTGGTGGCGGAAGAAAAATTCCGTCGGGATCATCTACCAATCCTTCATTGGTACCAAACACGCCGAGCAGTTTGTCTATTTTATCATAGTATGGTTTTACGTCTTCATATCCTATTGGCCAATCGTCACCAAGCCCATCTATACTTTTGTGTTTAAAATCTTTGGGACCGAACCGCAAAGAAATCCTTCCCCAATGATTGGTTCTCCCGCCTACCATTCGCGCGCGCCACCATTCCCAGTTAGAGCCTTTGGCATTTGTATAAGGCTCTCCGTCAATTTCCCAACCCCAGTAACATCCGTCAAAATCACCAAAAGGACGATACTTGGTGCTGGCGCCTCTTCGTGGCGATTCCCATGGATTTTGCAATTGCTTGGAATCTATCGCGGGATTAAAATTAGGCCCGGCTTCCAACAAGCAGACTTTTAAACCCGCATTAGCTAAAACATAAGCCGCCATGCCGCCTCCGGCGCCTGATCCTACTATTACTGCATCATATTTTTTTGGCTGAACTTTTATCTGAAAATTTCCCATAGAGATAATAATGAATTTTAGAATAAAGGCGTGAATGTAAGAATTCTTATTTAAAAAAAATCCAATTTTTTATAAAAGGTAAAGAATCAATCGGCCAATCATTCTGTAAAAAAATAGCAATTACTGTTATTAGTTTGTTTACTGCTGCTCTGCCCGTGACTTACAGCGAAACAACGAAACAAAGCGTTTTTTTTTGAATAAGTTTAAGCTTTCATAATTTTTTTTTAATTCTGTTTTTATTGATCTTTTTCACTGCAGGAACCTGGATGCAATCCACTCAACGACCTCCTTCCGGGAAGGTGGGTTGGAAGAATAGGGCACAACTCTCTCTACTAAAAAGTTGCAAAACATCTTTTCGAACTTCTTTGTTGACATTTCCCTAATTCCAATAAGTTAAGACAAAAAAGAAGTTCGCCACAAAAAGCACAAAGGCACAAAGAATTTTTTCCACGAAAAAATAAGAAAAACGAAGTTTTCGTTTTTCTTCGTGCCTTTGTGGCTTTGTGGCAAAAAACAATTCAGGCAAAGCCCACACAACATTACCGTCGCCAACGGCGGTGGCTTTCTAAGATTCAGCAAAACAAGGAATAACCTGATTTAAGGTTTTCCCATTTGAATTTATCAATGTACCGAAAAAAAAACCCCGGCTAACTTTTTCAGTCTCCGGGGAAATAACCAAAAACAGTACTCACAACAACGAAATATAAAATAAGTTACCTATAATAAATTAAGAGTAAGCACTCTGACAAACTGGACACAACAAAACGCCAACTTTAATCAGGCTTTTCACCATCTAAAAAAGTATTAATAGTGCTTATTTCGGCTTTATTATTTTCATTTGACTTTACGGTATAGTTGCTATAAAAGCTTTCTACATCCGCGATAGAATTGTGTAATTCCATATTGCGGCGAAGGTAAGCCGGAACAGACTCAAACTCATTGTTAGGATCGGCAGCATTTAAGTTAAAAGAGAGACTCCTCAACTTTGCAATGCGATCCATAGCCCGGCGCTTTAGTTCTTCTGTTTCGTCCACCATCGGCGGTTCCTCAACATCAGACATCATGATGGGCATCGTTTGGTGTACTTTCTTTTCCTGGGTTTCCTCCACCGCATCATTGGAATTTTTCACCACCAATTGCATTTCTTCCGCAGGCTCGTCTTCCTGCCTGGAAATTGACAATGGGGCTGGTTTACCAAGAGTTTCGGATTCAAATTTTGGCTTCTCTTCGGCATAAATCTGCTTCGGTTTGGCCAAATAACCGCCTGACGTTGGGGCGGTGCTAGCGTCTTTATAATTCTTTTCTTTTTGTTTATTTTGTTCTGAATTTTCAGCTTGATACTGCTGATCACAGTTAGCTTTCGGAGGATTGGAATTGTAGTCCGAAGATAACTCGAAATGAATAATTGCCTCCGATGATTTATCAACAGTATTTTCCCGATTCTCTTTTTGTAGATTCACGATTGAAGGTATAGGGGTTTCTACTATTTTAGGAGTCATCGCTATTTCTTCCTGGCTTTGAAGCGCAGCATATACATCTTCGTCTTTCAAAGTTTTAAAGCCTTTTTGCTCGATAACATTTTGTTCCTCAACTTCATCAATAACCGAATCTTCCTTATTAACGACAGTGTCATTTTTCTCATCAAATAGAAAAAGAGGCTTATTGTCTTTTTTCTTTTTCTCCGGCTGCAACACCACCACTACTTTTTTGTCTTCTTCTTTTATAGCCACCGCCGGTTCTGCCTTTTTATCAAAAGGTTCTTTATGTTCAAATCCTGTAGCTATCAGCGTAATCCCGATTTTTTTATCCAGTGAATTATCATATCCAAGGCCAAGAATCACATCAGAATCTTCTCCGGCCTGGCTTAGTAGATGATTTTGAATAGTTTCAACTTCATCCATAGTGAATTCCGATTCACCTTCTGCTGAATTGATATTGATGAGAATCCATTTGGCTCCGCGAATATCATTGTCATTTAATAATGGCGAGTTAAGCGCCTGCTCAATGGCTTTCTGGGCACGGCTTTCGCCCTCGCATTCTGCACTTCCAAGAATGGCCACGCCACCGCTCCTCATCACTGTACATACATCCGCAAAATCCACATTGATCTGGCCGGTACTATTGATAACATCTGTGATACATTTTGCTGCAGTAGCCAATACATTATCCGCTTTCGCAAATGCAGCTTTCATTGTCAGGTTTCCAAATTGATGCCGCAACTTATCATTGCTTATTACTAAAAGCGTGTCTACATGCTCTTTCAATCTATTAATACCGTCCTCTGCCTGGGCAATTCTTTTTTTACCTTCATAAGCAAAAGGAGTCGTCACAATTCCCACCGTTAATATACCAAGGTCTTTACAAATTTTTGCAATGATGGGTGCGCCGCCGGTTCCTGTTCCACCACCCATCCCGGCAGTAATGAAAGCCATCTTAGTATTCACCTCAAGAATCTTTTTTATTTCTTCAAGGCTTTCCTCGGTGGCTTCACGCCCAATTTCGGGATTAGCTCCGGCGCCCAGGCCTTGCGTTAAATGCGGGCCAAGCTGTACTTTGTTTGGCACCCGGCTCGTAGTGATGGCCTGCGCGTCCGTATTGCAAATAATGAAATTGACTCCATCAATATTTTGGTTGAACATGTGATTGACGGCATTACTGCCACCACCTCCTATACCTATTACTTTCAGGATAGAAGATTGTTCTTTTGGCAAATCAAATTGAATCATAGTAGGTTTCCTCCATTTCCCCGAAGGGCATTTGTTTTTGTTATTGGTTAGTAATTATCTGGCTTCCCTAAATCCCTCCCTGGAGGGAATTAAAAAAAATATTTGCTATAGAATTATGCCATCACTTTTTATTCTTTATTTTATATTTTTTATTTCATGTTTTTCATTCCCTTTCGGGTTAGGAGTTTTACAATTCCGAATCTCCTTCGTCTTTAAACATTTCTATCAGCCCGTTTTTGCAGGAATCCAAAAAACTTTTTAGTGTTTTCCGCGGCTTCACTACATTCCTTCTTTCGTCAATTTCATTTCCGTTTTCGGTTACACTTTCCTGTTGCAATGCTTCGGGAATTGAAATTTTTGCAAATTGCTGCTCAAACTGCTTGCGTTTATTCTCATAGTCGTTATATCCTTTCAGGATCAACCCCAGGCAGGTAGCATACATTGGCTTCGCCAGTTCTTCAATATGTCCCGGCGCAAGATGCTCATTGGGATAGCCAATGCGCGCATTAAGGCCAGTCACGTACTCAGTAAGCTGGATAAGATGCTTAAGTTGCGATCCGCCACCGGTAAGCACTACGCCACCATTGAGCATGCGGTTATCAAGCCCGACCTGCTTTAAATTATAAGATACAAAATCCATAATCTCACTCATCCGCGCCTGGATAATAGAAGCAAGATTTTTTACACTGATTTCCTTCGCGGCCATACCACGCAAGCCGGGAATGGTAATAAAGGTGTTGGACTTTGCTTCCTCTGCAAGGGCGCTTCCAAACTGTACTTTCATTTGTTCGGCCTGTGTTTTTAAAACCCCTAAGCCTGTCTTAATATCAATTGTGATATTTTCACCGCCAAAGGGAATAACGGCCGTATGTTTTAAAATTCCTTCATAGAAGACAGCCAGGTCGGTAGTGCCACCCCCAATATCCACAATAGCAACACCTGCCTCAAGGTCATGCTCACACATTACAGCAGCCGCAGATGCAAGAGGCTGCAACACCAGGTCTTTTATTTTTAATCCGGCTTTTTCCACGCTACGATTTATGTTCCTGATCGCGTTTTTATCGCCGGTGATAATATGAAAATTAGCGCCCACCTTTACCCCTGAATAGCCAATCGGATCGGGAATATTCTGAAAATTATCTACAGTAAATTCCTGTGGGATCACGTCGATAATCTGATCTCCTGCCGGGATGTAAGTTTTATACTGATCATTTACCAACTGGTCAATTTCAGACTGCTTGATTTCTTCCTCAGTATCATGTCTTACTATATCACCCCGGGTTTGCAAGCTCTTAATATGATGGCCCGCAATACCGACATACACTTCAGAAATGGGTAAATTGGGATTACTCGCGTAGCAATTTTCCAAAGCAGTTTGGATGGCTTTGATGGTCTGATCAATGTTCAACACCATACCGTGTTGTACACCGTTGCTATTGGCGCGGCCAAAACCGAGAATTTCAAGTTTTCCGAATTCATTTTTTCTTCCGGCGATAGCCGCGATCTTGGTAGTTCCGATGTCGAGGCCTACAATAATGGGTTGTTCGTTATTCATATTTTTACTTTTTATTCTTGCTCTAAATTCTTTATCGCGATTCTTGTTTCTTGCTTTTTGCTTTTTGCTTTTTGCTTTTTGCTTTTTGCTTTTTTTTTCTTGTTTCTTGTTTCTTCGTTCTTTTTATCTTGTTTCCTAATAATCACTCTGAGGCGGCATTACCGCCTTAGGCACCCGGTGAATTTCTTCAGCAGGCTTTTTGTCGTTTTGTTTGCCTGCTTCTTTTTTTACCAATGGATTTTTGGTTTGGGCAGGACTTGGTTTTTCATTTGATGATGGACGAGGGTATGCTGTTTTCTTTTCAGCCGGCATTTCTTTTTTCAAAGGTTTTTCCGGAGCATGATTAAGGGTTGCATTAATGTCGGTTTCAGAGGATTTCTTCTTTTGGATTTTGTCGTCAACCGTTGTCTCATTTGGTACGTCTTCTAAAACGGGCGAAATACTTATTTTATCGTTACTAATTTCTGAGGGTTGAGGTAGTTGGATTTTTGTAGAATCATCTGTATTCTTTTTAGCTTCTTCTATAATGCTTTTCATGATTTGTATAGAGCGTAAAGAATCTGATTTGATTTCTGCCTTGTCCCTGTTGACACCAATTACCTGGTTTTTAAATTGTACATCAATTACAGAATATTTATTCCAGCCAATTTTGGTTTGCACTTGCTTATAAAAAGCAAGTAATTTGTTGAATTTTTGTTCACAATTATCAGCATCCCCAAAACGAATTATCTGGTTGCCCAGTTTAGGTGTGAGCTCAAAAGTGAGCGCCGGCGTGATATCTACCTGATCTATCTGTGCCATCCAAAAGGGATGCGCGATAATAAATTCACTCATGATTTTCACCCCATAAAGAAGTACACTATCAGATCCTTTTAAGATTTTTACATCTGTTGGAAAACTTGTGAACACTGGCAGTCGGGCAGAAAACTTAGAACTTAACGGCAACCTTGTCAAAGAGCTATCGATATAAAATGATGCACCTGAAATGGTAAATATTCTGGCTATAGGTTCTCTTTCCACTATTTTTACCTGGAGCACATTGTTATTGTCAAAAAACATTTCTGCGTTTTTCACCCACGGCTGTTTTGACAGAGCATTTTCCATAACGGTCAGATCTAATGAACTCGCACTTGCATTATCAAATTTCCCACTACTGTTTTTTTGCAGAATATTCAACACATCTTTTTTATCAATAAAATAATTATTCTGAACGCCTGAGATATGAATATCCAAGCCGGCAATCCGTTCGTTCTTCTTTTTCGTCATGGCGGCCACCAACAGCACAATAGTTCCTGATCCCAATACGATCCATATTGCGATTGCAAGAATTTTTTTAAATGTGTATGTTTGTGTTTCTGCCATATTATTATTACTTGGAATCCAAAATGATTTCTTTTATCGGTTGTACAAGCTGGGCAATATCACCCGCGCCAGCTGTTATTAATACTTCGCCAAAACTGCTTTCGTGTACAAGTTTCAAATAATCGTTTCCTATATATTTTAATAATTCTTCTTTTGTTACCACCGCCGCGTTTTTATTTTTCATTTCTTTCAATATCGTTTCACTTGACACTCCTTCTATCGGTAATTCCCTGGCAGGGTAAACAGGTAAAAGCAAAATCCGGTCAGCCATATCAAGGCTTTCAGCAAAGCCACTGGCAAGGTCCCTGGTTCTCGAAAACAGATGCGGCTGAAAAATGATGGTGCATTTCTTAAAGCTAAATAAGCTTTTAGCACTGCGAATCAAAGCGCCCAATTCGGCAGGATGATGCGCGTAGTCATCAATAAACACTACATTGTTCTTTATTTTACTGGCTTCAGATATGGGGATTACATATTCAAATCTTCTTTGAACACCTTTAAATGTACCTATCGCGTTTTTTATCCTCATCGGATCAATTTCCAGGTAAGCAGCGATTGCTATTGCAGCTATGGCGTTTTCTACATTATGCATGCCGCCGATGTTCAATTTCACATCGGTGATTTCCCAATCTTTTGCCTTTACATCAAATACATAACCACCATCGCGCATGGTAACATTAGATGCGTAGATATCCGCCATGTCATTTTGGAGGCTATAACGCAAATGATTAGCCGCAGTAAAATTTTTATCGGGCAGGCCATACTTCGTCAACAAAAACCCCTCAGGCTTTAGCCTGTTCGCAAATTCCACAAAAGCATCTTCCATATTTTTTGCCGTGCCATAGATGTCAAGGTGATCCGGATCCATCGAAGTTATCAGGGCTACATCGGGGGATAATTTTAAAAAACTCCGGTCATATTCATCCGCTTCTACCACTGACACATTATTACTGCTGCTCCAGAAATTGGTATCATAATTTACGGAAATGCCTCCCAAAAATGCATTACACCCAAAACCGGAGTGACGCAATACATGAGCCACCATTGCACTTATAGTAGTCTTGCCATGTGTACCTGCAATACAAATGTTATAAGACGATGCAGTTATCTGCTGCAGCACATCACTGCGTTTGGCCAATTCATAATTGTTGTCCTTATAAAAATTGAACTCTTTATGATCTTTAGGAATCGCAGGTGTGTAAACTACCAGATCAGCTTTTTTGTCGACCAGTTCTACATTATCTTCATAATGGATCAGCATTCCTTCGTTTTCCATTTGACGGGAAAGTGGTGTAGGCGTTTTATCATAACCACTTACAATCACTTTTTTACTAACAAAATACCTCGCCAGGGCGCTCATGCCAATGCCGCCAATACCTATAAAGTAAACCCGCGATATGTTCCTAATATCTTTCATTTACCTGGTTCTTAGTCTGTAGTTTTTAGTTCTCAATTTTTGATTCTTGATTCTTGTTTCTTGCTACTTTCTATCTGCTTCAAAATTTCTGCCGCTATTATTTCATCCGCGTTTGAGTTGCCCAATTTAGATGCGTTATTTCCTAATTCTTTCATCAATGGTTCGTCATTTATCAAATGCAGCAAACAAGGAAATAATTCACTTTTTACTTTTGCATCAGGTACTATCATTGCCGCTTTTTTATTTACCAAAACCATTGCGTTTACCGTCTGGTGATCTTCCGCAGCAAAAGGATACGGAACAAATATTGCCGGTTTGCCGACTACACACATTTCCGCTACCGTCATCGCCCCGGACCTTGCCACCACCACATCTGCCGCCGCGTAGGCATTTTCCATTTTGTCAATAAAAGCATTCGTCCAGATATTGTTTCTTTCTTCTTCCTGCTTAGCCGCTTTGCCTGAAAAACTCTTACCGGTTTGCCAGATTAACTGGAGCTCATTTTTTTTAAAAGCATCTATATTTTCTTCGACTGCTTCATTAATACTTTTGGCGCCCAAACTACCACCCATTACAAAAACGGTTTTCAAATCCGGCCTGAGCCCAAAGAATTTCAGCGCTTGCTCTTTATCTGTTTTTTGCAAAAATATTTTTCGTACAGGGTTCCCCGTTATCATAATTCTTTTTGCCGGGAAATATTTTTCCATACCCTCGGATGGAACAAAAATCTCAGTCGCTCTTTTTCCCAACATGATGTTACTTTTCCCGGGCAAGGAATTGCTTTCATGAATAAATGAAGGAATTCCTTTGTTTTGCGCATAGCGCAAAACCGGGAAAGTAGAATAACCGCCCACCCCGATGACAGCATCCGGTTTAAAGGATTTAAAAATTCTTCGTACCTGCAAAAAACTTTTAACCAACTTCAAAGGCAACCCAACATTTTTAATCAAAGAACTTCTATTGTAACCTGCAATATCCAAACCTTCAATCTTATATCCTGCAGCAGGTATCTTTTCCATTTCCATTTTTCCCTTTGCCCCTACAAACAGTATTTCCACGTCGTGCACCTTATTTTTTAAAGCTTGCGCAATCGCTAGGGCAGGAAAAATATGTCCGCCGGTTCCGCCTCCTGCAATGATAATTCTCATATCAACCTCCCTTCCCTCCAAAGGAGGGTTTTAAAAAAACAATAATCAGTAAACAAGTCTACCTGACCGGCAGGCAGGCAAATAACCATCATTCTCATTTTCATAATTCTTAATTCTTTTATTCTTCATTCTCCTCTTCTTCGTCCTCCTCTTCTTCACTCATGGCCTCATTAGTTTGCTGCAATGCTAATTCAGCATTCTTGCCTTCCGCCTGTTCAACATTTCTTGCTACGCTCAAAATAATACCAATCGAAAAGCACGTAAATAACAGGCTGCTTCCACCCATACTCACGAGCGGCAATGTAACACCTGTAGTAGGAAACAAGTTTACGTTTACTGCCATATTTACCATGGCCTGAATTACCAAAGTAAAACTCAGCGCCACTGCAAGGAAAGCGCCGAAAGCATAAGGACACCGTTGAAAAAGCTTTATACTTCGAAACAGAAATAATAAATAGATTAATAGAATAATCGCCCCTCCAACCAGCCCATACTCTTCTATAATAATTGCATAAATAAAATCACTGTAGGGATGTGGTAAAAAATTTCGTTGTTCACTTTTTCCGGGTCCTTTACCAAATACGCCTCCGGTTGCAATCGCAATTTTAGCCTGTTGTACCTGATATGAGGCATCCTCTTTATCAGCATACATAAACTCTTGTACACGTTTTACCCACGTAGGCATTCTGCCAAAACTTAATACCGCAGGCAGGTCTTCCGAAACATGCTCTTGCTGATTGTAATAATGTGTGGCTACAGATACCAGAAAAACCAGTGGTATTAAAGCCGCACCGATTACCAATAAAATGTGCCTGGTTCTTACTCTCCCGATAAACATAAGGAGCAGACCGATACCGCCAATTAATAATGCCGTAGAGAGATTGGCAGGCGCAATTAATACACAAATAATTCCCACTGGAATGATTAGCGGGAGAAATCCTTTTTTAAAATCTTTGATCACATTCTGCCTTCTGCTAAGGAGGCGGCTCATATACATGAATAACGCAAGCTTTGCGAGATCAGACGTTTGAAAAGTAAGATTGATAACAGGAAGTTTTATCCAACGGCTTGCGTCGTTTATGTCACTTCCATATTTCAAAGTATAAATGAGTAACGGTATAGAAATAACAAATAAAATGGAAGACACTTTTGAATAAATGGTATAATTAACTCTGTGCGCAAAATAAATAATGATGACCCCAAGGCATATGTAGCCTATTTGCCGGAATAAATAACTCTCTGTAGATTTATTCATCCTGTAAGCGAGAGACCCCACACTGCTATACACTACCAGGATACTGACCATCGTAAGCAATATCACAATAGCCCAGATAACTTTATCGCCTTTAGTTCGGCTCAAAAATTTCCCGGTTACTTCCTGCGCAGAAGTAAAAGAGGCAGACGCTATTTGTTTTGTTTCATTCATTCGATAAATTCAACATGTCTTGTTTTATTAAAAAAGTATTTTATAAATCCTTTACCGCTTCAATAAACTGCATTCCCCTATCCTCATAATTTCTAAACAGATCGAAACTTGCACATGCCGGAGACAATAAAACCACATCGCCATTGACGGCAAAATGAAATGCTGCCTGAACTGCTTCCTTCATGCTTTCGGTATTTACCATTAATTGAACTTCTTTGCTAAAAGCCTGGTGAATTTTTGTATTATCAATCCCAAGGCATACGATTGCTTTTACTTTTTCTTTCACCAAATCTCTTATAAATGAATAGTCATTGCCCTTGTCCACACCACCCAGTATCAGAATTACCGGCTTAGTCATCGTTTCAAGGGCATACCACGTGCTATTAACATTAGTTGCTTTGCTGTCATTTACAAATTCCACGCCTTTGATGGTTAATACAGATGACATTCTGTGCTCCAACCCGGCGAAAGTTTGCAGGGAATCACGTATTTTTTCCTTCCGGATTCCGATCACTTCTGCGCAAACTGCGGCTGCCATTGTATTGTATTGATTGTGCTTTCCTTTTATGGCAAAGTCATTCACATTCATTTCCATTTCCTCATCTTTCCATCTTAAATGCATGTTGTCATCTATGATGTAGGCTCCTTCGGGTAGTTCGTTATCCATACTTATAGGTAATGGTTTAGTCTTGTTTAAAAATTGTTTCAAATATTTTTTTGTTACCGGATCATCGTCGTTATAGATAAAAACATCGGCTTCATTTTGATTCTCAATAATTCTGAATTTGCTTTTTATATAATTTTCAAATTTATATTCATACCTGTCTAAATGATCTTCCGTAATGTTGGTCAATATGGCTACATCCGGCCGAAAACTTTTTATATCATCCAGTTGAAAAGAACTTATTTCCACCACGTAGATTTTTTTAGGATCTGTAGCAACTTGTCTCGCAAAAGAAAAACCAATATTTCCGACCATTGCACAATCCAGTTCTGCCGTTTTACAGATATGGTACATCAAAGCCGTTGTAGTTGTTTTTCCATTACTACCGGTTATACCAATGATCTTGCTTTCACCCTTGAAACGGTAGGCAAATTCTATTTCACTAATCACCTGCATTCCACGTTTCCTTATTTCCTTAATCGTTTCATTTTTTTCCGGAATACCGGGGCTTTTTATAATTAAAGAAGCATCCCATATTTTATCTCCCGAATGCTGTCCTTCCTCAAAGTCAATTGAATGAAAATCCAGCTCATTTTTAAATTCGGGCTTTATCTTTCCACCATCACTTACAAATACTTCAAAGCCTTTTTGCTTTGCCAGCAATGCCGCGCCAATGCCGCTTTCACCGGCACCCAGTATCACAATTTTTTCTTTCATTTAGCGTTCTATTAATACCTATCTGCGGATTAAACAGATAACTAAAAAATGGTTCTTCAAAAGCATGAATCTAATGGGTCAGACAAGCTGATCACAGGTATTGGAATTGCTCAAAGCTTTTCTAAATCAATCGTTCATTTTCATAAAGACGAAATCCAAATCTTCGGTTCTTCAATTTTTTATATATCAATAAATACCTGGCAGATATTTATAAATACTTTTAAAAATTATGTCAACTGCTTTTCTCAAAAAATTATCTCAATTTCAAGGTGACTACCGCCAGTACCATCGTAAGAATAGTAACCACCCAAAACCTAACCGCGATCTTACTTTCATGATATCCTAATTTCTGATAATGATGATGCAAAGGGCTCATTAAAAATACCCTGCGCCCTTCACCATATTTTCTTTTAGTGTACTTGAAATAACTTACCTGGATCATCACACTTAAATTTTCTATCAGGAACACAAAACAAAAAATGGGTATTAATAATTCTTTTCGCACTATAATCGCAAGCGACGCAATAATACCTCCCAAAGCAAGACTACCGGTATCGCCCATAAAAACCTGCGCCGGATAAGCATTGTACCACAGAAACCCAACACAAGCACCCACAAAAGCAGCGATAAAAACGGCCAGTTCGCTCAGGTTCGGTATGTACATAATGTTGAGATATTCGGCAACCCGCAAATCGCCACTTACAAAAACAAATACACCCAACCCAAAACCAATGATAGCGCTGACTCCAGTTGCCAGGCCATCTAAGCCATCCGTAATATTCGCGCCGTTCGAAACCGCCGTTACAATAAAAATCACAATCAGGATGTACAAAATGTAAGTGTAGTCTTCCCAACTTGCCGGCAATAATCTTGCATAATTAAATTCATGCGTCTTTACAAATGGTATTGTTGTAATTGGTGTTTTTACTGTTACAAAACGATGCACTTCGCCATTGGAGATAATGGTATCTTCTCCAACCTTGTGTTCGCCACGTTGTGGCACATAAGTACTCATCGATTTACTCCCCATAATTTCCCGTTTTACCACTACTGACGGATTAAAATAGAGTGTAGCGCCTATTATAATTCCCAAAATTACCTGGCCAAATATTTTAAACTTTCCGGCAAGGCCATCTGCGTTTGTCTTCTTAAAATCCACGCCCTTTTCTTTGGCAACCCGCTTTGCTTTTATCTTTAAATAATCATCTATAAACCCTATAAGTCCAAGCCATACGGTACACAATAACATTAGTATCACATATACTTTATCCAAATTGGCTAATAATAAAGTAGGGATTACGATAGCCAGGAGAATAATAATTCCTCCCATCGTTGGCGTTCCGCTTTTCATCTTCTCGCCAGCAAGACCAAGTTCCCTCACAGACTCACCAATTTGTTTTTTCTTTAAAATTCTAATCAGTTTTTTGCCATAAACCATTGTAATAATCAAGGATAATAGAACAGCCACCAACACTCTGAAAGTGATAAAATGAACCAGCCCGCTACCGGGAAACTTGATACCATTTTTTGCAAACCATTCAAATAGTTGATACAGCATTTTTTACAATTTTTGCTACGGGAAATCCCCGCTTTTTTTCTTGTTTTTTGTCTCTTGGTTTTTGTTTCTTGTTTCTTCCTTTTTGTATTTTGTCTTTTGTCTTTTGTATTTTGCTTTTCGTATTTTGTATTTTGTATTTTCCTTCTACTTGTCCATCAATTGAAACATTTCCGTCAATACCTCTTTATCATCGAAGTGATTTTTTACTCCTCTAATCTCCTGGTATTTCTCGTGACCTTTGCCTGCTATCAAAATGATATCTTCCTTTTGCGCAAGCGTTACAGCAGTTTTAATCGCTTCTTTCCTGTCGGTAATTGAAATACATTTTTTTCTTGCAGTAATAGGTACTCCCTTTTCCATCTCTTTTATAATCTCAGCCGGATCTTCATCACGTGGATTATCAGAAGTAAAAATTATTTTATCACTATACTCGCAGGCAACTTCAGCCATTTCAGGTCTTTTGGTTCTGTCGCGATTGCCGCCACAACCCACAACAGTGATAATTTTCTCCTCTTTTTTACGCAGGTTTTTTATCGTTGCCAACACATTTAACAATGCATCGGGCGTATGCGCATAATCGACAATGCCTACCACTCTTTCTTTTAAAGAAACCATATATTCGAACCTGCCTTCAGCGCCTTCGGTATTACTCAATATTTGTAAGACTTTCCCTTTCTCCTCACCTAAACAAATAGCAGCCCCATATACTGCCAGTAAATTATATGCATTGAAAGTGCCTATTAGCCTGAAATGAACTTCAACATCATTAATAATTAACTCTAATCCTAAAAGTGAGTCTTCAATTATTTTCCCTTTAAAGTCCGCCATTCTTTTCAGGCTGTATAAATATGTTTTTGCTTTTGTATTTTGAATCATGACGCTTCCTCTTTTATCATCGGCATTGCTTAAAGCAAAAGATGTAGAAGGCAGCGAATCAAAAAAAGATTTTTTTACTCTAATGTATTCATCAAAAGTTTTATGATAATCAAGGTGGTCATGAGTGATGTTGCTGAATATACCCCCGGCAAATTGCAAACCGGCCACCCTATTCTGATGTATCGCGTGTGAGCTTACTTCCATAAATACGTGCGAGCATCCTTCTGAAAACATATTCGCAAGCAGTTGATTGAGGCTGATTGCGTCCGGGGTAGTATGGGTAGCCGGAATAATCTTTGTTCCAATTTGATTTTGAACGGTACTGATTAACCCGCATTTATACCCAAGCGAAGAAAACAATCTAAACAATAAAGTGGCAATCGTTGTCTTTCCATTTGTTCCTGTTACGCCGGTCAGCTTCATTTTTTCAGTCACTTTTCCATAAAAGCTATGAGCCATGATGCCCGCTGCCTTTGCGCTGTTTTCCACCACTATGTAGTGCATTTTTTCATTGGCTATCTCAGGCACGTCTTCGCAAACAATTGCAACCGCTCCATTATCAATTGCTTTTGCAATAAAATCATGGCCGTCGGAAAGAGTACCCCTGATTGCAATAAAACAGCTACCAGGACTGACTTTTCTTGAATCAATCTGTAAATCATTAACTTCTATATCCGTAGTACCCACAATAGAATGAATGTTTACCCCATACAATATTTGTTGCAATGATGCCATTAATTCAATTGAATTTTTATTTGTTGTCCTTTATTAAAATCTGTGTTTTGTGCCAATGATTGATAGACTACTTTTCCGCTTCCTGTCGCTGAAACCTTTAATCCCATATTCTCTAATAAATAGATTGCATCTTTTAATCCCATTCCTTTTACATCTGGTACTTTAGCTGAAGGAGCGGCAACATTATCGGCCATTAACTTCGCGCTTCCGTCATGGAGAATTGTTGTTCTCCAGGGACCGGTTGCAGAATCAGTCGCCTTGTATTTGAATACATCGAAAATATCATTCAAATCCTTCTTCAGCCCATAAAACCGGTATACATTATTATCCGGCTGCGGCTGCATCATAAAAGGCTTATCCGCTATCCTGGTAGCATAAATCCTATCCGCTACTTCTCTAAATACCGGTGCTGAAACTGAAGCTCCATAAACATGTTTTGATTCACTACTGTTCTGAATTACCACTGCAATACTATATTCAGGATTATTAGCAGGGAAATACCCGATAAAGGCGGACTGATATATCTTCGCGCTTTTATTATATCCACGGTTATCCATCGCCGTTACAGCCGTTCCTGTTTTGCCGGCAAACCTGTATATATTACTTTCAAGCGCATGGGCCGTTCCATGGGGGGTCTCGACTACCGCTAGCAAGCAACCTTTTAATTTTCCGAGCGTCTTTTCATCACAAATTTTATTGACAAGCACTTTTGGCTGAAAAGTTTGAATTTCTTCACCCATCTCATTGATTGAATTCACCAGGTAGGGTTGCATCATCGTTCCGTTATTGGCAATTGCATTATATACCATCAAAAGGTTTAAAGGTGTTTCCAGCTCTTCATAACCATGCGCCATAAATGGTATGGTTGTTTTTGCCCAATACTTGCTGGAAGGCTTTTTCACATAGGGTTTGGCCGCTCCCACTATATCAATTCCGGAAGAGGTATCTAATCTTAAATCATGTAAATGCTGGTAAAACTTTTGAGGCTGATTGTGATAATATTCATCAGCCATTTTTGCAAATGCAACGTTGGATGAAATGGCAAATGCTTCTTTCACAGTTATTTTTCCGGTTCCTAAATGCGAATCGGTAATTCTTAATCCATAAAATTTCTTTTGACCTCCTTCACAATCAACAATACTTCCCGTATCCACATAATTGTCTTTAAGCAAAGAAATTAAAGTAGCTATTTTAAAAACAGATCCGGGCTCGGTGCGCATTCCGAATCCATAATTATAATCTTCCCAATAGCTCCCATCCGGTCTTCTACCCAGGTTGGCGATTGCTTTTATTTTGCCTGTCTTTACTTCCATAACAATACAACTACCATGAACAGATGCATTTTGTGTCATCATTTTCAACAAAGCGTTTTCCGCTACGTCCTGTATATAAGTATCGATGGTAGTAGTAATATCCTTGCCATTTTCGGGCTCTATTTCAGCGCCGTCCACCGGTATATACGAACCGGCGATATAACGCATCAATCTTTGCCCGGTCTGACCTTTGAGCACGCTGTCATAAGATCTTTCAAGTCCTACATTTTGACTGGTATCACCTCTCGAAAGCCCTATGGTACGATTGGCAAGCAGTACATAGGGATTAACCCTGTTGTCTCTCACATCTATAATAAAACCACTTTTATTTCTCCCCTGCCTTACAAGAGGAAACGTCCGCAAAGCCTGGTAGTCATTAAAAGAAATTTTTCTTTTTAAAAGGTAATAACGTGTCTTCTTTTTATACTGCGCCAATAACTGCTTTTTGTAAGAGGCAGCACTTGCATCTTTAAATAAGGCAGCAAGTGAAATACTCAGAGAATCCAGGTTTTTATAAAAAGCTTTGCCGCCCTTGCCACGAATACCATCTGCACCAAAATCAACGTGGACATCAAAAACCGGGATAGAAGTACTCAACATATTTCCATCCTCACTAAAGATGCTTCCGCGCTCGGCGTCGATATTCATATATCTCAGATGTTGTTTGTTACTCATGCTTCTCCAATAATTTCCCTGGAATTTCTGGATATATATGGCACGCCCCAATACTACCCCACCCAACACAATCATGATGAGGAAGCATAGATGAACACGCCATAATATGTCTTTTTTTATATCCACTTGTTAGTTATAAGTTATCGGCTACGAGTATGTATTCCGCTAAATCATTTTTTATTCATTATTTATTGCTTTACTATATTTTAGTGATTTTTATTTCACTCATCTCTCATTACTCATCTCTCATTACTCATCTCTCATTACTCATCTCTCCACCAACGTATCAACAATCCTAAAAGGTGGCGCCATCAAAGGTTTTAAGCCCAGGGGCTCTACAGCCTTCGCCAATTCACTCTCTTTACTTCTGAATATCACATCCTGTTTCACAGTTTTAAATTCATACTCCATTTCTTTAAGATGCTTTGAAGTTGAATTTATTTTCCTCATTGTATTGTCTGCATAATGGCCGTTGGCTATGTACACAATGGCAATAGCAGATATAAAAAAATAAAAAGGAATGTTCTTTACCAGCCATTTATTGTACTGCAAAAACCTCCTCTTTTTTTTTGGGCGCCTACTTATTGTCTTGTCTTCCTCTGTATTTTTTTCGGTTGTCATGTTTTTGAGAACCTTTTATTGATTGAAAATTATTTGTTCGAAATCTTAACTTTTTCAGCAATCCTCAATTTTGAGCTTCTTGATCTTGGGTTGTTTTTCAATTCTTCCATACCCGGAATTATTGGCTTTTTTGTAATAATCTTTAATTCACTTTGCACTGAATTACCAAAGACGTCTCTTTCTTTTTCTTCAAAAGTTCCATCCCTGAAAAAACTTTTTACTATCCTGTCTTCTAAAGAATGGAAAGTGATTACAGCGATTCTTCCCCCTTCCTCCAATACGTCAACAGACTGCTTCAGCATTTCCTTCAGCACATTCAATTCATCATTCACTTCTATTCTCAATGCCTGGAAAACCTGTGCTAAATATTTTTCAGGATTTCCTTTTACGATCGGATAAATCGCATTTTTAAATTCATTAATGGTACCAAGCGATTGTGTTTTTCTTATTTCAACAATAGTTTTTGCCAGCGTCTTTGAATTGGTCACCTCGCCATATTTCTCAAAAATTTTATGCAAAGTTTCTTCCGGATAATTTTTGATTACTTCTGCCGCGGTTTTAGAATCACCCCGGTTCATTCGCATATCCAAAGCCGCATCAAATCTTGTAGAAAAGCCTCTTTCCGCCTCGTTTATCTGGTGACTTGAAATCCCCAGGTCTGCAAGAATGCCATTGACTTTTGAAATTTTATGAAAGCGCAGGAAGCGTTGCAGGTGCCGGAAATTGTGAGGCACAAAAATTACGCGATCGTCTTGGGGAACATTTTTTTTGGCATCTTCATCCTGGTCAAAAACAATCAACTTACCTGAATTACCTAATTTTTCGAGAATTTTCCTGCTATGGCCGCCACCTCCAAAAGTGCAATCGACATAGATTCCTGATGGAATTATCTGCAGGCCATCTATCACTTCCTGCAGTAACACAGGCACATGATATATGCCCTTCTGCTTCATTACTGTCTGGATGTTTTGTCACCTGCCATCACCTCTTTTGCCAAATCGCTGAATGCTTCCGGTGAAAAAGTTTCAAAGA
>Ga0134126_10001192_pt1 | contig 33018 bp, 29 predicted proteins | sample KB31752_FD_96881 | JGI IMG/M metagenome (GOLD analysis project Ga0134126, IMG submission 96881) | Terrestrial soil microbial communities with excess Nitrogen fertilizer from Kellogg Biological Station, Michigan, USA - KB3-175-2 | ecosystem: Environmental > Terrestrial > Soil > Unclassified ...
CGAGCCACTCGGTGCCGGTGATGAACGTGATGGCCTGGGCCTCGGTCCCGCCGTAGAGCTCCAGGATGCGCTCGCCCCCCAGCCAGCCGATCCAGGCCTCCTTGAGCCAGGGCGGGCACGGCGCGGCCATGTGGAACACCACGCGCAGGCTCGAAACGTCGAACCGGGTGCGCTCGGCCTCGGGGAGGCGCCAGATCCGGTGCATCATCGTCGGCACCGCGTACATCCAGTCCACCCGATGGCGCTCGATCAGGCCGAGCGCGCGGACCGTGTCGAAGCGCTCCATGACGACCAGGTGATTGCCCTTGAGCAGGGCGAGGGTGGCGCTGCTGAACGGCCCGTTGTGGTAGAGGGGGCCGGTCACCAGGTGGACGCCGTTCGCCGGCATCCGCAGCATCGTCGCGTAGTCGGCCAGCGCCCCCCACACCGAGGCCTCCGTCGCGACGATGAGCTTGGGACGGCCCGTGCTCCCGCCCGACGTCGGCGCCTTGAAGGCCGTCGCGACCGCCGGCGGCAGCGGCCCGGCGGAGAGCGAGGGATCCGGCTCGAATCCCGCCGGGACCGTCGCCCGGCCGGCAGCCTCGGCCGGGTCCACGCCCACGACCAGCGAGGGGGCGGCGAGCTCGACGATGGCCCGCCGCTCCGCCGCCGGCAGGCGCGAGGAGATGGGCTGCGGCGTCGCGCCCAGCTTCCATGCCGCGATCGCCGCCTCGACGAAGCCGATCCCGTTGGGCAGGCCGATCGTCACGAGCGAGTCCGGCGTGACGCCGAGGCGCTGGTAGGCGCGGGCCAGGCGGTTGGTGCGCGCCTCGAGCTCGGCCCGCGTGACGGTCACCTCGCCGCAGGTCAGGGCCGGCGCGGCCGGCGCGGCCTGCGCGAGCTGCCCGATGACGATGCCGAAGGGCGTGTCGGCCATCAGCGGCGGCAGGCCGCGACCAGGTTGTCCGCCAGGGCGGGGTTCGAGCCGAAGTGCAGGTGGACGTAGCTCATGGACGCCCCGCCGATCACGAAGCCCTCGGGGCGCGGGGCGCCACCCGATCCATCGGTGGCCGCGAAGAGGCGCGGGAGCGACGCGGGCACCTCGCGGAGCCGCGAGCAGTGGAACTCGTGGCCGCGGGCGCGAGTGCCCGCGGGGCCCAGCGGCCCGGCCGCGCCGAGCGTCACCTCGTGATAACCCAGCACGAGCCGGCCGCGCTCCATGACCACGTCCGCCGGCAGCACGCCCGCCATTGGCCAGCGTCGGCCGTCCAGGTCCGTGAGCGACTCGGCGAGGTACATGAGCCCGCCGCACTCCGCGAGCACCGGACGGCCCGAGGCCGCGAACGCGTGCACCGCCTCGCGCATGGGCTTGTTCTCGGCCAGCTCCTGGCCGTGAAGCTCGGGGTACCCGCCGCCGAGATAGAGGCCGTCGGCCTCCGGCAGGGCTCGGTCCGCGATCGGACTCCAGAAGACGAGGCGCGCGCCCGCCCGCTCGAGGGCCTCCAGGTTGTCGGGGTAGTAGAACTGGAAGGCCCGGTCGCGCGCGACCGCGATGGTCGCCGGCTCGCCACGAGTCGCGCGGGCCCCGGGGACGCGGCCCGCGCCGGTCACCGGCGGCGCGCCGTCGCGCTCGATCTGGCTCCGGCCCATGGCGATCAGCGCGTCGAGGTCGAGGTGCTCCTCGATCAGCTCCACCAGGCGCCGCCGGAGAGCGGGTGAGTAGCCGCCCTCCGCCGCGGTCACGAGCCCGAGATGCCGCTCGGGCAGGGCCACCTGCCCGTCGAACGGCAGCGCGCCCAGGCCGCGGGCGGTGGCACCTGACGAGGCCAGGGCCTCACCGAGCCACCGGCGGTGCGTGGCGCCGCCCGCGCGGTTGAAGATGACGCCGGCGACTGTCAGCGCGGGGTCGAAGCGCTCGAACCCGAGCACGATGGCCGCCGCGCTCCGCGCGACCGCGCTCGCGTCCACCACCAGGACGACCGGCGCGCCGAGCCATTTGGCGATCTGCGCGGTCGAGCCATCCTCGCTGCGCCCGTCGCGTCCGTCGAAGCAGCCCATGACGCCCTCGACCACCGCGACGTCGGCGTCCACGGTGCGCTCTCGCACGGTGGCCAGGACGCGCTCGCGGCCGCACATCCAGCCGTCGAGGTTGTACGAGGGCCGCCCGGTCGCGATCGAGTGGAAGGCGGGGTCGATGAAGTCGGGCCCGACCTTGAAGGCCTGGACCACGAGGCCCCGCGCCCGCAGCGCCTCGAGCAGCCCGAGGGTGACGGTGGTCTTGCCGACGCCGCTCGATACCCCGGCGACGACCAGGACGGGCAGCGTGTCCGCGCGGCTCACGACCCCTAGTGCGTGTAGCGGCGCGCGTACTGGGCCACGCACGCGGCCTCGAGCGCGGCGCCGTCGCGGGAAGCAGCCGCGAGGCGCTCGACCGAGAGCGGCGCGAGGTCGGGATCGCTCTTGCCGTCCACGATCAGATCGGCGAGCGCGCGGCCCGCCGCGGGCGAGAGGCTCAAGCCGCCCACGCAGCAGCCCGAGGCCACGTAGAGGCCGTCGAGGCCGGGCACGCGCCCCAGGATGGGCCGGCCGTCGGGCGTCATCGTCGGCGCGCCGCCCCGGTGGATCGCGATCTTCGCGTCACGCAGGGCGGGGAAGTGCGCCGCCACCTCGGCCACCAGCCCGCGCAGCACGCCCAGGTCCAGCTCGAGGGACGCGATCTGGAAGCCCGCGGGCAGGCCCTCGCGGCCGAGCACGCGCGGCGCGTCCTCGTAGCCGCCGAACATGAGGCCGCCCTGGTCGTAGCGCACGTACACGCTGGCCTCGACCAGCCGCACGATGGGCTGGAGCGGCTGCACGCCGGCGATGGGCTCGGTCACGAAGAGCTGATGGCGCACCGGCACCAGGGGCAGCGTGATGCCGGCGGCCGCAGCCACGCGCGCGGCCCAGCCGCCCGCGGCGTCGACCACCACCGGCGCGTGGATCGGGCCCCGGGTGGTGGTGACGCCCGTTGCGCGCCCATCGTGCTGGAGCAGTCCCTGCACCGCGGTGAAGGGGAGCAGCTGCGCGCCCAGCTCACCCGCGCGGGTGGCAAAGCCGATCGCGACCCGCGCGGGGTCCACCCAGCCGTCGCTCGGCACGTGCAGGATGCGGCGCGCCGCGCCCGGCTTGAAGTGAGGCGCGAGGCGCTCGGCCTCCGCGGCATCGATCAGGCGCGCCTCGATGCCCAGGCTCTGCGCGGTCTCCTGCGCGATGCGGACGCGCTCCACGCCGGCGTCGGTATAGGCGGCGCGCAGGCTGCCCGAGCGGTGAAAGTCCACGCCACGCCCCATCTCGGTCTCGAAGCGCTCGAGCGCCTCGCAGGCCTCGTCGCGCAGCCGCGCCATGGTGGGCATGGTGTCGGCCTTGCTGGTGAGGCCGGCCGCGCGCGGCGAGGTCTGCGAGCCGAGGGCGTGCTGATCGACCAACGCGACCTCGAGACCGCGGCGGGTCAGGTGATACGCGGTGCTGGAGCCGGAGGCGCCGGAGCCGATGACCACCACGTCGACGGCCTGGGTGCCGGGCGAGCCGGCCGAATTCGGGGACGTGCCGGGAGTCGCGGGGGCCATGTCAGGCGAGCCTCGAGCCGTGCGCGGTCTCTTCGTCGGTGACCGGGCGCCGGCCGCGCAGGAAGTCGAAGTCCACGCCCTCGTCCGCCTGCAGGACGTGGTCGAGGAACATGCGGAGGTAGCCGCCGGTGACCCCGTCGGGCCGCGGTCGCCACGCGGCCTTGCGCCGCGCGATCTCCTCGTCCGGCACCCGCAGGGTCAGGCGCCGCTCGGGCACGTCGAGCTCGATCTCGTCGCCGTTCTGCACCAGGGCCAGCGGCCCGCCCACCGCGGACTCGGGGGTGACGTGCAGCACCACCGTGCCGTAGGAGGTGCCGCTCATGCGCGCGTCGGAGATACGCACCATGTCCTTCACGCCCGCGCGCAGCAGGCGCGCCGGCACCGGCGCCGCGCCCCACTCCGGCATGCCGGGGCCGCCCTTGGGCCCGGCCTGCTTCAGTACCAGCACCGAGGTCTCGTCGATGGGCAGCGAGGGATCGTCGATGCGCCGCTCCAGATCGCGATGATCCTCGAAGACCACCGCGCGTCCTCGGTGGGTCATGAGATGCGGCGAGGCCGCCGACTGCTTGAGCACCGCGCCGCCCGGGCAGAGGTTGCCGGTGAGGATCACGGTGCCGCCCTCCGGCTGGAGCGGCAGCGAGAGCGGGCGGATCACATCGGTGTCGTGGCAGGGCGCGTCGGCCACGTTCTCCCGAAGAGTCCGGCCGGTGACGCTGGGGCTGTCCCCGTGCAGCATCGGCAGCAGCTCGCGCAGCACCGCGGGCACGCCGCCCGCGTAGTAGAAGTCCTCCATCAGGTGCTTGCCGGAGGGCCGCACGTTGGCCAGCAGGGGCGTGGTGCGCGAGAGCTCGTCGAAGCGCTTGAGCGGCAGCGGCACGCCCGCGCGGCCCGCGATCGCGACGAGGTGCACGATGGCATTGGTGGAGCCGCCGAGGGCCATGTCCGCCCGGATGGCGTTGTCGAACGCGGCCGCGGTGAGGACCTCGGAGGGCTTCGGCCCCCGCTGCAGAGCCATCTCCACCGCGCGCCGGCCCGACATCTCGGCCAGCGCCAGCCGGCGCGAGTCGGGAGCGGGGATCGCCGCGTTGCCGGGGAGCGCCAGGCCCAGGACCTCCGCCATCGCGGCCATCGTGGACGCGGTGCCCATCACCATGCAGTGGCCGGTGGAGCGGGAGAGGCAGCCCTCGATTTCTGCCCACGTGTCGTCTGTGATCTGGCCGGCCCGTCTCTGGGCCCAGATCTTGCGCGCGTCGGTGCCCGAGCCCAGCTCCTGATTGCACCACACGCCCTTCAGCATCGGGCCCCCGGTCACCATGATTGCGGGCACGTCGGCGGAGGCCGCGCCCATCAGCATCGCCGGCGTGGTCTTGTCGCACGCGGCGAGCAGCACCACCGAGTCGAGCGGGTAGGCTCTGATGCACTCCTCCACGTCCATCGCCATCAGGTTGCGGAAGAGCATGGTGGTGGGCTTCATCAGGATCTCGCCCAGCGAGATCACCGGGAACTCGAGCGGGAACCCGCCCGCGCTCCACACCCCGCGCTTCACCGCCTCCGCCACCTGCCGCAGGTGCGCGTTACAGTTGTTGAGCTCGGACCACGAGTTGCAGATGCCGATGACCGGGCGGCCGTCGAACATCGCGTCGCTGAAGCCCTCGGCCTTGAGGTAAGCGCGGTGCATGAACCCGTCGAGGTTCTTCGGAGCGAACCAGTTGCGGCTGCGGAGCGGGGGCGTGGCGGCGCGTGGAGTGGTCATGGCGCCCACATTCTGCCCTGTTTGCGCGACCACGGCCAGCCGCGGGTTCGGATCGACCGTCGGGCGAGGGATCGCGCCTCCCCGCCCGCGCTTGTAGACTCTCGCCATGAGGGGCTGGGCGTTCGTGATCGTCGCCGCGCTCGCGGCGGGCTGCAACACGCTGACCCCGGCCCAGAACCGGAGCCTCGACGAGGTGCGCGTCTTCGCGGACGACGCGGCGCGGGTCTACGGGCTGCATCCGATCCACGTGCTGGTGAGCCACAATCCGGAGAGCCCGGTGGGCACGTACCGCCGTGGCTTCTTCGCGGTCAACGAGCTGGTGCTGCGCTCGGAGTTCCGGGACGCGATCGTGGCCCACGAGCTGGCCCACTACGTCCTGGGCCACGATGCGCCCCTGGCCGGCCCCACGCCCGAGGCGCGCCTGCGCGAGCGTGAGCAGCGCGAGCTCGACGCCAACGCCACGTCGGTGGAGATCCTGCGCCGGGTGCGCGGGGTGCCGGAGGACCAGGCCCTCCGCATGGCCTACAGCTACCTGCTCAACGTCCACCGCCGGCTGCAGCGCTCCCCGGGCGAGGACCTGCTGGGCCACCGGCCGCCCTGCGAGGAGATCGCCGACCTGCTGGCGCGCTATCCGGGCCAGCTCACGTGGACCTCCGGCCTCGAGTGCGCCCCGCGTCAGTCCGCGGGGGGCGGGTAGCCCCGGGGAGCGGCCGCGCGGGTGGGAGCCCGCGTGGACAGGGCCCGAGCCCCATGGTATAAAGATGCGTTCTCGTTACGGGCTCGTGGTGCAGCCTGGTTAGCACACTGGACTGTCAATCCAGAGGTCGCGGGTTCAATTCCCGTCGAGCCCGCCAATCTAGTCGAACGAAAGCAAGGGGTTGGCGGCAGTGCGCGCCAGCCCCTTGCGCACGTCTGTGTACGAACCGTGTTCGACGGCGCCGCGCCCCCTAGCGCGAATACCGTGGGGCAAGCATGTCCTTCCCGCCCTCTGTGAAGTGTCTCAGGGCCGGCATATTCGGCGCGCCCTCGTGCCGGTGCCGCGCCCCCCTCAGAGCGATGACGCGGATGTAGTGCTCGGGCCGGTGGATCATAAGGCGGCGGATGTCCCGCCAGCCCGCGATGCCCAGGTTCCCCGTCAACGCGCGCCGCGTGGCGTTGACCGCGATGTCAGCCATTTCTAGCCCGGGCTCCGGTTGCTTGAGAATCGGAAACTCTCAGTGATTATCTTGCGAAGGTCGTTGGTCTCGTTACTGCCGCGTCGCCGCGGGTTAGGCGGGATATGCGGCTTCATATACTCGGGGATCTCCATCCGGAAGCGCTCGAAGTGCGAGTAATCGCCGACGTTTAGCATCGGGAGGAGCTGCGCACCCGGTTCATCGACCCGACCTTGCACGAGTCCCGCGTCTACGAGCAGGAAGACGCGCTGTTGACCGACACGGTCGAACTGGTCGAACGGCATCTCGCCTGCCGCGCGTGAGTCTGCGCGCCAACCGGCGCGGCCCGCTCGGTCGGCGCGTGGACCCGGGGGCGCGAGCCATTCGTGCGCGGCTATGGGGACACAGCAGGCGCCCTCTAGCAGTCAAGCTGAGGCGCGTGGACCCCACTGCGACGATGACGCCCCGCTCGCCCGCGCCGTGGTCGATGCCAACTCACTGAATCCATGGGGGTCACGGATGGCACCTCGGTTGCACCTCCGAGAAAGCATCCAGAGACCAAGAGAAAAGGAGACCTGCGTATGCGTACGTTGATGCCGTGGACGAGGATGACCGGGACGGAGATGGAGCGCGTGCTGAATCGCTTTCTGGAGGGCAAGCTCGAGGAGCAGTCCGCCGCGGGGGTCGACTGGGCGCCCAGCATGGACGTCTCGGAGACCAAGGACAGTCTGATCGCGAAACTCGAGGTGCCCGCGATGGACCCCAAGGACATCCAGATCTCCCTACAGGAGAACCTGCTGACGATCAAGGGCGAGAAGCGGCAGGAACAGGAGGAGAAGGAGGAGCACTATCACCGGGTCGAACGCACCTATGGGATGTTCGCTCGGAGCGTGCGGCTGCCGGTGACCGTGGACGGCAGCAAGGTGGTGGCCAGCTTCAAGAACGGCCTGCTGACCATTACCCTGCCCAAGACCCCGACCTCGAAGGGGACGACCATCCCGATCAAAGCCGAGTAGTGGCCGTGGGTGTCGGCGCGCCCGCAGACCACCGGACCGGAGGCAGCGCGGGGCCGAGAGCATCCGACCTCGCGACACCACCCGCGACGGGGTTCCGGTCACCTCGCAAAGGAGGGAGCTATGTACAAACACATCTTGGTTCCGACCGACGGGTCTGCGCTTTCCGCCAGGGCGATCGAGCAGGCGATCGGGCTCGCCAAATTCCTTGGGGCGAAGGTAACGGGGATGACCGTCTCAATCCCGTTCCATGTTTTCGCTCTCGATCCCTTGATGGTCAGCGACACGGCGGAGCAGTACAAGCAGGACTGTGAGGACCGCGCTGAGAAGTTCCTCGACGCGATCACGGTTGCGGCAAAGGCGGCGAGCGTCCAGTGCGAGGTTACGCACGTCACCGCCGATCACCCCTACGAGGCCATCATCGACACCGCGACCCTCAAGGGGTGCGACTTGATCCTCATGGCCTCTCACGGACGCAAGGGTGTTGCGGGCCTCGTGCTGGGCAGCGAAACCCACAAGGTCCTGATCCACAGCAAGATTCCCGTCCTCGTCTGCCGCTGATCGACGTCGACAACGCAACGTCCGGGGGGTATCCGCCTTAGCGGATGCCCCCCCATCAAGGTCGCCTCCTTCGCTTGGGCCCAGGTCGCTAGGCAGCGGCAGTGGCCGCGTTCCACCACGACCTGTGCGACGTCGACGTGGCGGGAATCCACACCCACTGCCACGGACTGGTGATCCAGTCGCCGTGGAGCACGTACTTCCCCGTCGGATAGACCACCTCCCGCTGGATCGGCTCCTGCGCCACCGGCGGCCCAGGCTCGACGACGACCGGTGCCGGATACACATGTAGGGGTAGTTCGTAAGGGGACGGATAGTAACCGAGGAGAAGGTGGCCGCATGGAGCCGGGACCCGCGACGCTTTCTTGAGTGCTTTTCCGCGACGTACGGTCGAAGTCTTCATGGTGGCTGGTGCAGCGCCCTATGATCGAGCGCAATGGTCGTGTGTGGCTGCGGCGCTGAGTTCAAACGGTGGGTGACGCTCGACGATGCGGACGAGGACTTGCTCAAGTCGGCGCTGCCGGCATTCGAGAACTAGACTCTGACAGGATCCAACTCGGAAGGGCAACCATCGCGGGGCGGGGGAGCATGACGAAGAAACCCAAGCGTTAGCGCGTCACGATCGCGACGTGACTCCGTGGTACGCTGGCATGTCCGCGTCGGAATATCGAGTGCGCCACCGGAAGCGGATTCAGAACGCACCCGAGAGCATCGTCTGGAACTGCTCGCGCGGGTTGATCCCGGCTGTAGCCTTCCTGTGTATCGCAGCTACTCACCGGGAGCGGCAGCCTCATCGTGGCATCAGGGCGGCGAGCTTCTCCTGGCACTCCGGGCAGGTCTAGTTCAGAACCTCTGTTTACCTTGTGCATATACACGACGCCCCATGTCTTCGGTCAGGGCTCCGATCTTGTCATTCTGCTCGTAGGTCATGGTCACCTCATCTCGGATCGAGGATCGAGGGCGTCGCGTAGTCCGTCGCCCAGCACGTTGAGCGCCAGCACCGCCAGCATGATGAACGCCCCGGGGAACAGCGAGACCCACGGGGCCAGCGTCAGGAACTCCTTGCCCTCATTCAGGATCGTGCCCCAGGACGGCGTCGGCGGCTGCACCCCTACGCCCAGGTACGAGAGCGCCGACTCGATCAGGATCCCGTAGGAGAGGCATACCGCGGTCTGGATCACGATCGGCGAGATCACGTTGGGCAGGATGTGGCGGGAAAGGATGCCGAGGCGGCCGAGCCCGAGGGCCTCCGCGGCCTCCACATAGGTCTGGGCCGACTCCGCCAGCACGCTGCCGCGGACGACTCGAAAGAAGAGCGGCGCATACACCACCGCGATCGCCACCACCGCGGTGCCCGGTCCCGCGCCCAGTACCGCCGCGATCCCGATGGCCAGCAGGATGGGCGGAAACGCGAAGAAGACGTCCATCACGCGGCCCAGGGCCTGATCGGCCACGCGGCCGAGCCCAGCCAGCATGCCGAGCGTGCCCCCGGTCAGCAGCGCGGCGGCGATGGCCGCGCCGGCGATGCCCAGCGAGACGCGGATGCCGAAGAGCACGCGCGAGAGCAGGTCGCGGCCGAATCGATCGGTGCCGAAGAGGTGACCGTCGCCCGGTCGGCTGAACACGTGGCTCGAGTCCACCGCGGTGGGCGAGTACGGCGCGACCACGTGGGCCAGCGCGCCCACCACCACGAGCCCCGCCAGCGTGACCCCGGCCGCGGTCACGAGCGGGCGCCGGAGGGCCCATCGGATCGACCGCCCGTCAGCCACGACGTAGCCTCGGATCGATCAGAGCGTACAGCAGGTCCACCGCCAGGTTCAGCGTCATGAAGGCGGCGGCCAGGATCAGGATCACGCCCTGGACCACCGGGTAGTCGCGCTGGAAGATCGCGTCCAGGAGCAGGCGGCCCACGCCGGGCAGCGTGAAGACATCCTCCACGACGACGATGCCGCCCACGATGTAGCCGAGCTGTACGCCGGCCACCGTGACGACCGGGATCAGCGCGTTGCGCAGGGCGTGGTGGAAGGTCACGCGGCGCTCGGGCACTCCCTTTGCCCGCGCCGTGCGCACATACTCGCAGCCAAGCACGTCAAGCATGGAAGAGCGCGACATCCGCGTGATCATCGCGGCGGTGGCGGTACCAAGCGTCAGCGCGGGCAGCGCCATGATGGCGAGATTGCCGGCGAGGCTCTGCGACAACGGCACCCACTGGAGCGACGGCATCCAGCCGAGGTAGAGCGAGAAGAGGAGGATCAAGACCGCGCCTTGCCAGAAGGCGGGCAGGGAGAGGCCGAGCGTCGCGCCCACGCGGATGGCCGAGTCGCGAAGGCCGCCGCGCCACATTGCGGAGGCGGTGCCGAGCGGGATGCCGAGTAGCAGGGACCAGGCCACCGCGAGCACGGCCAGCTCGGAGAGATGGGCAGCCGTTCCAGAAAGAGCCCGAGCACCGGCCGCCCAGAGAGCCACGAGACGCCCAGGTCGCCGTGGAGCAAGCCCCCGAGCCAGCCGAGGTACTGCACGTGCAGAGGCTGATCGAGGCCGAAGAAGCGACGGAAGCTCGCTACCACCTCGGGGGACGACATGGCGGCCTGCCCCAGGAGCTGCTCCACCACCGTGCCCGGGATGAGCCGCATCATCCCGAAAACGAGCAGGCTCACCCCGAGGAGGGTGAGCACCATGGCCGCGAGTCGCTGCAGCAGGTAGGCGCGCACGCGCCGGAGTGGCTGAGTCCTTAGGTCTCCAGCGAGGCGAAGCGCAGTCCGTAGTAGAAGCCGGTGGAGTGCGGCTGGAAGCCCTTGAGGGTCTTCTGACGCACGTAGAGCAGGTCGGGAGAGTAGAGCGGGATCGTGATCGCGTCCTCAGCGACCATGCGCTGGAGCTGGTCGTAGAGGGCCTTGCGTTTGGCCCGATCGAGCGTGACCCGGCCCGTGTCCATCAACTCGTCGGCCGCCTTGTTCTTCCAGCGACGAAAGTCCTTGCCGCCCGGCGCCGAGTGGAAGTGGCGGTAGAAGGCCTGGTCGGGGTCCACGAAGCCGCCCCAGTCGTTCATGGTGGGCGGCGACTGCGGCACGATCCAGTCCTTGATCCACACCCCGCCGTCGACCGTCTCCACCGTCACGTCGATGCCCGCTTCCTTCAGGTTGTCCACGATGACGGGCAGCGCAGCGGCAAGGGCGGGGAAGCCGACGATGTTGCGAATCTTCATCGGCACGCGGCCAGTGTAGCCGGCTCTCTGCAGGATCTGCTTGGCCTTTGCGACATCGCGCTGCTGGTTCGGCAGCTCCTGCCACGGCAGCGCCCAGGCCTTCAGCCCGGGCGGCAGCACGCCGAGACGCTGGCCCAGCCCCGAGCCTGCGATCTGCAGGATGGCCTGACGGTCGAGGGCGAGCGCGATGGCCTGGCGGACCTCCGGCTTGCTCGTGGGCTCTTGATCACCCGCTAGATCGAGGACCACCCAACGCGTGGACGGCGCCTGGATCGCCTCGAGCGTCGGCACGGACCTGGCCACCTGGAACGAGAGCGCCGAGGAGAACTCGGCCAGCGTTATTTGCCCCGTGCGTAACGCGGCCACGATCGAGGATTCGTCGGGAATCGCCTGGAAGACGATGCTCTCGAGCAGCGGTTTCTGGGCGCCCCAGTATTGGCTGTTGCGCTTGAGCGCCAGCCGCCGGCTCGGGTCGAAGCTGTCGAGTGCGAAGGGGCCAGTGCCGATGGCGGTGGTGAGCAGGGCTTTGCCGTCGCCGCCCGAGTCCTTGGGGATCACGCCGTTGTACTTGCCGGCGAGGTTGACCAGGAAGGTGGCCGCGGGCGCGCTGAGCGTGAAGCGCATCGTGTACTTGTCGACCGCGTCGATCCGGCTCACGAAGGCGAGGTCGTTGGCGCCCGGGCTCACCTTGGGATCGCGGATGCGCTCGTAGCTGTACTTGACGTCCTCCGAGTCCATCTCCTTGCCGTTGTGAAACTGCACCCCGCGGCGCAGGTGGAACACGTACTCGGTCGGAGACTTCTGCTCCCACCGCTCGGCCAGCTCCGGCTTGGCCTCCAGCGCGTAGTCGATCCAGACCAGGTTCTCGTAGAGGAGCGGCTTGCGCCGCTGCCAGATGTCGAGCCCCTGCATGTGCGGCTCGATGCTGGGGGGCAGCGCGGTGCTCGCGAAGATGAGCGTGCCGCCCGACTTCACCTGCGCGCCGACGCGCCCGGGCAGTCGGGCCGCCGCGACGGTGAGCGCGGCGCCCCCCGTCTTGAGAAAGCGCCGGCGACCGATCGGCGCGCTGCTGCCGTTTTGCGAGGTGGGATGGTCCATCGCGTGCGCCTCCGTAGGGTTGGGGTGGACGCATCTTAGCCTTCGAGGCGGGCAGCCCGCAAGCGAGCGATCAGGCAGAGCATGCGGCCCGGGTCAGGCTGTCAATCCAGAGGTCGCGGGTTCAAGTCCCGTCGAGCCGCCAATCGATCATGAGGTTAGAAGGGGGCGGCGTCCTGTCGCCCCCTTCAACTTTCCCTGGACCTGCCCGGTCATCGCTGGGGGCAACCTGCACGCCCTCGGGCTCATCCCCGACGCAGAGGTTCGGCCTCTGCAAAAGGACCAGTCAGGTGATGTGATCCGCCCGGCGCAACCGGCATGCAGTGTCGATGAGGGCGGTATGGTCCGCGGGCGCCCTCGCTCATCCCCAGCACGTCATCATCCGCCGCGCGCGGGCCGCGGCCTGCTCGGTGTTGCGTTCGGCCCCGGTGGTTCCGGTGCCGCAGACGACAAGCCACGTCGAAATCCGCCCGGACTTTCTCGATTCTTGCGAAAACAACCGTTCCGCTGGGCCGAGAGCGGTTCGCAGACCCTCTCAATCCACAGGAACGGGAACCCGTAGACTGCAGTCAGCAGAGGAGGAGCACAAATGACCGAGAAGGAAATTGTCATGAAGGCGATCGTCGTGACGGACCGAGCTGCGGGCACCGCCGGGATGACGCTGGTGGAGCGGCCCGAGCCGCGGGCGGCGATAAACGACGTCGTCGTTCAGGTTCATGCGTCGGGATTCGTCGGGACCGAGCTGACGTGGCCCTCGACCTGGACCGACCGCCTCGACCGTGACCGAACACCGTCGATCCCGGGGCACGAGCTGGCCGGAGTGGTCACCGCTCTCGGCTACGGCACGACGGGACTGTCGGTAGGACAGCGGGTGTTCGGCCTCGCCGACTGGTATCGCGACGGCGCCTTGGCGGAGTATGTAGCCATCGAGGCACGGAACCTCGCGCCGCTGCCGGGCGACGTCGACTTCGCGGTGGGCGCGAGCCTGCCGATCTCGGGCCTGACGGCGTGGCAGGGACTGTTCGAGCACGGCCGCCTTCAGGCGGGGCAGAGCGTCCTCGCGCACGGCGCGGCGGGCGCAGTCGGGTCGATGGTGACACAGCTCGCACGAGAGGCTGGCGCCTACGTCGTCGGCACCGGCCGCGCCGCCGACCGTCAGGCAGCCCTCGACTTCGGCGCGCAGGAGTTCCTCGACCTCGACAGCGACGCGCTGGAAGACGTCGGCGAGATCGATCTGGTGTTGGATGTCATCGGCGGCGACATCGGGAAGCGGTCCGCAGGCCTGATTCGAGCCGGAGGAACACTGGTGTCCATCGTCGGCCCGGCCGAGGCGCGGCCCGCCGACGGCCTGGCGGTCGACTTCGTTGTCGAGTCCGAGCGTGCCCAGCTGAGTGAGATCGTCCAGCGGGTGCGGGACGGACGACTGCGGACAAACATCGGCAACGTGGCTGCCCTCGACGATGCGGTTGCCGCCTTCAACCCGCCCGAGCGAGTCAAGGGAAAGACGATCATCCGCGTTCATCCGTGAGGACTCGGGCAACCACTGTGGTTGGTTCGCGCCTTTCGCGGCTCTCGACAATCCCACATCGAGTGAGCGAACGCGTACACTGCTGGGCTGGAAGCCACGGGAACCGGGGCTGATGTCCGACCTCGAGCACGGGCGCGCCCGCATCGAAACGCTCCGGGGAGCTGCGGTGAGCGCGCAGAGCCTCGTCTGCCGGCCACGGACTTCGTGCGGAGGAGGGAACGTGTCGATCGAGAGCCGGCTCATCGAGGCCCTGCGGCGGATTACGCCGGTCTTCTTGCGCCTCGTACTCGGCGGAGCATTTCTATCGGCGGTCGCCGACCGGTTCGGCCTGTGGGGGCCCGCGGGCACGAGGAACGCGTCCTGGGGCGACTTCGCTCACTTCGTGGAGTACACGGCGCAGCTCAATCCATGGGCACCGGCCGCGCTGATCCCAATGCTGGCCTGGGTCTCTACAGGGGCCGAGCTGGTCCTCGGAGTGCTCCTCATCCTGGGGCTGTTCACCCCTTGGGCGGCGCTGTTGAGCGGAATGCTCCTGCTGATGTTCGCGGGCGGCATGAGCATCGGGACCGGAATCAAATCAGCCCTGAACTATTCGGTCTTCTCCGCGGCCGCCGGGGCGTTCACGCTGGTGGTCCTCGGGGCCGGACCCTGGAGCGTGGATGGTTGGCGTGGCGGTTGACCCGGGCGGGTCAGGCGGACACCCAGGGCGTTCCCCAGCGTGGAAGCTGATTTCGGCGGTCACCCACCGAAGTGATCTCGACCCGGCCGCCGAGGATGCCCCGCATGGTTGACCGACCGGCACCACGCGCGCCGCGCGCTCTGGTGGAGCGCCCTCGGCTAGCCGCTCCCCGGTCCCTCCACGAACACGAACCCGAAGCGTCCCTTGATGCAGAGGTGCCCGCGGGTCACCGAGCTGTCGGCGGGTGAGGTCACCTTCACGATGCGGTTGTCCTGCACGTGGAGGGTCAGCGTGCAGCCGACGCCGCAGTAGGCGCAGACGGTGTCGGTGGTGCGCTGGCGCGCCTCGTCCCACTGGCCGACCGCGCGCATGTCGTGCTCGCGCTTGAACATCAGGGCGCCGGTGGGGCACACCCCGATGCAGTTGCCGCAGTACACGCACGCGGAGTCGGGCAGGGGTACGTCGGCCTCGGTGGAGATCCGTGCGTCGAAGCCGCGGCCGGCCACCGCGATGGCGAAGGTGTTCTGCGCGTCGACGCCGCAGGCCTCCACGCACTTGTAGCAGAGGATGCACTTGCTGTAGTCGCGCATGTAGAGGTCGTTGTCGACCTTCTCGGGCTGGGCGACGGTCTCGGCCCGGGTGCCGTCGGGCGCCTCGTGGTGGCCGGGCTCGCGGGCGTCGCGCTCGCCGCGGGCGGCGGGGTGCGCGGGCGGGCCGTGGCGCTCGGGGCGCGCTCCGTATTGCGCGATCATGCGATCCACGCCGGGCGCGGTCGAGAGGTCCACCGAGGAGGCGAGCAGCTCCAGGACCATCCGACGGGAGAGGCGCACGCGCTCGGAGTCGGTGAGGATGGTCATCCCCGGCTCCACCGGCCGCGAGCAGGCGGGGACGAGCACGCGAGAGCCCGCCACCTCGACCACGCACACCCGGCAGACGTTGACCGGCGTCAAGGTCTCCAGGAAGCACAGGGTGGGGACGTCGATGCCACGGGCGCGGCAGGCTTCCAGGATGGTGGCGCCGGCCGCCACCTTCGCCGGCGTCCCGTCGATGACGACGTCGACCGGGGCGGGCGCGCGCCGCTCGGGCGCGGCCGGGGGACGACGTGGCGGCGGCGGGCTCTCGAACCAGATCGGGGGCGAGCTCACGGGCGAGTCCCGACGAGGGCGAGCCGGGCAAGCGCGGACTCGACGGCGCTGGACGCGGTCTGCCCGAGGCCGCAGATGGAGGCATCGCGCATGACCTGGCCCAGATCGCGCAGCAGCGCCAGATCGGCGGCGTCGGCCCCGCCCGCGGCGCGCAGCCGCGCCAGCAGCTCCTCCTGGCGGACGGTGCCCACGCGGCACGGCACGCACTGGCCACACGACTCGTCGCGGAAGAACTCGGCGACGCGCCGGACGACGTCGAGCATGTCGGCATCCTCGCCGAAGGCCATGACGACGCCCGAGCCGAGGGTGGCGCCGATCGCGCGGGTGCCCTCGAAGGTCAGCGGGACGTCGATCTGGTCCGGTCCCACGAAGACGCCGGCCGCGCCGCCCAGGAGCACCGCGCGCACTGGCCCGGCGCCGGCCAGCTCCAGAAGGCCGCGCAGCGTGACGCCGAACGGGGCCTCGTAGAGGCCGGGGCGGGCGACCGCGCCCGAGACGCAGAACAGCTTGGGGCCGGCCGAGCCGCTGGTGCCGATGCCGCCGTAGGCGGCGCCGCCCTCGCGGAGCAGGGCGGGCACGTTCACGAGCGTCTCCACGTTGTTCACCACGGTGGGCCGTCCGAAGAGGCCGACCTGAACCGGGAACGGCGGCTTGTTGCGGGGCTCGCCGCGCTTGCCCTCGATGGAGTTGAAGAGAGCGGTCTCCTCGCCGCAGATGTAGGCGCCGGCCCCGCGGCGGATCTCGATGTCGAACGCGAGCCCCCGGCCCAGTCGGTCGGCGCCCAGCAGCCCCGCCGCGCGCGCCGCCTCGATCGCGCCGGCCATCCGCTCGGCGGCCAGCGGGTACTCGCCGCGCAGGTAGAGGTAGCCGCGCTCGCAGCCGGTCGCGTAGCCGGCGATCGTCATGCCCTCGACGACCGCGAACGGATCCTCTTCCATCAGCAGGCGGTCCTTGAACGTGCCCGGCTCGGACTCGTCGGCGTTGCAGACCAGGTAGTGCGGCCGGGCCGGCGCCTTCGCGACCGCGTCCCACTTGCGCCCGGTGGGGAACGCGGCGCCGCCGCGGCCGACCAGCTTCGAGGCGACGACCTCATCGATCACGCCGGCCGGTCCCAGCTCGAGCGCACGGGTCAGCGCGCGGTAGCCGCCGCTCGCGCGGTAGGCGTCGAGGCTTCGAGGGTCGACGCGGCCGATGCGCTGGAGGAGGCGAAGCCCGGGCCGTCCTGCCTGGGGGACCGAGCGCGTGATCCCCTCACCCTGCCCTCTCCCCGGAGGGGAGAGGGAGGAGGTGTCGGCGGTCGCGGGCGGATCGCGCAGGACGTCGAGGACCGCCTCCGCGTTCTCGACCGGGGCCACCGTGATCGCGCGCGCTCGCTCGCCGGCGGCGGTGACGAGGACGGCGGGTGCCCGCTCGCACTGGCCCAGGCACGGGCTCCGCATCCAGGCCGTGCCGTCACCGTTGCGCGCCGCGCCCGGCGGGCCCAGCGCGTGCTCGAGCGCCTCGCACAGTGCCTCGCCGCCCTTGATGCGGCAGGCGATGTCGTCGCACACGTGGGCGACGACGGGCGGACGGGGCGTGGTGGACAGGAGGTGGTAGAAGGTGACCACGCCCCACAGCTCCGCGGGGGGCACCTCGAGGCGCCGGCTGATCTCGTTGAGCGCGCCCCGGGTCACCCAGCCGATGCGCGCCTGGACCGCGTTGAGCGCGGGCAGCACCAGGTCGCGTCGCGGAGTCTCGCCCACCGCGGCGTCGATCGCGGCGCGCTCGGCGGCAGTGGCGCTCGGGCCGACGATCTTGAGGTCGATCGGCTCAGGCTCCCAACCGCTCGATGCAGATCGCGGTCGCCTTGAACTCGGCCGTCCCCGACTTGGGATCGGTCGCGTCGATGGTGAGGAGGTTCGTCGCCACCTCGTCCTGGAAGTGGAGCGTCATGAAGGCGAGGCCGCGCCGGAGCCCCTCGTCCAGGCGCACCGGCACTAGGACCGCGCCGCGGCGCGACCGCACCCGGACCACCTCGCCCTCGCGCAGGCCGTAGCGATCCGCGTCCTCGGGCGAGAGGTCGAGGGTCTCCCCGCGGCGCAGCGGCGAGGCGTACGCGGAGGTCTGCACGCCGGTGTTGTAGTCGTCGAGCCGCCGACCGGTGGTCAGGCGCACCGGGAACTCGTCGTCGAGGCGGTCCACCGGCGGGTCGTGCTCGACCGGCTGGAACGCCACGCGCGGACCCCGCAGCGGCCACTGCCACAGGCGGCTGTGCAGGAACAGCTCGCCCGGGTGCTCCTCGTCGTAGCAGGGCCACTGCAGGCCGCCGTGCTTCTCCAGCCGCGCGTAGCTCATGCCGGCGTGCATGGGGGAGAGGCTCCGCAGCTCGTTCCAGACCGTCTCGGCGTCGGGCCGGCCCCAGTCGTGCCCGAGGCGCCGCGCCACGTCGAAGAGGATGGCCAGATCGTCGCGGGTGCCGGCGGGCCCGTCGAGCGCCTTGCGGACGCGCTGCACCCGCCGCTCGCTGTTGGTCACGGTGCCCTCCGACTCGCACCACGCGGCGCGGGCGGGCAGCACCACGTCGGCCAGCTGCGCCGTCCCGGTGAGGAAGAGGTCCTGCACCACCAGGCAGTCGAGTCCCTCCAGGAGGTGCCGGACGTGGTGCTGGTCGGCCTCGGACTGGAGCGGGTTCTCCCCGACGACATAGAGCGCGCGCAGGGCGCCGCGCTGCATCGCCTCGAACATCTGCGACAGGTGCCAGCCCTTCTCCGGCGGCACCGCCACGCCCCACGCCCGGTCGAACTTCGCCCGCAGCGGATCGTTCTCGACGTGCTGGAAGCCGGGGAGCCGGTCGGGGAGGGCGCCCATGTCGCCGCCGCCCTGCACGTTGTTCTGCCCGCGCAGGGGGTTGAGCCCGCTGCCGTAGCGGCCGACGTGCCCGGTCAGCAGGGAGAGGTTGGCGAGCGCCAGCACGTTGTCGACCCCGTTGTGGTGCTCGGTGATGCCGAGCGTCCAGCAGATCATGGCCCGCTCCGCGCGCGCGTAGGCGTGGGCCATCGTGCGGATCATCTCGGCGGAGACTCCGGTCTCGCGCTCGGCCCAGGCGAGGGTGCAGGGCTCCACCGCGGCCCGGTACGCCTCGAACCCCTCGGTCGCGTTCGCGATGAACTCGCGGTGCGGAAGCCCGGCCGCGATGATCTCACGGCCCATGGCGTTGGCCAGCGCGATGTCGGACCCCACGTCGAGGGCGGCCCAGTGCTCGGCCCACTGCGCGGAGCTGGTCCGCCGCGGGTCGACCGCGAAGAGTCGTGCGCCGTGGTGGAGGCCCTTGAGCAGGTGGTGGAAGAAGATCGGGTGCGTCTCGCGCGCGTTCGAGCCCCACAGCAGGATGAGATCGGTCTCCTCGACCTCCTGGTAGGAGCTCGTGCCCCCGCCCGCTCCGAACACGGTCGCCAGCCCGGCGACGCTAGGGGCGTGTCACGTGCGGTTGCAGCTGTCGATGTTGTTGCTGCCGAGGGCGGTGCGGGCGAGCTTCTGGGCGATGTAGTTCACCTCGTTCGTGCTCTTCGAGCAGCTGAAGAGGCCGAACGCGCTCGGGCCGTGCTCGGTGACGACGCGCCGCAGGCCGGCCGCCGCGCGGTCGAGCGCCTCGTCCCAGGTCGCGGGGCGGAACTCCCCGCGCTCGCGGATCAGGGGCTCGGTGAGACGGTGATAGCGGTGAGACATCTCGTCCACTCCATCGTGGAGCACCCCACCGGGGCCGGCATCCGACGCCGGTGTGGGTAGGTCCGACGATACTATGCGGCGCGGAAAAACGTCAAATCGTCCGTGACGCTTGAGCCGTCAGCTATGCTCGTCGATCCACTGCTTGGCGAGGGCGAGCGCTCCGGTGTCGGCCGCGTCCTCCGAGTCGTAGGCGGTCTCGGGGCCCGCGGTGAGCGTCTGCTTCTGCAGGCTGCCCGCCCGGTAGGCGACCACGACCGCCTTGGGCCGCCAGCGCCGGTCGGCGGACTCGTAGGACCGGACCTGGATGAAGTGGCCGCGGTACTCGACGTCGAGCGCTTCGCTCATTGGGCCTCGCTGGTCCGCATGATACGCCGGGCCGACGCCGCCCGCTGCCCCTCGTACCAGCGCGACATCAGCTCCATCGCCACCCAGGAGGCGCAGCAGCTCACGAGCAGCACCGCGCGCCCCGGGGCCCAGCCCCAGCGGTCCACGATCCACGCGAAGGCGGTCGGGGAGGCCGCGTTGACGACCAGGATCGGCGTGGCGATCGCCCCGAGCACCGCGCCGTAGCCCCTCGCGCCGAAGAGGGCCAGCGGCACCGTTCCCCGGACGATCGTGATCACGCCCTGCGCGGCGCCCATCAGGAGCGTGAACGCGACGACCATCGGCAGGCTGCCGGTGCCGAGCAGCAGGAGGAGCAGCGACGGCGGCAGGACCCCGATCGCGATGCGGCCGACGGTGATCGCGCGCAGGTTGCGGGCGAACACGATCTCCACCACTCGCCCGCCGAACTGGGCCACGCCCTTCATCGACGCGACCCAGACCGCCGCGGCGGTGGCGAGGCCCGCGGCCTCCAGCATCGGGACCAGCTGGACCGAGATGACGCCGAACACGAAGCCGTTCGGCGACATGATCAGCGCGAACAGCATGATGGCCACCGAGCGGGCGCGGCCCTCGAGCGGCGGGCCGTCGGGAGACGCGGGGCGACCCCCGGCCGGGTCGGGCGTGGCGTCGGCGGTCTCGCGCCGGGCGAGGCCCCACCAGTGCAGGGGAACGCACACCACCAGGTTGATCAGGGCGAAGAGCACGAGGGTCTGGCGCCAGCCGACCTGCTCCTCGAGGGCGTGGCCCAGCACCCAGAACACCGACGACGCGAAGGCCCCGAACAGGGTGAGATAGGAGATGGCGGCGCGGCCGCGCGAGGGTGTGACCTGCACCAGCGCGGCGAACGCGGCGTCGTAGAGGCAGAGCCGCATGCCCAGGCCGAGGAACACCCAGACCACGAGGTACGCGGGCTCGCTGCGCACGTGGGCGAGCGCGAAGAGGCCGGCCGAGACGAGCACCGAGCCGAGGGTCATGACCAGGCGTCCCCCGTGCCGGTCGATCGCGCTGCCCACCGTGTTCGAGACGAGGCCCATCGCGAGCAGGGCCGCCGTGAAGCCGAGGAAGACGAAGCCGCGGCTCCATCCGGTATCCCGGCTGATCGGTCCCCCGAGCACGCCGAGGCAGTAGTAGCTCGTGCCCCACGCGGTGATCTGGGTGATGCCGAGCGCGAGCACCGCGCCGAGCATCGGATCGCCGAGTCTGCCGCGCGGGGCGCGGCGCGGGTGCGCGCTGGAGCGGGCGGGCATGACGCGAGACTAGCACGCGAGGCCGACCGCCCGCATGCTGCGCCGGCGGCAAATCATGGTCCCCGCGCGGTGCCGGCTGGTGTAAGGTCGTCCCGCTCGCCATGGACCGCCGAGGCTTCACGCACGTCGTCGCGCTGATCGCGTTGACCGTCGCCTGGTGGATTCCCCAGCGCCACGGCCCCATCGACGCCCGATTCGACGGCGCGACCTACTACGTCCTCGGCACGTCGCTGGCCCAGGCCCGGGGCTATCGCCTCCTCAACGAGCCGGGCGAGATCCGAGCCGTCCAGTACCCGCCGCTCTTGCCGCTGGTGGTCGCGGCGTTCCAGAAGGCGCTCGGCACCAGCGATTTCATCGTCGTCGGCACGTGGCTTCGGGCGCTCTACTTCGTCCTCTCCCTGGCATTGACCCTCGGCGGCTATCGACTGGCTCGCGATCACCTGTCGCCACCGCGAGCTTTGCTCGCCGCCGCGGTGTCCGTCCTGGCGCTCCACATCTGGTATCTCGCCGGCGCGCTCTACACCGAGATCCCGGTCGCCTTGCTGGCGGTGTGGTTCGGGATCTGCGCGAGGCGGGCCGAGCGGCCGCGGTACTGGCTGGCCACCGCGGCGCTCGGTGTCGGCGCCTTCGCGCTGCGCACCGCCGGCATCGCGCTGCTCGCGGGGTGGGCCCTGGCCGCGCTCCTCGAGCGGCCCGCGCGCGCGGGCGAGAGCCGACGCCGGTGGCGGCCGCGGCTCGTGCAGCTGGGCGCCCGCGCCGCGCCCGGCCTGCTCGCGCTCGTCGCCTGGCAGGCCTACGTGGGCGCGGTCACGTCGAGCGACGAGTACCGCCGCCCCGCGTACCCCTATCAGCGCGCCCCCTACCAGTACTCGAACGTCACGTACCGGGAGAACATCGGCCTGATCGACCCCTTCACGCCCGAGCGGGGCGCGGTCACGCTTCGGGGCCGGATCGGTCGCTTCGTGAGGAACGCCGCGTACATCGTCCCGTCGCTCGGTGGTGCCGTCACGGCTCAGCGCGGGTTCTGGGAGCTCACGGTTCGCGAGGTCAACCGGCGTGCCGGTCGCGACGTCCTGCCGGTCTGGGTGGCCCTGGTGCCGATGACCGCGCTCGGGCTCGTGATCGTGGGCGGGGCGGTCGTCATGGCGTCGCGTCGACAGTGGCTCCTGTCGCTCTGCGCCGCGAACGCGGCCGGCCTGATGTGCCTCACGCCCTGGCCCGAGCAGTTCGTCCGCTACTTCACGCCGCTGATTCCGTTCCTCGCCATCCTCCTCGTGACCGCGCTCGGGACGACGTTCGACGCCACCGTAGGAGCGGAAAAAGGTAGCGAGCGCCGCGTCGCGTGGATGGGCCGTGTCCTCGTGGCCGCGGTGCTGGCCCTGGTCTTCGCCGAAGACGTCTTCGTCGCCTGGTGGACCTTCCGGGCCTCGCCCAGCGTGCCGGTGACCTACCACGACGCGGCCGGTCGTCCGACCGCCGGCCAGCTGCTGTACTACGACCGGTCGGCGGCCGCTCTGGACGAGGTCCTCGAGGAGGTGCGCCGGCGCGCGCGCCCGGGCGACGTGACGGCCACCACGGTGCCGCACTGGGCGTACCTGCGCACCGGCGTCAAGGCGGTGTTGCCCCCGATGGAGACCGATCGCGAGGCCGCGAACGCCCTGCTCGACTCGGTCCCGGTGCGCTTCGTCGTGCTGGACGAGCTCGACTACCCGCGCATCAGCCAGCGCTACGCCGCCCCGGCGGTGGAGGGACGGTCCGATCGGTGGCGGAGGGTCTACGAGACGGCGGACGGCCGGGCGCGACTCTACGAGCGGGTTCCCGCGACGCGCTCGTAGACTGCGACCAACCCCGAAGGGCCCGAGTAGACCCGCTTCCAGCGGTCGGGCGCGGCTCGGATCATTTCCACGGTGGAGCGACGCATCAGGTGGGCGATGTCGACGTCCGTGCCGTCGATGATGACGTAGCGGACCGGCACCGCATCGAGGAGACGCTGCACCCGTTCCGGATCGATCTCGAACGGGGGCATCACCGTTTTCATCCCCGTGACCAGGTACGCCCAGTGGGGCATCGCGGTGGCCACGACGTCGGTCGGGCGCGCTCGGTCCCGCAGCCACTGGAGCGCCTGGTCGAACTCCCGATCCGCCCGTCGGTAGAAGAACAGGGAGAACCGTTCCAGCTCCCCCTGGCGATTCTGGAGCAGCACCGGTCCCCGGAGAACCTGGTAGCCGTACACGGCCGTGAACAGCTCCAGGACCAGGATGGTCCCGAGGACGCCCGGCAGCAGCCCGCGTCCCAGGACGGACCAGGCGGGCCCGGCGAGGTCGCGCGCGCGCAGGAGACACTGCAGAAGCGCGAGCACGAGAAGCGGCGCGATCGGCGACCAGTAGCGCGGCCACTGCAGCGGCCACGGGGTGACGCAGATCGCGCCGATGTACAGCATCAGGAGCGAAGCGAGGAGGCGCTCGGCCCGAGCGAGCTGGGTGGCGATGCCGGCCAGGATGAGCGCGCCCAGGCCGATGAGCGCCGCGGTCGTCACCGCGTCGAGGTGGCGCTCGACGACCGGGATGCGGGCTCCCGGCACGCGAACCACGAGCGCCCACCAGTATCCTCGGTCCGCGCTCACCGCCTCGCCGAGCGATCGCGGCACTCGCAGGACGTTGCGGACCACCCGCTTGGCGAGATCGGCCACGGTCGCTCTTCCAAGCTCCGGGGCGTACGGATTTCGCAACGAAAGGTTGGCCGCGTACGTCACGTTGTAGAAGAGGTAGTCCGCGCGCTGATAGGGATAGGCGGGCGTGCCGTACGCGGCGCTCGACTGCACCGCGGCCACGTAGGCCACCCAGCCCGCGATGGGAACCACGGCGATCGCCGCGCGAAGGGCCGCCCGCTTGAAGTCGCCCCGGAGTAGACGGTCAGCGACCCACACGATCAGCAGGACGATCCCGGTGCTGCGGATCAGATAGCCGAGGACGGCGCAGGTCCCCGCGAGCGCGGGACGGGCTCGGGCGCCGGGGCCGACGCTCCACAGCCCGAAGAGCACCGTGAGGAGCCCGAAGGGCAGCTCCGCCGACAGGAGGTCGGACAGGAACAGGCTGTGGAGATGGAGGAGACACACCACGACCCCGACGAACGCGTACCCGGCGGGCACGAAGCGCTCGAGCAGCAGATAGCTGCTGGCGGCAAACGCGAGGCAGAGGACGAAGAACACGAGCCGGAGCCAGTGGCCCACGACCAGCGGGTCGCTGGTCCCGAGCACCCACTGGTGCGCCGCCACGAGGGCGGGCAGGAGCGGCGGGTATTGCACGGCCTCGATGTCCCCGGGCTCGTTGAGGAGCCGGTATCCCTTGCCCTCTGCGAGCGCGGTGCCGAGCACGTAGTAGGTGGCGCCATCCCAGCGCAGGTCGATGGGGCCGCGGAAGCGGGGCACCCACGTGGCCACGGTCAGCGCGAGGAGCGCGAGGATCAGGAAGAGCCGGGTCGGGCGGACGCGGATTCGTGTATCCACGCCGATGGGGTTCGAGGGCTCCCGGCTCATCGAGGGCACTAGCGTACCCGACCGGCGACGGGAGGGGGAGGGTCGGGACCCGGCGCGGCGCCGTCACCTCCGGGCGGCGCCGCGCGCGAGACCGGCCGCCATGCCCACCGTCGCGACCAGGCCGGCCGCGACGAGCGCCCCGCCGAACCCCCATGCGCCGGCCGCGAGCCCGAGGCCCCACGGCCCCAGCAGCTGCGCCAGGTCGGAGCCGAGCCCGAAGGTGTTGAGCGCCGCCCCGCGGCCTTCCGGCGGGGCCGCCTCGCCGGCGAGCGCGGGCAGGATCACGAAGGCCACCCCGAAGAGCGCGCCGTAGACGAGCGAGAGCGCGAGGAACGCGGGCCAGCCGGTGGCGACCGCCAGGCCGCCCAGGGCGACGGCCACCCCGGCCAGCGCGGGCACGAGCACGGCCGCGCGGCCGTGCCGGTCGGCCCAGCGGCCGGCGAACAGCCGGCTGGCCACCGAGCCCGCCTGCGAGGCGACGAAGAGCACGCCCGGATTGGCCACGCCGCGCCCGAGGGCCCAGAGCGGCAGGAATGCGGAGAAGCCGGTGTTCGGCACCTGCGCGCAGAAGTTCAGCAGCGCGGGCATCAGGCCCTCGCGCCGGAAGTTCGTCCGCACCGCGTACGGATGCGCGCGGCCCAGCGGCCGGAACGTGCTGGACGTCGCCCCGAAGCAGACGCCGCCGAGCGCCGCCACCGCGGCGGCGCCGAGGGCGATGCCGGCCAGACGGGCGGCCGGCGTGTCGGCCGCCATGGCGCCCTGGTAGAGACCCACCAGGATCGGCGGCCCGAGACCTACACCCAGCGTGAGCCCCAGCGCCACGTAACCCTGCACCTCGCTGCGCCGCTCGGGCGGCGCCACCTCGATCGAGAGCGTGTAGAACGCGGTGGTGCCCAGGCTGAACGCGACGCCGGTGAGCACCCGGTTGGCCAGCACCGCCCAGGCCGACGGGACGGCGAGCAGCGCGCAGCCCAGGGCGAGCAGCCCGAGCGAGAGCACGAGCGGCCCGCGGCGGCCGAAGGCGTCGACGATACAGCCGCCGAACGGGCGCACCGCGAGCTGCGCGATGCCCATGACCCCGAGCGTGAAGCCGATGCCGCGCGGGGCGTAGCCCTGGTCGTGCAGGTAGATCGGCAGCAGGGCCAGCGCGCCGAAGTGGATCGCCGTCCAGAGCGAGAGCCCCGCGAAGAGCGCGAGGATGTTTCGCGCGAGCCCGGCCGAGCCCGCCTCCGGGGCCGCGGGCGCCCGGCGAGTCACGGCGCTCACGCCTCGGTGACCCGCGCCTTCACCGCCTCCACCAGCTCGGGGGGTGGCGGTGAGCCCGTGTCCTTCCACCGCGTGGCGGCCGGTCTGCTCCAGGATCTCCTCCATCGTCTGCCCGCGCGCGACGAACTGGCAGGACGTGCCCGACACGTCGGCACAGCGGAGCGCCTTCTCCATCGCGATCTCCTTCATGGCCTCCTCCTTTTTTGAGCGGCCCGTCAGGGCCGCGTCAGATCAACTGCTGGAGCCGACGCTACCGCCGCCGGATCTAGGGAGCCGGTACGAAATCCGTACCGCCGCCGATCCGGCGCCGCGGTATGGTCGGGGGCATGAAGAGCTACGGCCAGTTCTGCTCCATCGCGCGCTCCCTCGACCTGCTGGGCGAGCGCTGGACGCTCCTCGTCGTGCGCGAGCTGCTGTGCGGCAGCCGCCGCTTCGGGGAGATCCAGCGCGGGATCCCGCGCATCTCGCGCACCATGCTCTCGGCGCGCCTGCGCGAGCTGGCCGACGCGGGCGTGCTCGAGGCGAGGGAGGGCGCCGCCGGACCCGAGTACGAGCTGACCGCCGCCGGCCACGAGCTCGCGGCGGTGATCCGGGAGCTCGGCACGTGGGGCCAGCGGTGGCTGCCGCGCGAGCTCCCGCGCAGCGAGCTCGACGTGCGCGCGCTGGTGTGGGACATCCGGCGGCGGGTCCGGCGGGAGCTGCTCCCCGGGAAGCCGCTGGTGGTGGCCGTCGAGTGCACCGACGTGCGCGGGCCCGCCGCGCGTCACTACCTGCTGCTGCGCCGCAGCGAGGTCTCGCTCTGCCCCGGCAACCCCGGCTATCCGGAGGAGCTCGCGATGCGCGCCAGCCGGCGGACTTTGATCGAGTGGTGGCGCGGCGACCTCACGTTCCGGCAGGCGCAGGCCGCGGGGATGACGGTGACGGGGCCGCGCGAGCTGGTCCGCGCGTTCCCGACCTGGTTCGAGCGCTACCTCTTCGCGGAGGTCGGCCCGGCGGCGCGTCGGGCCGCCGCGCGCTAGCCGGGCTCACGGCCGGGACACCGCCGAGGAGCGCAGGCGTCACCGTCATCACGCCGCCCGGGTGGATCAGGTGGACCTGGCGCTCAGCCGGCCAGGTGGTAGAAGCGACGGGCGTTGTCGCCCAGGACCTTGCGGCGCGCGTCGTCCGAGAGGGGGGCCAGGCGCTCGTGCAGCTCGCGCACCACGCCCATCGAGGCGTCGATGTGCGGGTAGTCCGACGCCCAGATGAAGTAGTCGGCGCCGATGTGCTCGACCATCTGCGCGGTCAGCGACTCGTCGGGGTCGGCGGAGATCAGGCACTGGCGGTAGAAGTACTCGCTGGGCGCCATGCGGATCGGCGTCCGGTGCGCCATCACCCGGTGCTTGTGGTCCAGCCGGTCGAGCCAGGAGGCGATCCAGTTCGATCCCGCCTCCAGCACCGCGCAGCGCAGCCGCGGGTAGCGCTCGAACATGCCGGAGGCCAGCATCTGGGTGAACGCGGCCATCACGTCGATGGCCAGGAACGCGAAGCCGAAGAGGCCGTCGGACGGATCGTAGCGCTGCCACGGCCGGAACCACTGGCGGTCGCGCACCACCACGTGGAACGCGATCGGCATCTCGAGGTCCTGCGCGGTCTCCCAGAAGCGGGCGAACGCGGGGTCGTCGAAGTGGCGGCCGCCGCGGGCCGCCACGTCCGGCGAGAGGAAGATCCCCACGCAGCCTTCCCGACGCGCCCGGACCGTCTCCTCCACCGCGCCCGCCGGATCGAGCAGGGAGATGTGGGCCACCGGATGCAGTCGCGCGCGGTCCGCCTGGCAGAACTCCACCAGCCAGCGGTTGTAGGCGCGCGTGTAGGCGGTGGCGAGGCCCGGATCGGTGACGTGGCCCTCCCAGCAGATGCCGATGGTCGGGTAGAGCAGCACCTCGTCGATGCCCTCGGCGTCCATCACCCGCAGCCGGGCGTGGGGATCGTAGCCGCCGGCCGGGCTGCCCTCCGCGTAGGTGACCTGCCCGCGGGTCAGCAGGCGCTCGGTGTCCATCTCGATGCCGCCCAGCGAGCCGAGCTGGCCACGGAGAGTCTTGAGCGACCGGCCGTCGATCAGGAGGACCTCGTAGCCCTGATCGTCGGTGTCGATGCGGATGGCGCGGTCGCGGTAGGCGGGATCCAGGTAGCGCAGCCAGGTGTCGGCCGGCTCCAGCACGTGACCGTCGGCGTCGACGACTCGTCCGGTGGGCGGGGTCGCCATGGGGCCCCGATACTGCCTCCGGGCCCCGACGGCGTCAAGGCGCTCCGCGACGGCGGATGGCGGGTGCCGCCGGGCGGCTGGTATCATCCCGGCGTGGTCAAGGCGGTCTCCTTCTTCAAGCGCAAGGCCGGGATGGCGGTCGACGACTTCCAGACCTACTGGCGTCGCCGGCACCCGGACGCGGTCCTGCGGCTCCCCGGGATCCGCCGCTACGTGCAGTCGCACACGCGGCCCGCCGCGTACGCGCGGGGCGAGCCGATCTACGACGGCATCGCCGAGCTGTGGTTCGAGGACACCCGGGCGATGCACGCGCTCCGGGGCACGCCCGCGATGGCGGCGGTCGAGGCCGACGAGGCGGTCTTCATCGACCGCGCCACGATGCGGCTGCTCCTCACCGAGGAGCACGTGATCAAGGACGGGCCGGCGGCGCCGGGGGCGGCCAAGAACGTGGAGTTCGTGAATCGCAAGCCGAGCATGGCGGTGGAAGACTTCCAGCGCTACTGGAGAGAGATCCACGGGCCGCTGGCCGCGACGATCCCGGTGATCCGCCGGTACGTGCAGAGCCACGTGCGCCCCTCCGCCTACGAGCGGGGGCGGGCGCCGGTCTACGACGGTCTCGCCATCACGTGGTTCGACGACACCGCGGCGATGCGCGCCTCCGCGGCGACCGCCGAGTACGCGCGCACCCGGGCCGACGAGCCGAACTTCATCGCCGCCGGGGCGGCGCCGTTCATCATCACCACCGAGCACGCGATCGTCCCCTAGAGGCGATGCCCACCCCCGTCGCGGACGCGCTGGTCGACTTCGTGCTCGGGCTCGAGCTCGAGACGCTGCCCGAGGCGGTGACCGACGCCGCGGGCCTCTGTCTCACCGACTGGCTCGGCACCGCGCTCCGCGGCTCCGCCGAGCCGCTCGCCGCCGCGCTCGGGACCGTGATCGCGGAGGCGGGCGGGGCGCCGCAGGCCACCATCGTCGGCCGCGGCCGGCGCACCAGCGCGCTCCTGGCCGCGCTCGCCAACGGCGCGCAGGGCCACGCGCTCGACTTCGACGACACCCACCTGGCCTCGATCGTTCACGGCTCGGCGCCGGTGGCGCCGGTGGCGCTGGCCCTGGCCGAGTGGCAGCGCCGGCCGGGACGCGCGGTGCTGGAGGCCTTCGTGGCCGGCTTCGAGGTGGAGACGCGGATCGGCCGCGTCATCGGCCCCGCGCTGGCCCATCGGGGCTGGCACGTCACCGCGATGCTGGGCCACTTCGGCGCGGCCGCCGCCGCGGGCCGGCTGCTCGGGCTGACCGCGGGAGAGCTCGGCCGCGCGCTCGGCATCGCGGGCACGCAGGCCGCCGGCCTCGAGCAGTCGCTCGGAACGATGTGCAAGCCGCTCCACCCGGGCAAGGCGGCGATGAACGGGATCCTGGCCGCGCGGCTGGCCCGCGAGGGCTTCACCGGCCCCACCGGGATCCTCGACGAGGAGACCGGCCTGCCCGGGACGTTCGTCGGCATCACCGATCTCGCGCCGGCGCTGGCGGACCTCGGCAAGCGATTCGAGATCCTGGAGAACAGCACCAAGCTCTACGCGGCCTGCCACCTGCTGCACGCCACGATCGATGCCGGCCGCGCCATCCGGGAGCGGTCCGCGCCCGCGCTCGACGCCATCGCCGCCGTCGAGTGCCACGTGCACCCGCTCGCGGTGAAGGTGGCCGCGATCCCGGCGCCGCGCACCGGGCTCGAGGCGAAGTTCAGCGCCGCCTACTGCGCGGCGCTCGCGCTCGACCGCGGCCTGGCGGGCGAGGCCCAGTTCAGCGAGCCGGGCGCGCCCGATCCGCGGCTGCTCGGGCTCGTGGCCCGGGTGCGGCCGGTGGCCGATGCGTCGCTCGCGATCCCCGAGGCGCGGATGCGCGTGCGCCTGCACGACGGCCGCGTGCTCGACGAGGTGGTGCGGGCCGCGCGCGGCACGCCGGGCCGCCCGGTGTCCCGTGAGGAAGTGGAGGAGAAGTTTCGGCGGCTGGCCGCGGTGGTCCTGCCCCCGGCCCGCATCGCATCGCTCCTCGAGAGCCTGCGGGCCCTGGCGGCGCTGCCGGACGCGGCCGCGCTCGCCGCGCTCACCTGTCCCTGACCCGGCCCTGCCAAGGAGACCCGCCATGAAGTTCGGACTCCGCTACGCGAGCCTCGGGCGCTACAGCAACGGACCCGCCGCGGTCGAGCTGGCCCAGGCGGCCTAGGCCGCCGGCTTCGACTCGATGTGGACGGTGGAGCACGTGGTGGTGCCGCACGGCTACCAGTCGCGCTACCCGTACTCCCCCACGGGACGCATGGGCGCAGGTCTCGAGGACTATCCGATCCCCGATCCGCTGATCTGGCTCTCCTACATCGCCTCCGCCACCCGCACCATCAAGCTCGGCACCGCGATCCTGATCCTGCCCCAGCGCAACCCGGTGGTGACCGCCAAGGCGGTGGCCACCCTCGATCATCTCGCCGGCGGCGGCCGCGTGCTGCTCGGCATCGGGGTGGGATGGCTCGCGGAGGAGTTCTCCGCTCTCGGCCTGCCCTTCGAGGACCGCGGGCCGCGCACCGACGAGTACGTGGCCGCGATGCGCGTGCTGTGGAGCCAGGAGTGCGCCAGCTTCAAGGGCCGCTTCATCTCGTTCGATCAGGTGTTCTGCCGTCCGCGGCCCCCCGAGCGCCACATCCCGATCGTGGTGGGCGGCGACACGGTGGCGGCGGCGCGCCGCGCGGGCCGGCTGGGCGACGGCTACTTCCCGGCGCGGACGCCGCCGCCCGGGCTGCTCGACGAGATGCGGCGCGCGGCGGAGGCCGCCGGCCGCGACCCGAAGGCCATCGAGATCACGCTGGCCGCGCCGGCCGATCCAGCCGAGATCGAGGCGCTCGCCCGGCAGGGCGTCGCCCGGGTGGCGGTGCCGATCAGCGCCGCGGCGGGGCTGCCCGCCCAGCTGAAGACGCCCGAGGACGTGCTGCGCTACGGCAGGGAGGTCATCGCCCGCTTCCGCTGAGCCGCGGGCGCGCCCGCGGCTCTAGATCACGCCGTCGGCGCGCCAGCGCACGAGGTCGTCCCTCGAGTGGCCGAGCAGGCCCACGAACACGTCCTCGTTGTGCTCGCCGGGCATGGGCGCGAGCCAGCGGACGCGGCCCGGCGTCTCCGAGAGCTTGAGCGGGCTCCCGGTCGTGAGGAGCCGGCCGTACACGGGGTGCTCGCGCGCCACGAACATCTCGCGCGCCTGCACCTGCGGGTCCGCCACCATCTCGGCCACGTTGTTGACCGGGGCCGCGGGCACCCCCGCGCCGGAGAGCACGCGCACGATCTCGGCCTTCGGCCGCGTCCCGGTCCAGCCCTGGATGATCGCGGCGATCTCGTCGCGCCGGTCGCGCCGGGCCGCCGCGGTGGCGAAGGCGGGATCGCGCGTCAGCTCGTCGCGGCCGATGACCGCGCAGAAGCGCGCCCAGATCGCGTTGCTCGCCGAGGCGGCCACCGCCACGTGGCCGTCGGCGGCCGGGTAGATGCCGGTGGCGGAGCCCGCGAAGGAGACGTTGCCGGCGCGGCTCAGGATCTCGCCGCCCACCGTGTAGCGCTCGCCGAGGTTGTCGAGCGCCACCACCAGGCTGTCGAGCAGGGCCAGGTCGATGCGCTGGCCGCGCCCGGTCCGCCGCCGGTAGTGGAGCGCGGAGACGATGCTGAACGCGCAGAGCATGCCCGCGTAGTAGTCGGAGATCGACTGGCCGGAGCGGGTCGGCGGCCCGTCCGGATCGCCGGTGATGCTCATGTAGCCGCTGATCGCCTGCGCCAGCATGTCGTAGCCGCGCTGGGGCGCGTAGGGCCCGGTCTGGCCGAAGGCGGTGATCGAGGCGTACACGAGGGCCGGGTTCACTCCGCGCAGCGCCTCGTAGCCCAGCCCGAGGCGCTCCATCGTGCCCACGCTGAAGTTCTCGCTCACCACGTCGGCGTGCCGCACCAGCTCGCGGAAGAGCCGGGCGCCCGCCTCCGTCTTGAGGTCGAGGGTGACGCCGAGCTTGTTGCGGTCGCGGTACTGCGCGGCCGGCACGCGCTCCTCCACGCCGTCGCGGCGGCGCCGCACCCCGAGCGAGACGCGCTCGCGGCCGCGCTCGGGCGACTCGACCTTGATGACCCGCGCCCCCATGTCGGCCAGCAGCATGGTGCAGAACGGCATCGCGATGACCTGGCCCAGATCCAGCACCGTGACGTCGTCGAGCGCCTGCTCCATGGACGTCGGGCTAGGCGGGCGAGGCGCCGGCGGGGCGACCGGGCGCGGGATCGGCGGGCGCACCCGACCAGAGCCCGCCGGCCAGGTACCCGCCGTCGACGGCCAGCGTGTGGCCGGTGACGTAGCCGGCCTCGTCGGAGGCGAGGAAGAGCGCGGCGCGGGCCACGTCCTCGGGCTCGCCGAAGCGCCCGAGCGGGATCCGGTCCAGGCGCCGGCCGCGCGCGCTCTCGGAGAGGCCCTGGGTGAGGCGCGTGTCGATCTGGGCGGGGGCGATGGCGTTCACGGTGATGCGGTGCCGGGCCAGCTCGACCGCCATGGTGCGGACCAGCTCGATCACGCCGGCCTTGGCCACGTTGTAGCCGACCAGGTTCTCCACCCCGCGGAAGGCGTTGATCGAGGCGGTGGCGATGATCCGGCCGCCGCCGCCCTGGCGCACCATCCGGCGGGCCGCAACCTGGGCGCACAGGAACACCCCGGTGAGGTTGACGCGCAGCACCCGGTGCCACTGCGTCTCCGGGTGCTCCAGGAACGGAGCGGAGTGGGCGATGCCCGCGTTGGCGAACATCACGTCGAGCCGGCCCAGCCGGGCCACGACCTGGTCGACGTAGGCCTGCACCTGGGCGCCGTCGCCCACGTCCACCTCGAGGGCGACGGCCTGGCCGCCGGCGGCCGTGATCTCCCGTGCCACC
>Ga0134126_10001193_pt1 | contig 32990 bp, 36 predicted proteins | sample KB31752_FD_96881 | JGI IMG/M metagenome (GOLD analysis project Ga0134126, IMG submission 96881) | Terrestrial soil microbial communities with excess Nitrogen fertilizer from Kellogg Biological Station, Michigan, USA - KB3-175-2 | ecosystem: Environmental > Terrestrial > Soil > Unclassified ...
CGGCGCCTGGTGGCGCACTACATCGCCCTGGTCGGCCTGCAGGGGTTCGAGCGCGCGTTCCCGCGCGAGCTCTCGGGCGGCATGCAGCAGCGCGCCGAGCTGGCGCGCGCGCTGATGGTGAAGCCCGAGATCCTGTACCTGGACGAGCCCTTCGGCGCGCTGGACGCGCTGACCCGACTGCGCATGCGCGCCGAGCTGCTCCGGATCCTCTCCCGCGAGCGCCACACCGTGCTGCTGGTGACCCACGACGTGGAGGAGGCGCTGCACCTGGCCGACCGGGTGCTGGTGCTGTCCGCGCGCCCGGCGCGGCTGCAGCGCGTCGTCCCGGTCGAGCTGCCGCGGCCGCGCTCGACGACCGATCCCGCGCTGCTCGCCCTCAAGGCCTCGATCCTGCGCGAGCTCGGGGTCGACACCGCGGAGACGGAGGCCCGGTCGTGATCCGGCGCCGGGCGCTGGCCCTCGTCGCCCTGGCCCTCTGCGCGCTCGCCCCTGCCCCGCCCGGCGAGGCCGCACGTGGCGGCGCGCTCCGCAGCGGGGCCTTCGAGCCGGCGCGACCGGCGCCGGAGCTCGCGCTGCCCGCCACCACCGGCGGAGAGTTCCGGCTGAGCCGGCAGCAGGGCAAGGTGATCGCGCTCACCTTCGGCTACACGAGCTGCCCCGACATCTGCCCCACCGTGCTGGCCGAGCTGGTCCAGGTGCGCGTGCGCCTGGGCGGCGCGGCGCGCCGGGTGCAGGTGGCCTACGTGACGGTGGATCCGGACCGCGACAGCCCCGCGCGGCTGCGCGCCTACACCGGGCAGTTCGACAGGACCTTCGTGGGCCTCACCGGCACCGCGGAGCAGCTGGCCGCGGTGTGGAAGGCCTACGGGGTCTCGGTGGTGCGGCGCGACCTGCCCGGCACCCGGCCGCCGATGTACCTGCTGCACCACTCCGCGTCGGTGTTCCTGATCGACCCCGCGGGCCGCCTCCGGGTGATGGCGCCCTTCGGCACCCCGGTGGACGACGTCGTGCACGACATCCGCGTCTTGCTGGAGGAGTGACCTCGATGCGCCGATCGCTCGCGCTCGTCCTCACCGGTCTGCTGCTGGTCGCCCCCGCCGCGCTGGCCCAGGACTTCGCCATCCGGCTGGAGAAGCCGTGGGTGCGCCGGGCGCCGCTGATGCCGGACGCCAGGCCCGGCGCGGAGAGCACCGCGGCCGGCTACGTCACGCTGGTCAACCGCGGGTCGGAGCGCGACGCCCTGGTGGCGGCGAGCGCCGACGCGGCGGCGCGCGTGGAGCTGCACCAGACGCGCAACATGTCAGGGATGATGATGGAGCCGGTCGAGAAGGTGGATCTGGCGCCGGGCGGGCGCGTGGAGCTCAAGCCCGGCTCGTACCACCTCATGCTGATCGGGCTCAGGCGGGCGCTCACGCCGGGGCAGACGGTCACCCTCACGCTGCAGTTCGAGCGGGCGGGACGTCTGACCACGCGCGCCGAGGTGCGGTGAGGCGCCGGCCCGTCACCCTGGCCGGCCTCGCGGCGCTCGGGCTCGTCGCGGCCGCGCTCGCCTGGGCCGCCCTGGCCCCGCTTCCGGCCGGGGCGCACACGCTGACGTTCGTCATCCCGCCCGGGACCGCGGCCCGCCTGCGCGCCGGAGAGCCGGTCACGGTGCTGCCGTCGCCGATCCATCTCACGGTGGGCGTGCGCGACGTGCTGGTGCTCACCAACGACGACGAGGTGACCCACCAGCTGGGGCCCATCGTGCTGGGCTCGCGGCAGACCTACCGCATCCCGTTCCGCAGGCCCGGACGGTTCCAGTACGCGTGCTCGCTGCACGCGGCGGGCAGCCTCTCGCTCGTCATCGACCCGCCGCCCGCGCCCGGGCTCGACCGGCTCCGCTGGCGGCTGGCCCGGCTCACCGGCCGGTCCTGATCTCGCCGCCGGCCCTCGGCCCGCTCTCTATCTGCCCGCTCTCTATCTGCCCGCTCTCTATCTGCCCGCTCTCTATCTGATTGTTCAGGGCCGCCGCGCGGTCGCCCAGCGAGGTGAGCACGGACGGCGAGGCGGACGACTCGCTCGCCACGCCCTCGACCGGCGCGCGGTCCGCCCGACCGTCGGGGCCCGGCAGCAGCCGGTTCGCAAGCGCCATGAGCCCGCCGGTCGCTCCCCGCATGAGCCCGTGCACGGTCGCGGCGACCTTCGCGGGCAGGGAGAGCACACGATCCGGATCCCCGTGGCGGAGCGCGTCGACCACCTGGCGAGCCGCACTGGTCGCGTCCATCGACACGAGGGGCAGCGCATCGGCGATGCTGAACCACGCGTACTCGGCGCGGTGCTGCCCCTTGAACCAGGCGTGGCGGGGGCTCCCGGTGCGCATGAGGCCCGGACAGACGGTGGTCACCTGGACGCCGTCCGCGGCCAGCTCCGCCCGCAGCCCCTCCGACAGGCCGACCAGCGCGAACTTGCTGGCGCTGTAGGGCAGGAGATGGGGCACGCTCACGCGGCCGCCGATCGATGCCACGTTGACGATCCGTCCCGCGCCGCGGGCGCGCATCGCGGGCAGCACGGCCAGGGTCGCGTGCAGCGCGCCCCAGAAGTTGGTGTCCATCGAGCGATGGAAGTCCTCCAGGCACATCTCCCGCGCGGGTCCGACCGTGATGGTGCCCGCGCAGTTCACCAGCGCGTCGATCGGTCCCAGCCGGTCGGTGGTGGCTCGCACCAGCCGCTCCACCGCGACCGGGTCGGTCACGTCGCACGAGATGGCCGCGACCGGCCCGCCCCGCTGCGTCAGATCCCGGCGCGCCCGGTCGAGCGTTTCCTCGTCGCGCGCGCCCACGGCCACCCGAGCGCCCTCGGCCACCAGCTCGCGCGCGATCAGGAGGCCGAGCCCGCGGGAGCCGCCGGTGATCAGCACCGTACGACCGCGCAGGTCCCACCGTCGCCGGTGGCGCCAGAGCCGCCGGACCGCCAGGAGGCCCAGAGCGGCCAGCGGCACCGCGGCCAGGGCAGTGGATCGAGCGCGCGACCGTGCGGGCCTCATCGCCATGGGTCCATCACCACCTTCACGCAGTCGTCGGTCTTGTCCCGGAACATGCGGTAGGCCTCGGGCGCCGCCGACAGCGGCCACCGGTCGTGGCTGATGATGAAGCTCGGGTCGAGGCGACCGGCCTCGATGTGCGCGAGCAGCGGCGCCATGTACCGGTGCACGTGGGTCTGTCCCATCTTGAAGGTCAGGGCCTTGGCGAAGGCGGCCCCGAACGGCACCTTGTCGAGCAGCCCCCCGTACACGCCGGGGACCGAGACCGTCCCGCCCTTGCGGCAGGCCTGGATGGCCTGGCGCAGGACGTGCGAGCGGTCGGTCCCGAGCCCCACCGCGTGCTTCGCGCGGTCGTAGAGCGCGTCGAGGCTCGTGCCGTGGGCCTCGGTGCCCACCGGGTCGATGCAGGCGTCGGGTCCGCGGCCGCCGGTGCGCTGCTTGAGCTCCTCCACCACGTCGGGCAGCTCCTCGTAGTTCAGGGTCTCGGCCTTGCCGTGCGATTCGGCGAGGCGCAGGCGCGCCGGCCACCGATCGATGGCGATGACCCGGTCCGCGCCCAGCAGGTACGCGCTCTCGATCGCGAGCAGGCCGACCGGCCCCGCGCCCCACACCGCGACGACGTCGCCGGGCCGGATCCCGCAGTTCTCCGCCGCCATGTAGCCGGTGGGGAGGATGTCGGAGAGGAAGAGCGCCTGCTCGTCGCGCACGGAGGCCGGCACCTTGAACGCGCCGACATCCGCATACGGTACGCGCACGTACTCGGCCTGGCCGCCCGCGTACCCGCCGTAGAGGTGCGAGTAGCCGAAGAGTCCCGCGCCCGAGAAGCCGTAGAGGGCCTCGGCCATGCTGGCGTTGGGGTTGCTGTTGTCGCAGAGCGAGGTGAGGCGCTCGCGGCAGAAGAAGCAGTCCCCGCACGCGATGGCGAAGGGGACGACCACCCGGTCGCCCGCGGCCAGGGTCCGGCATCCGGGGCCCACCGCCAGCACCTCCCCCATGAACTCGTGCCCCAGCACGTCGCCGGACTCCATGGTGGGGATGATCCCGTTGAAGAGATGGAGGTCCGAGCCGCAGATGGCGGTCGACGTCACCCGCACGATCGCGTCGCGAGGGTTGAGGATCTCGGGCTCCGGGACCGTGTCGACCCGCACGTCCCGCGGCCCGTGCCAGCACACCGCGCGCATCATCGCGAATCCTCGACGCGCCGCGCGGCGGTCGCGACCTCCCCGGTCTCCATCCGCTGCTTGAAGCGGCGCAGGTCCTCGCGCACCTCATGGTCGCCGCTCTCCCCCAGCAGGGTCACCGCCGCCTCGCCGAGCCGACCCGCGGGCAGCTCGTAGCTCAGCAGCACCTTCACCTCGGTGCCGCGCCCGCCCGGAGCCGGGGTGAAGCGCACCGAGCCCGCGTTCTCGATGTCCGAGCCGGCCACCGAGCGCCAGGCGATGAGGCGGCCAGGCTCGTCCGCGGTGATCTCGGCCTCCCACATGACACGGGTGCCGCCCGGCCCGCGCGCCACCCAGCGGGAGCGCTTCTCGTCGAGCGGGGTCACCGACTCGAGGTGGGCCATCAGCTCGGGCAGGCGGGCCAGGTCGTGCCAGCGCGCGTAGAGCTCGTCGGGCGAGCGCAGGATGGTCACGGTGCGCTCCACGCGCGCGCCGCGGCCGGTGGCCAGCGCCGGCATGTCGACGCGCCGCCGGCCGTCGTGGCTCCATCGCGGGTTTCGCGAGGCCACCCACGCGGCGCCCGCCGCCACCGCCACCACCGTCAGGGCCCCGGTCGCGGCCCACGCCCTCGGATCTCGCGTCACCGAACGTGCTCTCATACCGATGCTCCTCCGGCCCGGCGCGAGTTCACGCCGGGCTTGCTCACGATCGCCACGGTGCTGGCCTGCGGTCCCTCGTCGCCCTCCTCCTCCTCGAAGCGCACCTCGGTCCCGATGGCGAGCCTCTCGAAGGCGTCGTTGAGCACGCTGTGCCGGTGGAAATAGATCGTGCGGCCGTCGAGGGCCCGCAAGAATCCGTAGGCCGCGTCCGGATCCTCCGCCGGGACGAGCCGCTCGACCAGTCCTCGCGGCTCCGCCGGCGCGCGCTCGTCACCCCGGACCCGCTCGCGGGCCGCCTGCAGCTGCCGCCGCGCGGCCCGGAAGGCGTCCCGCACGATGGTGCGGAGCTCGCGGTGCATCTCCGTGTCACCCGGCTCGCGCGTGACCACGATCGGCCGGGCGAGCCCGGCGCCGATCTCCAGGCGGACCCGGTACCGATTGCCCGCTCGCTGGTGTCTCTGGGGCTCCTCGATCGCGACCCGGCACGACACGAGCCGCCGGCCGTACCGCTCGAGCTTGGCCGCCTCGTGTTGCACCAGCGCCTCGATGTCCGGCTGCGCAACGGTGTTGCGGAAGGTGAGGTCGGCAGATGTGTCCATGCGCTTTCATCGAGCATCGCTTGTGCCACCGGGATGACCCTGGCGCTCGCGCACCCGATCGGGACTTCGAGCGCGACTCTCGCGCCGCGGTGGCTCACGCGGCCGGGGTGACGTGATCGCGCACGCCAGCGCGGCGGGAAAAGCTACCCAGTAAGCCCGTCGCAGGCGGGCCCGCGTGGGCGGCAATCCCCGGTGGCGCCGCGCCGGTTCCAGGCGCTGGAGGCGGGAAGAACTTTCAGTCGGCGATCGGTCGGACGTCCGAATACCCCAGCAGCTCTTCCACCAGGTACTCCTGCGAGGCCTCGGGTAGCCGGTCTCGCCCGTAGCGCAACCCGGCGGGAACGCTGGGCTCGGAGACCTCCAGGCTGCCATATGCCTCCGGGTGCTGATGCCGGAAGCACTGATTGATCATGGGTGAGCTGTCCATGGGAAGCCCTCCTGCACGAGGAGCGGCAATGGTCGTGCCAGTACGAGGCCGCTCAGCGCGCGGGGTCGGCCTCTTCCGCGGTCTCGATCACGACCCGACGGCGATCGGTCATCCCGTCGAGCCGCTCGATCACGCGCTGCTGCAGGCGCTCGACCGCCGTCGCGACGCCGGGCGCGGGCAGGTCGCGCGCGAACGTGACGCCGAGCACCACCAGGACGCTGCGAGGACCGAGGCTCATCGTGTGGAGCTCCGCGACGCCCCGCACCTCCGGGTCCGCCGTCACCACCTCGCGGATCGCGCGCTCCACCCAGGCCGGCGCGCGCTCGCCCAGCAGCAGGGAGTGGCTCTCCGCGGCCAGCACGATGGCGACCACGAGCAGCAGGGTGCCGATCAGCGCCGAGGCCGCCGCGTCCCATCCCCCCCGGCCGGTGACATGGGCCAGCCAGATGCCGGCGGCCGCGATCAGGAGCGAGACCAGGGCCGCGCTGTCCTCGAGGAGCACCGTGATCAGGGTCGGGTCGCGGTTCTCCCGCCAGTACTCCCGGAGGGACCGGGATCCGGCCGCCCGCCGGAGGCCGTGCACCCCGACCCCGAGCGAGATGGACTCGAACACGAAGCTGCCCGCGAGGACGCCGTACGCCCAGAGGGCGGGGGTGGTCCTCGCCCCGGGATGGAGCCAGTGCCGCACCGCTTCCCAGATCGAGAACGCGCCCCCGATGGTGAAGAGCAGCATCGCGACCACGAAGCTCCAGAAGTAGACGTTCTTGCCGTGGCCGAAGGGGTGGGTGGCGTTGGCGGGCTGGCGCGCCCACCGCAACCCCACCAGCAGGAGGACCTGGTTGCCGGTGTCGGCGATGGAATGGAACGTCTCGGCGAGCATCGCGGCGCTGCCGGTGACGGCCGCGGCGATGCCTTTCAGCAGCGCGAGCGACGCGTTGCCCAGCAAGGCCGCCACGACCGCGGTCCGTGATTCCTCCATGGGGCAGAGCTTAAACGCAATGCGCGCCTCGCGCTGCAGTGCGGTGTCCGGGCACCGGCCCGGTCGTCGTGACACGGTAAGAGCGTCGCGGCGCGCGGCCGGCGCGCCGGCCGAACGCGATCGCACGGCCGATTCCCCCGCGCGTGCTCGCTGGCACACCCGATGCAATCCTCCGCCCGCCATGAAGACCAACGAGTTCCGTCGACGGCTGGAGCAAGAGCTTCGCATCATGAAGTCGCGCCTGCACGACCAGGGCTGGCCGCTCGATCCGAGCACGGTGGGCGAGACGGCCGCCGAGGGCATGACCGGAGATCCGTTCGACCGCATCGAGCACACCGAGAGCCGTGAGCGGCACCTCGACTCCCGCGAGCGACTGACCGATCGTCTGGACCGCATCGTCGAGGCGATGGACCGGCTCGATGACGGCTCCTACGGCACCTGCGCGGTGTGCGGGGAGGAGATCGCGCCCAAGCGGCTGCTCGCGATCCCCGAGGCCACCACGTGCGTGCGGTGCCAGGAGAGCCTCGAGGTCTCCCGGGCCGGTCAGGGCCCGGTGCGGTCGTTCAAGGCCCGGGCGCGCACCGGCCTCGACGAGGACGACTGAGAGGAGGAGACGATGCCGGAGAAGGCCACGCTGGAGCGGGCGCAGGCGGACAGGCGAGCGGGCAAGTCCCCGTCGACCCAGGCGGGGGAGTTCGTGCGGGAGGAGATGGATCACATCCGGGCGGGCAAGCACGGGGCCCGGTCCACCAAGCAGGCGATCGCCATCGGGCTCTCCAAGGCTCGGCGGGCCGGAGTGGGCCTCCGCGCGCCGGCCAAGGGCAAGGCGTCGAATCGGACCCGGCGCAGCGCCCAGTCGGCCCTGCGGCGCGGGGGATCGAGGCGGAAGACCTCGGCCCGGCGATCGCGCGGGACCCTCGGCGCGCTACGCCGCGAGAGCCGCGGCGCCGCGTCGCGCGAGGCCCTGGCGCGCCAGGCGCGCACCACCGCGCGCCGGCGGGGGAGACGGGCACGCTCCGCGTCCGCGTCGCGCGCGGTGCGGACCAAGGGCCCTCGCCGCCGTCGCGCCGCGGCCCGGAAGGCGGCCCGCACCCGGGCCCGCTCGCGCCGCTAGCCCGGCGGTCGACCCTCTCGCACGACCCGCGGCGTTTGACAACGCGCCGCCCGCCGTGCGAGAGAATCGGCCATGCTCGAGGAGCCCACCTCCCTCCGAATCGACGATCCCGGCGTGCGCGCGCTCTTCACCGAGCCGGCGCGCTTCCAGAGCTGGCTGGACGTGGAGGCGGCGCTCGCCCGCGCGCAGGCCGAGCTCGGCATCATCCCCGAGGGGGCCGCGCGCGAGATCGTGCGCAAGGCGCACCTGCCGCTCCTCGACCTGGCCGCGGTGCGAGAGGGGCTCGCGCGCACCGGCCACCCGCTGGTGCCGCTGGTGTGGGAGCTCGACCGCGCCTGCGAGGGCGACGCGGGCGGCTACGTGCACTGGGGCGCGACCACCCAGAACGTCACCCAGACCGGCCAGCTCCTCCAGGTGCGGCGGGCCCACGAGATATTCCTCCGCCAGCTCGCGACCCTCCTGACCACGCTCGCCCACCTGGCCGAGCGCACCCGCGACGTGCTGCTGCCCGGTCGCACCCACGGCCAGCACGCGGTGCCCGCCACCTTCGGGTTCAAGGTCGCGGTGTGGATCGACGAGCTGGGACGGCACGTGGAGCGCCTGCAGGCCTGCGAGGGGCGGGTGTTCGTGGCCATGCTGGGCGGCGGGGCGGGAACCCTGGCCTCGCTGGGCGAGCTCGGGCTCGCGACCCAGGAGCGGATGGCGGCCCACCTCGGGATGGCCCCGATGCCGCTGCCCGCGCGCACCATCGGCGACCATCAGGCGGAGTACGTCACGCTGCTGGGCATGCTCGCCGCCACCTGCAGCAAGATCGGCCGCGAGATCTACACCCTCATGAAGCAGGAGTTCGGCGAGGTCGAGGAGCCGGTGCCGCCGGGCACGGTGGGCAGCAGCACCATGCCCCAGAAGCGGAACCCCAAGCTCTCCCAGGACATCATCGCGGCGGCGGCCCAGATCCGCGCGCTGGTCCCGCTGGCCCTCGAGGCGATGCAGACCGAGCACGAGGCCGACCGCACCACCAGCATCATGATGAGCCGCGCGGTGGTGCAGGCCTGCGAGCTGACCGGGGACATGCTGGAGCGCCTCGCGGTGCTGATGGACGGCCTGCAGGTGTTCCCGGACCGGATGCGCGAGAACCTCGACCTCTCGGGCGGGCTCATCATGTCCGAGGCCCTGATGCTGGAGCTGGGCCGTCAGATCGGTCGCCAGCGCGCCCACGACGCGGTCTACGAGGCGGCCCAGGCCTCGGTCACCCAGGCGCGCCCGTTCCGCGAGATGCTCGCCCTCGACCCGCACGTGAGCGCCGGGCTCACCCCGTCGCAGATGGAAGCGCTGCTCGATCCCGCCCGCTACACCGGGCTCTGCCGCGAGCTCGCGGAGCGGGGCGCGGCCCGCGGGCGGGAGATCGCGGCGGCCATCGCGCGGCGGCCCGGCCCCGCGGGGGCCTGAGCCGCCGCGGCGCGCGCGCCGGTCAGTCGACGACCGCGATCGCCTCCACCTCCACCACCAGGTCGGGGTGGGCGAGCTTGCGCACCTCCACCGTGGTGCTGGTGGGGAGCGCCCCGAAGTACTCCATGCGGACGTCGACGTGCTTGAAGAACTCGTCGATGTCGGTGACGTAGGTATTGGTCTTCACGATGTCGGCCAGGGTCGCGCCCGCCGCCTCCAGCGCGGCCTTGATGTTCTCGCCCACCTGGCGGAGCTGGGCGCGCATGTCGCCCGCGCCGACCACCTCGCCGGCGGGCCCGCGGGCCAGCTGGCCGGAGACGAAGATCGTCTTCTTGCCCTCGACGACCACCACGTGGGAGTAGAGCACGTGGCCCCCGACCACACGCTTGCTGAGCGACCCGGGCTGGATGTTCTGACGCTTCATGTGGTCCTCAGCTGAGCCGTAGCGGTTGGCATGGCGCATACCGTATTCTGCGGGGCCGGGAAGGTCAACCGCCGGAAACCGGGGAGGCATCGCCGATGCTGCCGACGCACGGACGCTACGAGTACTCCAACATCACCACCCGGCCCGACTACTCGTGGCCGGGCGGCCGGCGCCTCGCGGTGTACCTGGCGCTCAACATCGAGGCCTTCGGCTTCGGGGTGGGGAAGGGCGCCGCGATCGCGCCCCCCGACCAGGCGCAGAGCCACAGCGTCTACTCCTGGCGCGACTACGGCAACCGCGTCGGGATCTGGCGGCTCTTCGAGCTGCTCGACGAGCTGGGGCTGCCCGCCGAGGCCCAGATGAACACCGCGATCTACGAGGCGGCGCCCGACATCCCGGCGCGCCTGCGCGCGCGGGGCGACGAGATCCTGGGCCACGGCCTCACCAATTCCGACGAGCAGGGCCACCTGAACGAAGCGCGCGAACGCGCGCTGATCACGGAAGCGACGTCGATCATCGAGCGACACGAGGGCCGGCGGCCGGTGGGCTGGATGAGCCCGTGGCTCTCCAACAGCGCGGTGACCATGGACCTCCTGCAGGAGGCGGGCTACCGCTACGTGATGGACTGGACCATGGACGACCAGCCGGTCTGGCTCAAGACGCGCAAGGGCCGCATCCTCTCGATCCCGTACCCGATCGAGGTGAACGACACCCGTGGCATCATCTGGTACCACCACACCTCGCAGGAGTTCGCGGACATGATCACCGATCAGTTCGACGAGATGCTGGCCCAGTCCGAGCGCCAGCCCCTGGTGTGCCCGATCTCGCTCCATCCGTTCGTGTTCGGCCGGCCCTACCGGATTCGCCGGCTGCGCCGGGCGCTCCAGCACATCCTCGGCCACCGCGACCGGGTGTGGATCACGCGCCCGCGCGACATCTGCGCCCACGTCGAGTCGCTGCCCGCCGGCACCGTGCCCGGCGGCCGCTGACCCGCCCGACCAGGAGGACTCCATGAAGATCGGCGTCGTGCTGCCCCAGACCGAGATCGGGAACGACCCCGGGGCCATCAAGGCCTACGCGGAGGCGGTGGAGGAGATGGGCTTCACCCACATCCTGGTCTTCGACCACGTGCTGGGCGCCAATCCGGAGCGGCCGGGCGGCTGGAAGGGGCCCTACACGTACCGGCACGCCTTCCACGAGCCGTTCGTGCTCTTCGGCTTCCTCGCCGCGGCCACGCGTCGAGTCGGCCTCGTGACCGGCATCGTGATCCTGCCGCAGCGGCAGACCGCGCTGGTGGCCAAGCAGGCCGCCGCGGTCGACGTGCTGTCGGGCGGCCGGCTGCGCCTGGGCGTCGGGGTGGGCTGGAACCCGGTGGAGTTCGAGGCGCTCGGCGAGGACTTCCATACCCGCGGCCGTCGGGTCGAGGAGCAGGTGCAGGTGATGCGGGCGCTCTGGACCAAGGAGCTGGTCACGTTCACCGGCGCGTATCACCGCATCCCGGACGCGGGGCTGAACCCGCTGCCGGTGCAGCGGCCCATTCCGGTCTGGATGGGCGGCGAGAGCGAGGTCGTCCAGCGGCGCATGGCCCGCGTCGCCGACGGCTGGATGCCGCACTTCCGCCCCGGGCCGGCCTCGCAGGAGATCGTCGACCGCATGCACGCGATGGTGCGCGAGGGCGGCCGCGACCCGAAGGTCTTCGGCATCGAGGGGCGCATGGCGCTGCCCCAGATCCCGCCGTCGGACTGGGGTCGGGAGCTGGAGGCCTGGCAGGCGATGCGCGGCATCACCCACCTCTGCGTGCACACCGCCGGGATGGGGCTCAAGAGCCCGGGGGACCACGTCCAGACCCTGCGGCGGTTCCGGGAGGCGGTCGGGCTCAAGTAACGCTAGAGTTGGAGGGATCCCCATGGCGACCCGCGTGGCCCGATCCCTCCCGCGTCGCGCCCGCGCCGGCCGAGTCCGGCGCGCGCTGCGCTGGCTCCGCTCGCCGCGCGTCCGGCGTGCCGCGCGGCGTCTGTGGGCGGCCCCGCTCGCCATCCGTCTCGTGCTCGGCCTGGCCCTGCTGGTGCTGCTGTGGTCGGCGGCGAACTGGACCTACCACGTGATCCGCAAGCCCACCGAGCTGTTCTTCCCGGTGAGCGGCACGCTGGCCAAGGCGCCCCCCGAGACGTGGCGCCAGTACGCGCCGCTCTTCCGCCGGCACTCGACCGCCACCGTCTCCCCCGAGCTGCTGGCGGCCCTGGCCCAGGTGGAGGGCTCGGGCGATCCGGTGGCGCGCACCTACTGGCGCTGGCAGGTGGCGTGGAACCCCTTCGACGTCTACCGCCCCGCCTCGAGCGCGGTCGGGATGTACCAGATCACCGATCCGACCTTCCAGGAGGCGCGGCGCTACTGCGTGCGCGACCACGTGGTGCTGGAGGACGGGTGCTGGTTCCGGAGCCTCTACACCCGGGTGCTTCCGAGCCACGCGGTGGAGATGACCTCGGCCCTGCTCGACCGGGACGTGGCGCGCATCCTGGAGCGGCGCCGCATCGTGGCCGTCACGCCCCGCCAGAAGCAGGACCTGGCCGCCCTGGTGCACCTGTGCGGAGCGGGAGCCGGCGACGACTTCGCCCGGCGCGGCTTCCGTCTGCCGCCCGGGCAGCGCTGCGGCGACCACGACGCGGGCGCCTACCTGGCGCGCGTCAACGCCATGAAGCGCCAGTTCGCGCGGATGGCCGCCGAGGATCCGCCGGCCGAGCCCGCGTGGACGCGGCCGCGCTAGCCGGGCCGCGCGTGCTGACCTGGCCGGGCCCGAGCCGCTCGTGCTGACGCGCGTCGATCACGTGATGATCTGCGTGCCCGATCTGGACGCGGGCATCGCGGCCTACCGGCGGCTCGGCTTCAACATCTATCCGGGGGGCGCGCACACCGGGCGCGCGAGCCACAACGCGATCGCCTTCACCGGCGAGGAGTACATCGAGGTGCTGAGCCTGCGCCCCGGGATGCCGGTGGCGCCGGGCAGCGCCGACGAGAGCCTCGCGCGCTATCTGGCCGAGGGCGGCGGCTTCCGCGTCGTCGCGCTGCAGAGCGACGATCTCGGCGCCGACGTGGCCGCGATGCGCAGGCGCGGGGTGGAGGTGGGGGAGATCCGCGACGGGGGCCGGCGCACCCCGGCCGGGCAGGAGCTGCGCTGGCGCGCCGCGTTCCTCGGCGGCGACGAGGTGCTGCCGATCTTCATCATCCAGCACCTGACCCCGCTCGAGGAGCGGCGCCGGCAAGTGCCGAAGGCGGGCGACCACCCGAACGGGGTCCTGCGCGTGGAGCGCGTCTACATCACGGTGCCGGACGTGGCCGCGAGCCGGCGCCACTACGCCCGCGTGCTGGGCCTGCCCGAGCCCAAGATCCAGCGCGGCGCGGTGATCAGGGCAGACATGGCCGTCTTCGCCCTGGGACCGACGGGGCTCACCGTGGCCCAGCCCGCCGAGCCCGGCCCCGCCGCGGAGGCGCTCGCGCGCCGCGGCCCGGGCCCGTTCCAGGTGCTCTACCGCACGCGCAGCATGGATGCGGCGACCTCGTGGATGGCCGCGGAGGGCCTGCCCGCGCCGGAGCGCGGCGTGCGCAACACCGGAGAGCACGCCATGCTGGTCACGCCGCCGCACACCGGCGGCGCCTACATCGGCTTCGTCGGCCCCGCCTGATCCGATCCGCTCACTTCACGTCCGAGGTCGAGCTGGCCACCGCCCGTGCCCAGGTCCTCCTTCCGGAGGCTGGGTGCCCGGCGCTGGCAGTGGCCCAGTGTCCTCGGCGGCTTCATCCATCAGGGCCCAGGTGACGGCTCGTCCCTTGGCGGTTCGGCGCGTTGTCCCGAACCAGACGTGCCCCTGATCGTCGAGTCCGACCAGATGCCACGAGTCACCCTGCGTGACGACTGCAATCTGCCTGAGGCCATCCATCGTCGCCCTCCCCCCCGCGGTGGTTGCGGTCCGTAGCGTTGGCGAAGCACAACGACGGAGGAGCGGGCGGGGCGGGGGGCGGCCGGGGCCCCGCCCGGTGAGTGGTTCACCGAACAAGGGCGGGACAACGGCCGCCCCCGCCCCGCCCGCTCCTCCGCCTACTGCGGCCTCTCCCGGTAGTCGCCGAAGGCCGCGTCGCGCTGGCTCAGCAGGTCGCGGACGCTGGCGCCGTCGCGCTTGAACTGGGCGCGGTAGGCCTGGCTCGCCGCGGTGGAGAAGGCGAGCGCCTGCAGTTCGGTGCCCGCGCGGATGGCCGCGCGCAGGCCCATCACCTCCATCGCCCGGTGCACCGCGCGCTTGTTGATCTGGGTCAGCTCGGTGGGCACCAGCGCGATGCGCTCGGCCACGCCCAGCACGGTCTTCTCCAGCTCCGCCGCGGGCACCGCCCGGTTGGCGAAGCCGCGCGCGGCGGCCTCGGTGCCGGTCAGCGCATCCCCGGTGAGGTACATCTCCATCGCCGCGCGCATGCCCATCAGGAACGGGTGGAACTGGTTGTCGGGCGGGCTCATGAGCCGGGTGGGCGGGTAGCCGATGCGCGCGTCCTCCGCCACGTAGACCAGGTCGCAGCACGCGGCCAGCTCGCTGCCGCCGGCCAGGCAGTAGCCGTGCACCTGCGCGATCACCGGCTTGCCGAGGTCCCAGATGGTGAACCATCCCTCCACCACGTGGCGCGCCCACTGGCCCGGCCCGCCGGGGGAGTAGAAGGGCTGATCCCTGGAGTTGTCGGCCGAGAGGTCGTAGCCGGAGGAGAAGCTCGGCCCCGCGCCGCGCAGGACCGACACCTTCACCGCGGGATCCGCGTCCGCGGCGCGCAGGGCGGCGAGGATCGCGCCGCGCAGCTCGTTGTTGAGCGCGTTGCGCTTCTCCGGCCGGTTGAGGGTGAGCCGCCGCACGCCGGGGAGCGGGTCGTCGAGCACGAGCACGGAGGTGGTCATGGCGGCAAGCATGCGCGCGCGCCGCCGGCTCATCAATCAGGGGGTCGGAACGAGGGCTTGACATCGACCGATAAATTAATTAAACATTTGATTAAGTCATGGCCAGACAGCTCGGGATGTCGAGAGCAGGGCGGAAGGCGGCGGCGGGCCGGCGCCGCCCGGGCCGGCCCCGGAACGCGGCCGGCTCGCGCGAGGCCCTTCTGGCCGCCGGGACCGAGCTGTTCGCCGCCCTCGGCTTCGACGGCGCCTCGGTCTCGGACATCGCCCGGAAGGCGGGCGTGAACCCCGCGATGATCAGCTATCACTTCGGGGGCAAGCGCGAGCTCTACCTGGCGATCCTGGCCGCCACCTTCGAGGAGATCGTGGCCGACGTGGAGCGCATCGCCGCCTCCACCGCGCCCGCCCCCGACGTCCTGCGCCAGGTCATCGCCACCATCGGCGAGGCCGCCACGCACCGGCACCCGCACTTCTGCACGATGATGCTGCGCGAGGTGCTCACCGGCGGTCCGCGCCTCGAGACCACCGCGTTGGCCCAGCCGGTGCGGGTCCTGGCCGCGGTGGAGCGCATCGTCAGCCGCGGGGTGCGTGAGGGCGCCTTCCGGCCGGTCGACCCGCTCCTGACTCACCTGAGCCTGGTCGGCAGCCTGGTCTTCTTCTTCGCCACCATGCGATTCCGCCAGCGGATCCTGCGCGACGGCCTCCATCGTGATCCGCCGGACGGCGACACCTACGTGCGGCACCTCCAGGACCTGATCATCGAGGGGCTGGCGGTGCGCGGCCCCGCGGCGCCGCGCGGAGCGCGCCGGTCATGAGCACGCCCACGCCGACCCCGCCGACCCCGGCGCCGCCCGCGCCGGCCAGCCCCGCTCCGCGCCGGCGCCGCCCGCTGCTGCTGGTGGCCGTGATCCTGGTGCTCGCGCTGGGCGGCGGCGGCGCCTGGTACCTGCTCGCCCACTCCGGCGGATCGCCCGGGGTGATCCCGGTGAGCGGGCGCGTGGAGGGCGACGACGCGGCGGTGGGCGCCAAGATCTCCGGGCGCATCCGCGAGATCACGGTGCGCGAGGGCGATCACGTGGAGGCCGGCCAGGTCATCGCGGTGCTCGACGACGCCCAGATCCGCGCCCGCGAGCAGCAGTCCGAGGCCGCGGTGCGCCAGGCCCAGGCGCGTGTGCGCATCTCGAAGCACCAGATCGCGGTGCTGAGCGAGCAGCTCAAGCAGAGCGAGCTGGGCGTGGAGCAGTCGCGCGCCGATGCGCAGGGCCGCGTGAGCGAGGCGGAGGCGCGGCTGGCCGCCGCCGAGGCCCAGCTGGCCCAGGCCGAGGCCTCGCACGCGCAGGCCAAGTGGGAGCGCGACGCCTACACGCGCCTGGTCCAGAAGGGCTACGTGGCCGAGCAGGACGCGGTGCAGAAGCGGTACACCGAGGAGGCCCAGGCCGCGGTGGTGTCCGCCAACCGCAAGCAGGTCGAGGCCTCCCGCGGCGCGCTCACGACCGCGCGGGCCAACCTGACCAACCCCGCCATCCGCTCCTCCCAGGTCGCCGCGGTGCAGGGGCAGATCCTCCAGGCCGAGGCGGACATCGCGGCGGCGGAGGCCGACGCCGAGCGTGCCCAGGCCATGCTGGACGAGGCGCGCGCCAACCGCGCCGACCTCCACGTCATCGCGCCGTTCTCGGGCACGGTGGCCACCCGCACCGCGGAGCCGGGCGAGGTGGTGACCGCGGGCACCCCGATCGTGACCATGGTCAACCTCGGCCAGGTCTACCTGCGCGCGTTCGTCCCCGGCGGTCAGATCGGGCGCGTGAAGATCGGGCAGCCCGCGCGGGTGTACCTCGACTCCGCGCCCACGACCCCGATCGAGGCCGCGGTGATCCGCATCGATCCCGAGGCCTCGTTCACGCCCGAGAACACCTACTTCCGCGAGGACCGCGTGAAGCAGGTGGTGGGCGTGAAGCTCCTGATCCACGGCGCCCTCGGCTACGCCAAGCCCGGCATGCCCGCCGACGGCGAGATCCTGGTCGACGGATCGTGGCCCGCGCACGGGACGCGGCGGTGAGCCCGGAGGCCGCCGCCCCCGCCATCCGCGTCGCCTCACTCACCAAGCGCTACGGCGGAGTCGAGGCGGTGCGCGGCATCGACCTGACCGTGGAGGCGGGCGAGATCTTCGGGCTCATCGGCCCCGACGGCGCGGGCAAGACGTCGACCTTCCAGGTGCTGGGCGGCGTGATGGAGGCCACCGGGGGCGAGGCCGAGCTCCTGGGCCGCCCCGCGCGGCAGGCGCGCTCCTACGTGGGCTACCTCACGCAGGTCTTCAGCCTCTACCCGGACCTCAGCGTGGAGGAGAACCTCCGCTACGTGGGCGAGCTGCGGCTGGTGCCGCGCCCGGAGATCGAGCGGCGCGGCCACCGCTACCTCGAGATGTTCGACCTGGACCGCTTCCGCGACCGCCTGGCCTCACGCCTGAGCGGCGGCATGAAGCAGAAGCTCGCGCTGGCCTGCGCGCTGGTGGCGGAGCCGAAGGTGCTGCTGCTCGACGAGCCGACCACCGGCGTCGACCCCGTCTCGCGACGCGAGTTCTGGGACGCGCTGGTCGGGCTCTCCGGCCGGGGGATGACGGTGCTGGTGGCCACGCCGTATCTCGACGAGGCCGAGCGGTGCCACCGGGTGGCCCTCATGCACGAGGGGCGCATCCTCAAGACCGGTACGCCCGCGGAGGTGCGCGAGGGCCTCGGGCTGTCGCGCCTGGAGGTACGGGGCCCCGACCTGCCCGCGGTGGAGACCGTGCTCTCCGGGCACCAGGGTATCGCGGACGTGCAGCGCTTCGGCGATCGCCTCGACGTCATGGTGCGCGACGTGGCCGCGGGCGAGCGGGCGGTCCGCGAGGCGATGGCCGCGGCGGGCCGGCGGCTCGAATCGGTGCGGGCCGGGGCGCCCACGCTGGAGAACGCGTTCGTGTCGATCCTCCAGTCGCTCCAGGGCGAGCAGCACGTGCCCCCGTTTCCGGGCGCCCGGCACGAGGCGTCGTCGCCCGGCGCGATCGCCATCGGCGCGCGCGGGCTGGGCAAGAGCTTCGGCGCGTTCCACGCGGTGAGCGACGTGAACCTGGAGGTGCGGCCCGGCGAGGTCTACGGGCTCCTCGGCGCCAACGGGGCGGGCAAGACCACCACCATCAAGATGCTGTGCGGGCTGCTCGAGCCGAGCGTCGGCGAGGTCGAGCTCGCCGGCGAGCGCGGCACGCTGCGCTCGGAAGCGGTGCGCCAGCAGGTGGGCTACATGTCGCAGAGGTTCTCACTCTACGACGATCTCACCATCGACGAGAACCTCGACTTCTTCGCCGGCGTCTACCAGGTGGAGCCCGCGCGTCGAGAGGAGCGGAAGCGCTGGGTCCTCGACTTCGCGGGCCTCGCCGGGCGGGGCGGCCAGCTCACCGGCTCGCTGCCGGGCGGCTGGAAGCAGCGGGTGGCCTTCGGGGCCGCGATCATGCACGAGCCGCGCGTGCTCTTCCTCGACGAGCCGACCTCGGGCGTGGACCCGATCGCGCGCCGGGCCTTCTGGGCGATGATCAACCGGCTCGCCGACGCCGGCACCGCGGTGCTGGTGACCACGCACTACCTGGAGGAGGCCGAGCAGTGCAATCGCCTCGGCTTCATGGTGGGCGGCGAGCTGGTGGCGGAGGGCACCCCGAGCGGGGTCAAGGCCGCGCAGGGCGGGCGGGTGCTCGAGGTGCGCGTGGACGATTCCCCGCGCGCGATGGCCCTGCTGAGGAGCGAGATGGAGCACTGGCGGGTCTCGCTCTTCGGCGACCGCATCCACGTGATCGTGGACGGCGACTCCGCCGAGACGCGCCGCCGGCTCTCCGCCCGTCTCGAGCGCGAGGGCCTGCACGTGCGCGGGATCACCGACGAGGACTACTCGCTGGAGGACGTCTTCATCCTGATCGTGGCCCGCAACGGGCGGGCCAAGGGGACGCGGGCCGCGGCCTGACCGCGCCCGCCGCCGGCCGGCCGTGCGACGCATCCTCGCCCAGGCGCGCAAGGACGTGACCCAGCTGCTGCGCGACCGGCTCGCCCTGGCCCTGGCGGCGGTGCTGCCGGTGGTCCTCACCGCGCTGCTCGGGACGTCGATCTCGCTGACCGTGACCGACATCCCGCTGGTGGTGCAGGACCTCGACCAGACCCCGCTCTCGCGCCGCTACGTCGACGCCTATCGCAGCTCGCTGACGTTTCGGGTCGTGAGCCTGCCGATCGCGACCTCGCCCGAAGCCGCGATCGCGAGCGGGAGGGCCCGCGGGGCCGTGATCCTGCCCGAGCACTTCGCGCGCGAGATCCAGCGGGGGCGGGTGGCCGAGGCCCAGCTGCTGGTCGACGGCACCGACACCAACACCGCGCTGCTGGTGCGGGGCGGGGCCGGGCAGATCACGCGCGCCTTCAGCCGTCAGCTCTCCGGCGCGGGCGACACCGGCGCGATCCGCACCGCCACCCGGCTCTGGTTCAATCCCGGCCGGGAGCCGCGGAAGTTCTACGGCCCCGGCATGCTGGTGCTGGCGCTCTCGATCTTCCCGACCGTGCTGGCCGCGCTGGCGATGTCGCGGGAGGGCGAGCAGCAGACGATCCTGCAGGTCTACGTCTCCAGCATCTCGGTCCACGAGTTCCTGCTGGGCAAGATCCTGGCCGGGGTGGTCATCGGCATCGCCCAGTGGCTGCTGGTGAGCGGGCTCATGTTCACGCTGTTCGGCCTGCGCCTGGCCGGCGATCCCACCCCGCTGGTGGCGGGCAGCCTGCTCTTCCTGTTCTGCGTGGTGACGTTCGGCACGCTCGTGGGCGGAGCCATCCCCAATCAGGCCGCCGCGGTGCAGGGGGTCTCGCTCGGCGGATTCCTGCTCGCGTTCCTGCTCTCCGGTCTCATCTTCCCCATCGAGAACATCCCGCCATCGCTCTCGTGGATCTCGAGCCTGGTGCAGGCCCGCTACTACATCGTCATCGTGCGCGACGCGTTCCTGCAGGGCGGGGGCTGGCCCGCGGTGTGGTGGGCGGTGAGCATGATCGGGGTGATCGGCGCGGTCTACTACGCGTTCGCCTGGCTCGCCATGCGGCGCATGCAGGTGAAGGCGTGAGGGAGCGGCTCGGCCGGCTCTTCGGGGGACGCTTCTGGGCGCTGACCCGCAAGGAGCTCCGGCAGATCCGCCGCGACCGGCGCCTCGCCATGTCCCTGGTGGTGCCGCCCATGCTCCAGGTGCTGCTCTTCGGCTTCGCGCTCGACTCCCACGTGCGCGATCTGCGTCTGGGGGTGGTGGACGACAGCCGGACCTACGAGAGCCGGGAGCTCATCTCGGCCATCACCGAGAACCAGACCTTCCGCCTTGCCGGCACCTACGACACCTCCAACGAGCTGGAGCGCGCTCTCGCCGTGGGCCGGCTCGACGTGGGGGTGGTGGTGCCCTACGACTTCGCCCGCCGGCAAGCGCGCGGCCGGCCGGTGACGGTGCAGGTGCTGCTGAACGCGGCCAACGCCAACACCGCGCAGATCTCCGAGGGCTACGTGGAGGGCGCGGTGGCGTGGCTCAACGCGCGGACGCCGGACGGCGCGCCGAGCCCGACGCCGGAGGCGGGGACCGGCGGCGAGGTCGTCGAGCCGCCGGGGATGATGCGGGCGCGGGTGGAGGTACGGCCCACCTTCCTCTACAACCCGGGGCTGGTCAACACCTGGTTCATCGTCACCGGGGTGTTCGGCACCCTCATCATCCTGAACGGCTCGCTGGTGGCGGGCGCGACCATGATCCGGGAGAAGGAGCGCGGCACCGTCGAGCAGCTCCTGATGACGCCGGCCAGCGCGCTCGAGGTGGTGGCGGCCAAGATCATCCCGCTCTTCGTGCTGCTGATGGGCATGGTGGGGCTCGTGCTGACGCTGGCCCGCGTGGTCTTCCACGTCCCGTTCCGCGGCAGCCTGCTCCTGGTGGTGGTGGCCTGCGGCTTCTGCGTGCTCACCGGGATCGGGATCGGCACGTTCCTCTCCACCGTCTCCCGCTCCGCCAACCAGACCCAGCTCATCGGCTTCTTCGTGAACCCGCCGCTCGCGATGCTCTCCGGCGCGCTCACTCCCATCGAGGCGATGCCCCACTGGGTCCAGCCGGTGACCCTCCTGAACCCGATCGCCCACTTCGCGAGCGTGGCGCGCGCGGTGCTCGTGAAGGGCGCCGGGGTCGATGTGGTGTGGCCGCAGCTGCTGGCCCTGGCGGTGCTGGCCACCGGGCTCGTCGCGGTGAGCGCCTGGCGCTTCCGCAGACAGCTCAGCTGAGCCGCGGCCGCGTCAGGCGATCTGGGCGCGCACCGCGCGGGCGCCGTCGACCAGCGCGCGCAGCTTGCCGAAGGCGGTCTCGCGCGGCAGGTACTTCATACCGCAGTCGGGCGCGGCCACCAGCCGCTCGGCGGGCACCCGGGCGAGTCCGGCCCGGATCCGCTCGGCCACCTGGTCCACCGTCTCGATCGCGGGGTCGCCCAGATCGATCACGCCCAGGATGATGGTCTTGCTGGCCAGGTCGCTCAGCACCCCCAGGTCGAGCCTGGGCTGCGCGGCCTCGATGGAGATTTGCTGCGCGGTGGTCGCGGCCAGCTGGGGGAGGAACGAGTAGCCGGTCGGCTTCTGGTGCTTCACCACCGCCGCGTAGCCGAAGCAGAGGTGGAGCGCGGTGGGGACGCGGAGGCCCTCGAGCGCCCGGTTGATCGCGGGCACCGCGTAGCGCTTGGCGCCCTCCGGATCGTTGCGCAGCCACGGCTCGTCGAGCTGGATCAGGTCCGCGCCGGCCGCCTCCAGCTCGCGCGCCTCCGCGTTCACCGCCGCCGCGAAGTCCATGGCCAGCGACTCCACGTCGCGGTAGAACTCGTTGCGCGCCTGCTGGGTCATGGTGAAGGGCCCGGGCAGGGTGATCTTGGCCGGGTGGTCGGTGTGGCGGCGGAGGAACTGCATGTCGCGCACCTCCACCGGCCGCGTCCGGCGCACGCGCCCCACGACGCGCGGCACCGCGGTCTGGTTGCCGTAGCGATCGGTGATCAGGGCGGGCTGCGCGATGTCCACTCCGTCGAGCGCGGTGGCGAAACGATTCGAATAGCTCTCGCGGCGGATCTCCCCGTCGCTCACGATGTCGATGCCGGCGCGCTCGATCTCGCGGATGGCCACGATGGTGGCGTCGTCTTGCGCCTGCTCGAGCAGGGGCTCGGGGATGCGCCAGATCGCCTGCTGCCGCACCCGCGGCACGCCTTTCGAGAGCAGCGCGCGATCGACGAGCCAGTCGGGCTGCGGGTAGCTTCCCACCACGGTGGTCGGCAGCACGGGGAGGGTCATGACGTTCAGCCTCCTTGACGGTAGGCGGCCACCCGGCGCTCCAGGCCGCGCAGCAGGACCTCGTGCAGGCCGGTGATCAGCAGCACGAGCACGATGCCGGCGTAGACCCCGGGGCTGTTCAAGAGCGTCCGGTGCCGGGTGATGAGGAAGCCGAGCCCCTCGGCCGCGCCCAGCATCTGGGCCACGATCACGCCCACGATGACCAGCGCGCCGCCCAGGCGCAGGGCGGCCACGATCGAGGGCAGGCTCGCGGGCAGCGCGATGTAGAGGATCTGCTGCAGCCGCGTGGCCCCGAAGGCGCGCGCGGTCTCGGCCAGGGCCGGGCTCAGCGCGGTGACCCCGGCCACCGCGGTGAGCAGGGTCGGGATGAAGGCGTAGATCGAGGCGAAGGCGATCTTCGACTCGGACCCGAGGCCGAACCACACCATCATCACCGGGTAGAGCACGACCAGCGGCACCGCGTAGGCGCTGCGGAGCACCGGCAGGATCATTCGGCGGGCGCCTGCCGACGAGCCGATGAGCTGGCCCAGCAGGATGCCGCCGCCGCAGACGATCAGGTAGGAGACCGCGATCTCCCCGAAGGTGGTGGGCAGGCTGCCGAGGTACTCGCGGCGGTCGGCCACCAGGGTGGTCAGCGCCTCGCTGAGCGGCGGCACGAACAGGCGCGGGATCACGCCCGCGCGCGGCAGGATCTCCCACGCGGCGAGGATGCCGAGATAGAGCGAGGCCTGGCCCAGCCGGCGCCCGGTCGCGGTCACGGCCGCTCCGCGTGCTTGATGTGCTGCCAGATGCGGTCCTTGAGCGCGCCGAAGCGCTCGCCCGCGCTCATCGTGAAGGTCCGCGGACGGGGCAGGTCGACCGCGACGTCGTCCACGATGCGGCCGGGTCGCGCGCTCAGCACGATGACCCGGTCCGCGAGGTAGACCGCCTCGTTCAGGCTGTGGGTGACGAAGAGCACGGTCTTGCGCGTCTCCGACCAGATGCGCAAGAGCTCGTCGCCCAGCACCATGCGGGTCTGCTCGTCCAGGGAGGCGAAGGGCTCGTCCATCAGGAGCACCGCGGGGTCCTGGACCAGGCCCCGCGCGATCGCCACCCGCTGCTTCATGCCGCCCGAGAGCTGGTGCGGCAGCCGGTCCTCGAAGCCGGAGAGCCCGGTGAGGGCCAGCATGCGCCGCGCCGCGGGCAGCCGCTCCGCCCTGGCCACGCGGCGGAGCTTGAGCGGGAACGCCACGTTGTCGAGCGCGGAGAGCCAGGGCAGGAGGTTCGCCTCCTGGAAGATCATGCCGACCTTGCGGGGCATGGGCGCGGTGATGGGCTCGCCGTCGCACAGCACGGTGCCGCGCGAGGGCTGGCGCAGGCCCGCCACCAGCGAGAGCAGGGTGGACTTGCCGCAGCCGCTCGGTCCCACCACCGCCGCGAACTGGCCGTCCGGGATCTCGAGGTCGATGCCGTCGAGCGCGGCGACGCCGGCGCCGTCGGTCCCGAAGCGCTGCGAGACGCCGCGGATCGCGACGAGGGCCCGGCTCACGCGCGCTCCCGCCAGGCGCCGAGGCGCGACTCCACCGCGCGCAGCGCCTCGTTCACCGCCACCGCGGCGGCGGCCACGATCACCAGCGCCGCGTAGAGCTGTGGCATCTGGAGGTTCTCGCCCCACGAGGCGATGCGGTAGCCGATGCCGTCGCGCGCGCCGTAGATCTCGCAGAGCAGCACCGCGGTGATGTTGAACACCATGCCGAGGCGCGCCGACTCGAGCAGGATCGGCGCCATCGCGGGCAGGTAGATCTCGCGCGCGATCTGGGCGCGGCTCGCCCCGTAGGCCCGGCTCACCGTGATCAGCTCCGGCGGCACCGACTGCACCGCCGCGATGCCGCCCACGATCAGCACGAAGATCGTGGTGAACACCCCGAAGGCGATCTTCTGGGGGATGCTCACCCCGAACACCAGGATGAACACGGGCAGGAAGATCGACTTGGGTACCCCGAAGAGGAAGTTGACGAGCGGACGGAAGAGCGCGCCGAGGGCCGGCACCTCCGCGAGCAGGAAGCCCAGGCCCAGGCCGAGCGGGGTGGCCAGCAGGAAGGCGGCCGCCACCTCCCACGCGGTGACGCCCAGGCTCGCCAGCACCTCGGGCCGGCCGGCCAGCCGCACCAGCGCGGCGGCGACCACGCTGGGGGCGGGCGCGAGGCTCGGGTCGACGAGGCCCAGGCGGGCCAGCCCCTCCCACAGCGCGAAGAGCGCGAGGATCGCGGCGGCGACGATCAGCCGCTCGTGCCGCCGCATGGCCCCTAGGGCTTGGTGGGGGTGATCGGCACGTTCATGAAGACCTCGGCGGCCGGCGCCATGTCCTTCACCCCGCTCGCGGCGGCCAGCTCCATCGCCTTCTCCACCGAGGCCTGGGTGATCTTGCCGTCGCGGGAGAGGCGCAGGAAGGTCTTCTCGTATTCCATCTTGGCGATCTCCATCGGCAGCTCGTTGTTGCTGGCGATGGTCTTGATCGCGTAGTCCGGATTGTTCCGCATGTACTCGAGCGCGCCGTAGAGCGCGTTCAGCCCCTTCAGGATGAAGGGTCGGCGCTCGTTCAGATTCTTCTCGGTGGCGGCCCAGCCGCCGATGAGGTTCGGCGGCATCGCGGTGGCGAAGTCGATCAGCACCCGGACCTTGCCCTCCGAGACCACCTGGTACGACAGCGGGGAGTAGATGACCGCCGCGGCCAGGTTGTCGTTGAGGAGGTTCGGCACCAGCCCGCCGCCGCCCACGCCGACTCTCTGGAAGGTGGCCTTGGCCTCGCTCTGGGCCCAGAGGGCGAGCGTGTCCGTGCCGGAGCCGGCGGAGGTGATGCCGACCTTCTTGCCGTCGAGCTCCTTGGCCGACTTGATCGCCGAGCCGGTCTTCACCCCGAGGATCCAGCCCGACCACTCGTCGCCGTTGCCGCCCACGATCTTCGTGAGCACCCCCCGCTTCCGGGACGTGGCCACCAGCGGGACCGCCACCGGGCCCAGGTCGGCCGAGTTGGCCGCGATCGCCTCGAAGGTCTCGCCGCCGCCGCGGTAGATGGTGATCTCGGGACGGAGGCCCTCCTTCTCGAAGAGGCCCTTCTCCTTGGCCACGGTTGCGAGGATGGTGGGGAAGTAGGTCTTGGTGGGGCAGCCGATGCGGATCGTCTCCTGGGCCGTCACGCCCGCCGGCCACCACGCCAGCGCGCCCAGCGCGATCATCGTCGTCACCGCCAGCCGAGCCACGAGCGTCGTCGCCATGAATTCCTCCTCGAGGGTCGCACGTCGCGGGGAATCGTAGCACGGTTGACCCGCCCGCCCCACGGCGGTAGATTCGGCCGCGGCCGCCCCACGCTCGGGCCGCGAGGAGACCTCATGGATTTCGGCGCCGCGATCTTCTTCACCGACTACTCGATCGGCCCCGCCGCGCTCGGCCGGGCCCTGGAGGAGCGCGGCTTCGAGTCGCTCTGGGCCCCCGAGCACTCGCACATCCCGCTGTCGCGCGCGTCCGCGTTCCCGCAGGGGGGCGATCTGCCCAAGAAGTACTACGACGTGATGGACCCGTTCGTGACGCTCGCGGCCGCCGCCGCCGCGACCACGACCCTGCGGGTCGCCACGGGGGTGTGCCTGGTGGTGCAGCGCGATCCGATCCAGACCGCGAAGGCGGTGGCGAGTCTCGACCAGGTGTCGGGCGGCCGCTTCCTGTTCGGGATCGGAGCGGGCTGGAACGCGGAGGAGATGGCCGACCACGGCACCGAGTTCGCGTCTCGCTTCGAGGTCATGCGTGAGCGAGTCGAGGCCATGCGCGCGATCTGGTCCAGGTCGAAGCCGGAGTACGCGGGCCAGTTCGTGAAGTTCCCGCCCATGATGACCTGGCCCAAGCCGATACAGAAGCCGGGCCCGCCCCTGCTGGTGGGCGGGGCGTTTCCCTACGGGGCGCGCCGCGCCATCGCCTACGGCGACGGCTGGGTGCCGCACGCGCGCCGTCCCGCCTACGGCGACGTGCTCGGCAAGCTGCCCGAGTTCGCCGCGCTCGCGCGCGCGGCGGGGCGCGATCCGGCCGCGCTGCCGATCACCGTGTTCGGGGTCGCCGAGGACGGCGACCTCATCAAGCGCTACCGCGACGCGGGCGTGGCCCGCCTGCTCTTCAATCTCCCGCCCGCGAAGGCCGACGAGGTGCTGCCCGTGCTCGACCGCTGCGCGACCCTCATGCGCCAGGCCCGCTAGCGATGGCCGCCCACACGCCCGCCATCAAGCAGATCGCCTCCGGCCTCCGATTCCCCGAGGGCCCGGTGGCCATGCCGGACGGCTCGGTGATCCTGGTCGAGATCGAGCGGCGCTCGCTCTCGCGCGTGACCCCGGACGGCAAGGTCCGCGTGATCGCCATCCTCGGCGGCGGCCCCAACGGCGCCGCGATGGGGCCCGACGGCAAGATCTACGTGACCAACAACGGGGGGCTCAAGTTCGTGGAGCGGCCGGGCAAGCTCTTCCCGGTGGCCCAGGCCGACGACTACCTGACCGGCTCGATCCAGATCGTGGATCCCGAGACCGGCAAGTTCGAGACCCTCTACGATCGCTGCGACGGCCAGCGCCTGCGCGGACCCAACGATCTCGTCTTCGACGGGGCGGGCGGCTTCTGGTTCACCGACCTGGGCAAGACGCGCGAGCGCGACATGGATCGGGGCACGGTCTACTACGCGAAGGCCGACGGCTCCATGATCCGCGAGGCGATCTTCCCGCTGGACCGGCCGAACGGCATCGGGCTCTCTCCGGACGAGCAGACCCTCTACGTGGTGGAGACGCCCACCGCGCGCTGCTGGGCCTTCAACGTCTCCGCCCCCGGCCAGATCGAGTCCGCGAACGGCCCCTACCGGGGCGAGAAGGGCACCGTGATCACCGGGCTCGGCGGCTATCAGATGTTCGACTCCCTCGCGGTGGACGGCGAGGGCCACGTGTGCGTGGCCACCCTCATCACCGGCGCGGTGAGCGACATCTGGCCCGACGGCAGCCGCGTCGACCAGTACACGCTGCCCGACATGATGGTCACCAACGTGTGCTTCGGCGGCAAGGACCTGCGCACCGCGTACGCCACGCTCTCGATGGGCGGCGCCCTGGTGTCCTTCGAGTGGCCGCGCCCGGGCCTGCCGCTCCGCTACTTGAACCGCTGATGCGCTTCGGGATCTGGCTGCCCACCTGCCGGCATCTCGCCACGCCGAAGATCATCCGGACCGCGGCGGTGCGCGCGGAGGCCCTCGGCTACGACTCGGTCTGGGTGAGCGACCACGTGGTGGTGCCGCGCGCCAACGTCGCCAACTTCGGCACCACCATCTTCGATCCGCTCGTCACCCTCGGGGTGGTCGCGGGCGCGACCCGCCGGGTGCGGCTCGGCACCACGGTGCTGATCGTGCCCTACCGCCACGCGGTGGTCGCCGCCAAGATGATCGCCTCGCTGGACGCCCTGAGCGACGGCCGCGTGATCGTGGGCGTGGGCGCGGGGTGGGTGGCCGCGGAGAGCGCGATGCTGGGGGTGCCGTTCGCGGAGCGCGGCCCGATGACCGACGAGTACCTGCGCGCGATGCAGGAGCTGTGGACGAGCCCCGCGCCCTCGTTCTCCGGCAAGTACGTGCAGTTCCGCGATCTGCACTTCGAGCCCCGGCCGATCCAGGCGCCGCACCCGCCCATCTGGGTGGGCGGCCACAGCAAGGCGGCCCTGCGGCGGACCGTCGAGCTGGGCGCGGCGTGGCATCCGATCAATCGCGCGCCCGGGGAGCTGCGCGCCGGCGTCGCCGAGCTCGCGCGTCTCTCGCGGGCCCGCGGCCGCGCGACCCCGCCCGCGCTCACCCTCCGCAACGATGTGCGCATCCTGCGCGCGGGCGAGACGGCCCCGGCCTCCGCCCACGCCGGTCGCGTGATCGCGGGCGAGCCCGCGGCGGTCGTGGATCAGATCGCGGAGCTGGCCGCGTGCGGGGTGGAGGAGCTGGTCCTGGAGCTGCTCGCCGCGGACGGCCCCGAGCTCGACGCCCAGATGGTCGCCTTCGCCGAGCGTGTCCGCCCCCGCTGCGCCTGACCCCGCGTGAGCCCCGATCCCGAGCCCCGCATGGCCGTGCACCGGTCCGGTCACGGGCCCGACCTCGTGCTCTTCCACGGCGGCATGGGCTCGTGGAAGCACTGGATCCGCAACGTGGGGCCGCTGTCGGAGCGCTTCACGGTGCACGCGCTCGACCATCCCTCCTACGGCGAGTCCGCGTCGGTGCCCCGGGAGACCACCGGTCCGCAGTACCTCGACCTCGTGCACGCGCTGCTGCGGGAGGTCGTCCCCGGCGAGGCGCCCCTGCGCCTGGCCGGATTCTCCTTCGGCGCGGCCATCGCCTCCCGCATGGCGCGCCGGCTCGGCCCGCGGGTGAGCCACCTCGCGCTCGTCTCGCCCGGCGGCTTCCCGGCCCGAAAGTTCGGGGAGCGCCCGATCCGCAGCTACAAGGAGGCGGGCGGCGACGACCGCCTCTTCCGCGATCTGCCGGCACAACCTGCTGGTGAACATGCTGAGCGACGAGGCCAGCGTGACCGAGGAGACGCTCGACATCCAGGTGGAGTGCGTGCGCCGGACGCGCTTCGATAGCAGAAAAGTCAGCGCGGGCGGCACGCTGCTGGGCGACCTGGCCGAGGTCGCGCGCCGGGGCGGGAAGATCCGCCTGCTGTGGGGCGAGCGCGACGACTCCGCGTTCCGGCCCGCGCACCTGCTGATCGGCGAGATCCAGTCCGCGGTCCCCGATCTCGATCTGCACCGCATCCCGAAGGCCGGCCACTGGTCGGCCTACGAGAACGCGCCCGAGGTCAACCGGCTGCTGCTCGAGTTCTTCGGCGGCGGCCCAGCCTAGAGGAGGAGTGGAGATGAGCACGAGCCGTCGACCGGTCGCGGTGGTGGTGGGCGCCACGTCCAAGTGGCAGGCGGATGGCCGCAACACCAGGCTGGCCCACGGCAAGGCGCTCGACGATCGCGACGTGCCGGTGGGAATCCGCTGGGGCGTGGGCGGGGCGGTGGCTCAGAAGTTCGCGAAGGAGGGCTTCCACGCCGTGCTGACCACGCGCACCACCGCCAACGCCAGGGCGCTGGACGAGGCGATCCGGACGCAGGGCGGCGCCAGCAGCGTCGTCGAGCTGGACCTGGTCTCCGAGGCGTCGATCAAGAAGGCCTTCGCGACCGTCCGCGACACGTGGGGCGAGCCCGACGTCCTGGTCTACAACGCGGGCTACCTCGAGGGCCGCGACCTGCCGCCCGACAAGGAGCTGCTGGAGCACGTGCCGAACGAGATCTTCGACGTCGCGCAGCACATCTCGAGCCGCGGCCCCTTCCTGGTGGCCAAGGAGGTGCTGCCCGCCATGCGCAAGCGCGGGGCCGGCTCGTTCCTGATCTCGAACAACGCGTCGTCCATCCGGGGACGCAAGCGGATGACCGGGCAATCGCTCTACTACCCGCGGGTGATGATGCGCACGCTGGCCCAGGTGCTCACCGAGGAGTACTCCGAGCACGGCGTGCACGTGGCCAACGTGATCATCGACGGGCTCATCGACTCGCCGGGCACCCGCGCCCTGCCGCGGGCCCAGAAGCAGCCCGAGGTCGTGATGAACCCGATGAAGATCGCGGAGGCGTTCTGGTACCTGCACACCCAGGACCGCTCCTGCTGGACGCACGATTTGCAGCTCACGCCGTTCTCCACCAAGCCGAGCTTCTAGGCTCGTCCCGTCGACGGATGCGCTATAGTCGAGGGGCGATGCGCGACGGAGCGCGGGGCCAGGGCATCTTCTACGGCTGGTGGGTCGTGGGAGCGTTCTCGGTCACCACCTTCATGTCGACCGGCGTGCGCCACGCGGTGGGCCCGTTCCTCAAGCCCATCGTGGCCGACCTCAACCTCGACCGGGCCAGCTTCTCGGCCGTCATCGCGCTGAGCCTCTTCCTCTACGGCGTGTTCATGCCGCTGGCCGGGATGGCCCTCGACCGCTTCAGCGTCCGGGTCGTCACCTCCGCGGGCACGCTGCTGCTGGTCGCCTCGCTGATCCTGACCGCGATGGTGCGCAACGTGTGGGAGTTCGCCGCGGTCTACGGCATCCTGGTGCCGCTCGGCCTCGCGGGCACCGGACCGGTGATCGCCTCCGGGGTGGTGGCGCGCTGGTTCAGCCGGCGACGCGGCACCGCGCTCTCGGTGCTCGGCAGCGCGTCGATGACCGGCATGAGCCTGCTGGTGCCCGCGGTGACCTGGCTCGTGCTCAGCCACGGCTGGCGCGCGACGTACGTCGTGATCGCGGGGCTGATCCTGCTCGTCTCGCTGCCGCTCTGCCTGTGGGTGCTGCGGGACTCGCCGGAGTCGGTCGGCCTCACCGCCGACGGCGCCCCGCCGCGGCCGGGCGTGGCCGCGGCCAAGATCGAGCGGGTCAGCGCCAACGAGGCGCTCAAGACGCTCGCGTTCTGGCAGCTGGCGGGCTCCTTCTTCACCTGCGGCTTCTCGATGAGCCTGATCTCCGCGCACGGCATCCCGATGCTGACCGACCACGGCTACACCCCGATGGTGGCCTCGTGGGCCCTCGGGGTGCTGGGCGGCTCGAGCATCGTGTTCACGGTGATGCTGGGCGCGCTCTCCGACCGCTTCGGCCGGCGCCCGGTGCTGTCCGGCATCTACGCGGGCCGCATCGCGATCTTCTCCGGCCTGTTCCTCATCCGCGACAACGCCACCGCCCTGATGGTGGTCGCGATGCTGGGCGGGATCACCCTGGCCGGCACCGGCTCGATGACCTCCGCGCTCACCGCCGACATCTACGGGCGCTTCTCGGTCAGCTCGATCTTCGGGCTCATCTTCCTCGTCCACCAGACCGGCTCCGCGCTGGGCTCGTGGCTGGCCGGCGCGCTGTTCGAGGTGACCGGCGGCTACGGCGCGGCCTTCACGATGGCGTGCGGGCTGCTGGCGGTCGCGGCGGTGGTCGCGCTCCACATCGACAAGGACGCGCGCCGCATCTGGCGCGCGGCCACCGCTTCCGCCTCCAGCTGAGCCGGTCGGCCAGGACGGCCGGCGCCCGCCCGCTACTTCACGGTCACGCTCTTGGCCAGATTCCGCGGCTTGTCGGGATCGTGGCCGCGCAGCAGGCAGAGGTAGTAGCCGAGCAGCTGCGCCGGCACCGCGTTGATGATGGCGGTCGCCGGCCCCAGATCCGCCACCGGGATGTGGGCGTCGAAGGCCTCGTGGGGCTCGGGCGAGACGCCGATGATCATCGCGCCCCGCGCCTTCATCTGGAGCGCCCCGGACATCACGTCGTCGTAGGTCTCGTCCCGCGGGGCCAGGACCAGGGCCGGGGTGCCCGGCTCGATCAGCGCGATCACCCCGTGCTTGAGCTCGCCGCCCGCGAAGCCCTCCGCGTGGATGTAGCTGACCTCCTTGATCTTGAGCGCGGCCTCGAGCGCCAGCGGGTAGCTGGGCCCGCGGCCGATCACGAACATGTGCTCGTGCCGGTGGATGTGGTCCGCGATCTGCCGGATGAGGGTGCGCCGCTCGTCGCGGAGCAGCCGCTCGGTCTCCTCCGCGGCGGCCTGCACGAGCGAGGCGCCCACGTCGGAGCGGCCGATCATCTCGTGCGCGGTCATCATCAGAATGGCGAGCTTGCCGGTGAAGCTCTTGGTCGACAGCACGCACCGCTCGGGGCCGGCGCCGATGGGGAACGCCCGGTCGGCGAGCCGCCAGAGCGACGAGCCCTCGACGTTGACGATCGCGGCGACCTTCGCCTTCCGCCGCTTCGCGTCCCGCACCGCGTCGATGACGTCGATGGTCTCGCCGCTCTGGGAGAAGGCCATCACCAGCGCGCCGTCCCCGACGAAGTCCTTGAGGTAGCTGAACTCCGAGCCGGTGGCGAAGGTGAGCCGGCGCCCGGCGATGCGGGCGAGGAGGTACTGAGCCGCGAGCGCGGCGTGGCCGGCGGTGCCGCAGCCCACCGCGAAGACGTCGCGCGCCTCGCGCAGCATGCCGGCGAGCCCGCGGACGTGCGCGGCCCACTCGGCGCCGAGGCGCCGGAGCACCGCCGGCTGCTCGTGGATCTCCTTGCTCAGGTAGTCCGGGTAGCCGGAGAGCTCGGTCGCCGCCGCCTCCCACTCGACCTCCTCGACCGCGGGCGCGATCTCGGAGCCGGTGGCCACGTCGAACACCCGGATCCCGCGGCCCTCGATCAGCGCGGCCTGACCGTCGTCCAGGAAGGTGACCCGCCGGGTGTGCTCGAGCAGCGCGCTGTAGTCCGAAGCGAGGAAGCTCTCCCCGGTCCCCCAGCCGAGGACGATGGGCGAGCCGCTCTTGGCCACCGCCAGCTGCCCGGACCGCACGTCCAGCACCGCCACCGCGTTCAGCCCTTCGAGCTCGCGGAAGACCGAGACCAGGGCCCTCACGAGCTGCTCGGGCCCCTCGGGGGTGCGCGCCAGCCGCTCCTCCAGCAGGTGCACGATCACCTCGGTGTCGGTCTCGGACCGGAGCGGGTGGCGCGAGAGGTCGAGGGTGTCGCGGAGCTCCCGGTAGTTGGAGACGATCCCGTTGTGGATGAGAGCCAGGCGCCCGCGGCAGTCGAGGTGCGGGTGCGCGTTCGGCTCGGTGACCCCGCCGTGCGTGGCCCAGCGGGTGTGCCCGATCCCGACGAGACCGGGCGGCAACCCCACGCTGGCCTCGCCGATCTTGCCGACGCGCCGCTCCAGCTTCACGGTGCCGTCGTGCGCGACCGCGACCCCCCAGGAGTCGTAGCCGCGATACTCGAGCTTCTTGAGGCCGCGCAGCACGATGCCCGCCGCGTCCGCGCTGCTCCTCCCGCCTCCCACGTAGCCGAAGATTCCGCACATGGCTCGCTCCCTTTCTCCGATGGCGGAGAGACGACGGACCGCGA
>Ga0134126_10001195_pt1 | contig 32984 bp, 25 predicted proteins | sample KB31752_FD_96881 | JGI IMG/M metagenome (GOLD analysis project Ga0134126, IMG submission 96881) | Terrestrial soil microbial communities with excess Nitrogen fertilizer from Kellogg Biological Station, Michigan, USA - KB3-175-2 | ecosystem: Environmental > Terrestrial > Soil > Unclassified ...
GAAGTCGCCGGTCAACTGCTGATAGCTGAAAAAAAACTGGTCACTCGCGCCGCCGATGTCCGAACCACCTCCCGTCAACGTGTAGGTGCCGCCGGAAAAACTCATCGAACCAGAGATGCCGGGCCCGCCAATGTCCGTTGGCGAGTAGGGGACGAGATTGAACGTGGTCTGTGAGTTGGGAACGATCGGATTGCCGGCCGGATCCCGAATGTCGTTGACCGTGAGCGTGTAGTTGACGCCGCTCGTTAACGGCGACGTGCCGAGGACAACCACGTTCGAACTCGACCCAAGGTTCGCGGACAGGACCTGAACACCGTTGTTGATGGCGTAATGATTGATGTCCGTTGCCGATGCTGTGTCCAGCCGCTTGGAAAAGTTGACGGTCACACCGTTCGCGCTCGCGACGGCCGAAAGCAACGCCGGAGGGTTGGTGTCGTTGACGGTGATGACGATCGGCGCGGAAGTTGCAGTTGCGCCATCATTGTCAGTTGCAACCGCGGTCAGCGTGTATTGACCATCGACAACAGTGTTCCAGACGACGCTGTAAGGACTGTTTGCCGATTCGCCGAGCTTCACGCCGCCTTGAAAATACTCGACCTTCGTGACCGCGCCATCGGAGTCGGCGGCGGAGGCGGTAAGTGTAAGGTTGGTTCCGGCCACGAACACGGAATTGTTTGCCGGGTTGAGAATGGCGACGCCGGGGAAGACATTTGTGCCGCGCAGTTCGAGATCCAGAGCGATGTCAGGACTGTTGGTGCCGCCCTGGTGAATCTCAACGGCCAGCTGGTTTGTGCCGGTGACAAGGTAACTGCCTGAAATCAGCGAGGAGAAATACGTTTGTTCATCCGTGCCGGCCACCAGGGTCGTGGCCAGGGTGGTGTACGTGGGCACGCCGGCGGGCATGTTGTCGCGGCGGACCTCCGTGCCATTGAGATAAACGACTGCTCCGTCGTCGCGCAGCAGGTTCAAAGTGAGCGTTGCGAAAGCGGCGGCATTGGTCACGACAAACGATCTGCGGAAATAGGTGGTGATGTAGGTATTGTTCGGGTCGGGTCCGTAGCTGACCGTGGTGACTTCACCATCGCCGCCATAGCCAAGCCGGGCCGCACCGGAAGCCCAGGTGCTGTCATTGAAATTCGTTCCGTACCAGGCGGTGCCCTGGTCCGACCCGTTGTCCAGGTATTTCCATACCGCGCCGCGCGGCACGAGAATTCCCTGACCGAAAACGGCCGAGGCCCCTGCCAGGAACAATGCCCCGCACCGGAGCCACGGGTGAGAAAAACGAGTTCGCATAAAGAAGAGGTCGGGCGGTTAAGACTGGAAATTCACGAGCGGGATTTCAGCAATACAGATGCCATCGTCGCATCGTGTACAGGAAGGAATTCGCCCGGGGACAGAGGCACGTCATGTTCTTTACCCATTGGCTTTGAGCCGCATCAAAAATGGAACCGCGCAAACTATACCGATTGGCCGCTAAAAATCAACAGCCCGCTCGCGCCCGGAAAAGTGACCGGGAGGGCGGACTGATTCCAACTGGCCGCGGGTTTCCTGCTTCCAACCTTCCTTTTGCACCAGAACTCCGGCACCATCTGCCCGTGGCAAGCGAAATCATCCTCCTGATCGACATCGGCAACACACACACGCATCTCGGTCTGGCAAATGAATCGCGCGTTATCAGGCAAACGGACATCCCGACGCCAGACTGGTTTTCCCGGCGTGGCGAACGGTTTGCGCTCCGATTTGTGGGTGACAGGAAGCTGCGAGGCGCAGCCTTGTGCAGCGTGGTGCCAAGGGTGACTCCGCTGGTCAAGCGAGCGGTGAAGCGGGTTTGGAAAGTGTTTCCCTTCGAGTTGAAGCCCAAAACCCTGACCGGAGTGGGGATCAATTACCAGAGACCCGCTACCATCGGGCCGGACCGCCTGGCCAATGCCATGGCAGTAAAGCACCATTTCGGCTCGCCCGCGGTGGTCGTGGATTTCGGCACGGCGGTCACGTTTGACGTGGTGGACGGACGGGGAAATTACGCCGGCGGAATCATTGCGCCCGGACTGGCGGCGATGACGGATTATTTGCACGAGAAAACGGCGTTGCTTCCGCGCATCCGGATTCGCGAAGTCGGGTCGGCCATCGGCAAGAGCACGGAACAGGCGATGCTCATCGGCGCGGTGCATGGCTATCGCGGGCTGGTGCGGGAGTTGATTGGCAAACTGAAATGTGAATTGAAAGCCGACCGATTGCCGGTCGTGGCAACCGGCGGCTACGCGAAGCTCATCGCCGCCAAAATGCCGGAGGTCAGCGCAATCGAGCCAAACCTGACGCTGGAAGGCTTGCGACTGGCGTGGCGGGCGAACAAACTTGAAACCTGAAACCCGAAGCTTGAAACTCGCGCAACATGAATCGCATCGTGGAACGGTTCGCCCGCCTGAAAAAAGAGGGCCGGAAGGGCTTCATTGTTTACATCGGCGCAGGTGACCCGGACCTCGAAGCCACGCGACAACTCGCGCTTGCGTTTGATAAGGCCGGCGTGGATGTTCTCGAACTCGGCGTGCCGTTCAGCGATCCGTTGGCGGATGGATTGGTGAACCAGCTCGCGGCACAACGCGGGCTGGAATCCGGCACCACACCTCCGAAGGTGCTGGAGACGGTCGCCGCGATTCGCAAGGATTCGTCGGTGCCCATCGTTCTTTACATCTATTTCAATCTCGCGCACCGCCACGGTCTGGAAAAGTTTATCAACGACGCCGCGAAGGCGGGAGTGGACGGGATCCTCATGCTCGATCTGCCGCCCGAGGAATCCGGCAATTACGAGGAATTGATGCGACGCGCGGGCCTCTGCAACATTTACCTCGTCGCGCCGACGACGCCGGAGGATCGGATTGAGTTGATTGTGAAACGGGCGACCGGTTTCATTTACTACGTTTCGCGCGAAGGCGTCACCGGCATGCAGGACAAGATCGCCGCCAACCTCGCCCAACAGGCCGCTAAAATTCGCACGCATACGGATCTGCCTGTCGCGGTCGGGTTCGGCATCTCGAATCCGGAACAGGCCAAACTTGTCGCGTCGGTGGCAGATGCGGTCGTCGTGGGCAGTGCGGTGGTGAATCAAATTGCGGAGCATGGAAATTCGCCCGAACTTGTAAAAGCCGTGGCCCAGTTTGTGAGTTCTCTTGCCAACGCAGTGAAGGGATAACATGTCTCAGAATCGAAGAGACCCGCTGAAGAGACTGGAACAAGGTGAAGCGTTGGCGGCTGAAGGCTGCTACGCCGAGGCGCTGCGGGAATACCTCTGGTGTTTTGATCGTGGTCTGCGAGTCGATCCTGCTTTCGCGGGAGTGAGACTCACCGCTCTGCTCTACGCTATTGCGCAGTTAGGTAACTTTTATCCTCCGGCGTCAGAAGCGTTGATTTTGCGAAGAAATAGGTTGAGACAAAAACTGTTACGAGGCAGGGCAAGAGTAATGTCAGCTTTTGATTTTTGCGGGCTTAACAGGTATCTGAGTGAGGAGGATGTTACGTTTCAAACATGTCGAAAGCTGCGGCCCGGTGGCAAAGTCAGAATGATACTTGTCGATCATGCTGCTGGTTATCTTTGTGGGATGCGACGATACCGTGAACTATTGGAGCTTGCCGACCCTTTTGCAGTATTTGCAGTCAATTTTCCGGTGAGCGATTCTGCGTCCTCAACCGAGCCGGCTTCGTACCGCCGGAGACTGGGTAAAAGTCTATTGGCGAGGAAATGTGCCCCCTTCGTGGAGGCGTTGGCTGGTACTCAGCGTCACGAACACGCCTTCCAGCTTGCAGGTCGAATTCTACGTGTTCGCTTGGCAAGGGATGTACTTTGCGATTTGCTACAGCGGGCGGAGCGTATTCCGGACAAGAATCTTGTTGCTTATTTGAAAGACAGACTACGGTCCCTTTCCGGCCGCCGCAGTTGAATTTGAAAGCGATGAATACCAAACCTAAAGCGGATGACCGTTTCGTCATCATCATGGCCGGCGGACGAGGCGAGCGGTTCTGGCCGGTTAGCCGCGAGAAGACCCCCAAACAACTGCTCGCGCTGCTCGGTAAAAAGTCGTTTTTGCAGGAGGCCGTTGACCGCGTGCTGCCGTTGGTCCCGTTGAAGAATATTTTTGTTATCACGAACGAGGCGCAAGCGGCGCAGGTCGCGAAGCAACTGCCGAAACTGCCGAAGCATAACATCATCGCCGAGCCGGTTGGACGCGACACCTGCGCCGCGGTCACGCTCGGTGCCGCTCTTGTCGGCGCGCGTTCCACCACCGGCGTGATGGCCGTGTTGCCGGCGGATCACGTGATTCCCGAGGAGAAAAAGTTTCAGCACGTCTTGAACGATTGCTTCGACCTCGCCGGTCGCGGCCAGGCGATTGTTACGATTGGCATCAAGCCGACCGAACCGGCGACCGGCTATGGTTACATTCAGGTAGGTGAACCCCTGCCGCCGCCGCACGGCGCGAAGCCCTACAAAACCACGTTCTTTCGCGCCGAGCGGTTCGTTGAAAAACCGCATTTCGACAAGGCGTTGGAGTACGTCAACAGCGGCCATTATCGCTGGAACGCGGGAATGTTCATCTGGGGTTTCGTGACTGTCACCGAGGGATTGCAGAAACACCAACCGGAAATGTACGAAGCCTGCCAGCGCTGGTTCAAGGTGGCGAACAATCCGGCGAAGCTCGCACGGGTGCTGGCGAAGGAATATCCGGGTCTCAAAAAAATCTCCATTGACTTCGCCCTCATGGAACACGCGCAGAACGTCGTTGTGGCGGCGGGCGATTTCACGTGGGACGATCTCGGTTCATGGAACGCGCTGGCCCGGCACCTCAAGCCCGACGCCGAGGGCAATTGCGCCATGGCGGAGTTCATTCACGTGGATGCCGCGCGCAACGTCATCATCGACGCGCGCGTAAAGAACCGCACGCCGATTGCGGTCGTGGGTCTGCGCGATTCGATTCTCGTCCAGACGGACGACGCCGTATTACTGGCGCACAAAAGCCAGTCGCAGAAGATCAAGGAACTCGTCAAGAAACTCGCGGAGAAGAAGGAGTATAAGGGGCTGGTCTGACTGAATGCGGATAAAGCATGACCGGCGCTTTCGCCACCGGAAACGAGTCGTTCGTTTTCAACATCGCGTCCGCCGGGAGTATTTGAAATTGGCGAAGGATCTCGCAGCCTTGGCGCGGAGTTTCCGAACCGAATTGACTCCCCGGCTTCAGCAAGGCGCGGCCATTCGTGCGTTTGGCATCCGGGGCGCATTCGCGTTGATATCTGCCTGTCGTGGGACAACCCAGTGCAATGCGGCCCTTGCCGTGACCGACGAGTGCCTCAGCGTTTCGGGCGCGACTCAACCTTGTTTCGTAGGCAAATCCCTTAGCATAACCACGAGGTTTCCCTGATTATCATCGGGGGATTTTTTAGATAAAACTTTTGCACATGGCGCACTTAGAGCTGCCAATGCGGGTACGGGTTCGCTTATGAAACGCGCGGCAAAGGATATCACGCTCGGCCTGCTGGCCATTTCCGGCCTGTTGTCGCCCGCCGTGGCCAGAGCTGACAAGGTGGGCATCAATTTCATCGGCGGCAGCACGGTCAACGGAACGCCGGCGCCGATGGCGGCGAACGAATCGGCGGGCTGGATCCCTCAAAAGTTCTGGAACAACGCGAGTGGTTCCGGCGGTTCAATCAATCCGGTAGGCGACGCCGACGCGGGGATCTCTGTATTTTACAGCGGGTTCTCGGCAAGTTGGTCGGACAGTTTCGGTACGAGGAGCACGCCGGTTGCCGACAACGGCGGCAACAGCCGGCTGATGAAAGGCTACCTCAACACCGATGACACGCCAGGTGGCAGGATCACGGTCACAGTTACCGGCGTGCCGGGTGTTTTCACCGCGGGCGGCTACGCAGTGGTCGTCTACTTCGACGGCGACAACGTCGCGGCCGCGCGGGTGAGCGGGTTCACTTTGACGGCGCCGAATTTCGGACAACAGACACTCTACGGACTCGACAAAGCAAACACGGATTTCGGAGGGACGTTCAAGGAAGTGTCGGGTAGCAGCACGTCAGACCTCGGCAGCAGCACGCCCGACGGAAACGTGCTCGCGTTCGCCACTCTGACGGACAGCGCCTTTACGCTCACGGTCAACGGCGCGAGCACCAGCGATTTGAACCCGCGGGGCGCGCTCAACGCGATTCAGATCGTGGATGCGCGACTGCTGCCGAACCCGCCGGGTCCGGCGATAACCAGCAGCGGCACAGCCACGGGCATGGTCAACGCGGTGTTCAGCTACGCCATCTCTGCGATCAACAATCCGACCAATTTCGGCGCGTCCGGTTTGCCATCCGGCTTGACCATCAATCCGACGAACGGCCTTGTTTCGGGAATTCCCGCGGTCGCCGGAACCTTTCAGGTCACGTTGATCGCGACCAACGCGAACGGCTCCGCGACGAAGCCGCTGACGCTGACCATCAACCCGGCGCAGGTGAATTTCACACCACTCAATTCCGGTACGACCAACCGCCTCGACGGCGGTTCGCTCTGGAATTCGGACAGCGGGTTGATCGCGGGCGTTGGCGGCGCGTTGCTCGTGACCACGAACGGCGGACAAACGTGGAAGTCCTTGAACACAGGATTCACGAACGACCTGACCGGGATCCGGTTGATCGACACGACGGCGTTTCTTATCGGGAGCGATGGACTCATCGCGCGGTCGTTCGATGGCGGTCAAAGCTGGACGCGCTTTACACTTCCAACCGCTGTCGCGTTTCATGAGCTTTCATTCATCAATACGGACTACGGGTTCGCGGTGGGCGACGGGGGCACGATTGCTTTTTACAACGGAAGCGACTGGGCGATTGAAGCAAGTGGAGTGACGAACGATTTGTTCGCGGTTCAGGCGGTCGGTTCGACGGCTTATGCAGCCGGAGCCGGCGATTCGATTCTCCGTTACAGCGGGACGAATTGGATCGCGTTGGACAGCGGCACGACCAACACAACTTTTTACGACGTGGCCTTCAGCGATGAAAACGTCGGATACGTCGCAGGCTCGAACGGCGCGCTTTGCCGGACGGTGAACGGCGGCGTCGATTGGATGCCGCTGACTAGTGGCGTGAATACAACTCTGCGCGCGATCCGGATCATTGATGCGACTACGGCGGTTGTCGTCGGCGACGACGGCGTTGTTCTGTTCACAACCGATGGCGGAAGCAGCTGGAGCCGGCTTTCCACGGGCGCGAATGTCGCGTGGTCGGGACTCGACTTTGCCGGCGGGCGCGGTTTCCTCTTCGGCGAGGGTGGCGTGATCTATCTGTTTCAGCTCGCGTTTATCCCGCTCAACCAGCCGCCCGTGGTGACCATAATCGAACCGACCAACAACGTTGCGATCGTCGCGTGCGTCCCGTTTGCGGTTCAGGCGAACGCGGACGACCCGGACGGATTTGTCAGCCGGGTCGAGTTTTATGTGAACGGCAGCAAACTGGGCGAGCGCACGAGTGGTCCTTACCGGACTAGCTGGGACACTGACGCGGCCGGAACTTACACTCTGACGGCGCGCGCGACGGATAACAGCGGAGCGATCAGTGTTTCGACGCCCGTGACGATCGTGATAGTTCCTCCGCCGCTGCATCATTTGATCGTCCACGGGTTCACATCGAACGGCGATTTCCGCCTCTGCTTCGGTGGCGCGCCGGGAAAGTCTTATACGGTCCAGGGATCAACGAATCTGACGGATTGGAGTGATCTCGGAACGATGGTCGGGGCGGACGGGATTTTGGAGTTTCTCGACGTTAACGCGACGAACTTCAGTCATCGCTTCTATCGCGCCTTGCAGCAATGAATCCGACAGCAGCTCAACGGATCATTGCCTGGAGCTTCTGTTTGAATTGTTCGACCAGCTTCGCGTGCGCAGCGTTCACCTCCGCGTCGGTGAGCGTTCTCTCGGCATGACGATAGGTAAACGCGTAGGCCATGCTCTTCTGACCTTCGGGAACGTGCTGGCCACGAAACACGTCAAACAATTCGATGCTCTCCAGGTTCGCAACTTTGGACTGCTTGACAACGTTGAGCACGGCTTCGTGCGTTGTCGATTCTGGCACCAACATCGCGATGTCGCGGCGGATGCCGGGGAGTTGAGGAAGCGGTTTGAATGACTTGTTTGGGTTCCGCCGTGCCAGCAATTGGTCGAAATCCAATTCCGCGAGAAATGCCGGATCTGGCAAGTCGAACTCGCGAGCACGACCGTGGCCTAGCCTCCCCATCGTACCCAGTGGCAGTTTGCCGCCCAGATTGATCGTCGCCGACTCCGCGAACCACGGGGACAGTTCTTTGCAGGCGGAATAGGAAACAGCTCGTAAACCAAACTGATCGAGAAACACTTCAATGATTCCTTTCAGATCGCAGGCATCGAATTTCACCCGGCGTTCGTCGTAGGCTCCCAGGTCCATTGTGACTTTCAATGATTTGAGTTCACCGAGAGGAATGGCGCTGCCGACACCGGTCCAAAAATCCGGGAAGCGCCGGCCGGTCAAGGCAATGGCCAGCCGGCGTTCTTCTTTGGTTCGTCCGTTCAATTGCGTGAAAACGCGGCCGATTTCAAACAGTGCCACGTCTTCGGTTCCGTGGTGCAGATTGCGGCTTAACGAAGCGAGCAGACCGGGAATCAAACTCGGTCGCAACACATCCATGTCACCGCTTAGCGGATTGGCCAGTACGCGCAAGTCCTCGTCCTTCGCGTCGCGCAGTTCAGGTCCGAATCTCGATACGAGCGTTTGCCCTTGCGCTTCGTTCAAACCGAGCCCCGTCAGAATGCGTCGTGCCTCGGCGATTTGATCATAGACCGGGTCAAAAGCGTTCGCGCCACTGGCGCCGCGCGGCGGCGTGGCCGGAATTTTGTCCACGCCGTGCAAACGGCAGACTTCCTCGATCAAATCCACCTCGCGCTTGAGGTCCATGCGAAAAGTCGGGATGCGAAACGAGAGCGGTTCGGATACCGCGGCGTCGGAGTCAACCGGCCGCGGTTTGCGGCTGATCGCCTTCAAACCGAGTCGGCCGAGGTGAAGCTCGATTTCGCCCGGCTTGATCTCGACGCCGAGCAACTCGCGGACCTTTCCCGAACGCAGCGTGATCTGCCGCGGCTCGACCGGGTTCGGATGCGCGTCAACGGCGCCTTCAGCCAGTTGTCCGCCGGCCGTTTCGAGAATCAATTGCGCGCAACGTGCGCCAGCCCAGTCGGTGATGCCGATGTCCGCGCCGCGTTCGAAGCGATAGCTGGCGTCCGTGCGCAGGCCGAGCGCCTTCGACGTGCGGCGAATGTTCGTTGGTTTGAAGCAAGCGCTCTCGATCAAAACATCCGTGGTCCGTTCGTTGATTTCGGTGTTCTGCCCGCCCATGACGCCGGCGAGCGCGATGCCTTTCTGCTCGTCGGCAATCAGCAACATCTCGCTGGTCAAAGTGCGGTGAATGCCATCGAGTGTCGTGAACTTCTCGCCCCCCTTTGCGCGGCGGATGACGATGGTTGGCTTGCCGGTTGCGCCTTTGGCAATGAGATGATAGTCGAACGCGTGCAAGGGCTGGCCGGTTTCGAGCATCACGTAGTTCGTCACATCCACGACGTTGTTGATGCTGCGGAGGCCGACCTTTTCCAGCACGGAGCGGAGCCAGTCCGGGCTGGGGCCGATCTTCACGCCACGCACAACCCGCGCGACATAGCGCGGACACAGCTCGGCGTCTTCGATGCGGACTGCGACAAGGTCCGCAGTGCCGTCTTGTGGTTTCTGATTTTTGACTTCTGGAATTCGGAGCGGATTCCCGGTTACCGCGCTGATCTCCCGCGCGATGCCGATGACGCTGTTCAGGTCGGGACGGTTCGGCGTGATTTCGAGGTCATAAACCACGTCGCCGCCCGTGCGACCGAGATATTCTGCGAATGGCTGGCCCACTTTTGCGTGCTGCGGCAGAATGAGCAGGCCGTCCACCTGGTCTGGCAAACCAAGTTCCTGCGGCGAGCACATCATGCCCTGGCTGGTGATGCCAAAAACTTTTCGCTCCTTGATGACGAAGGGTTCTTTGTCGCCGGGCTTCAACGGCAGCGCGTAGTTCGGCAGGATGAGGGGGACCTTGTCGCCGGGCTGGTGGTTCTGCGCGCCGCAGATGATCGTGCGCTCGCCTTTGCCGTCATTCACCTTGCAGACTGAGAGCTTGTCCGAGCCGGGCACCTTGTCTCGCGTCAGGATCTGAGCGATGACGATGCCCTCGAATTCACCCGCAAGCTTCTGCACGCCCTCAACCTCAAGTCCGAGCATGGTCAGCCGCTCCGCCAGTTCCCCCGGCGACCAGTTGAAATCAACGTATTGCTTGAGCCAATTGAGTGTGACTTTCATCGCTTCAATTCAAAATTCACCTTGAACTCTCAATGCTTCCGGATGGCTCGCCGTTCTCCACCGGCGAAAACATCGGCGATTGGCGCGCCGGTTTGCGGAAACGCCGCGTGATAATCCTCGCCGAGCAACGCCGCGATCGTGGCCGCGATCTGGCTTTGCATGCGCGGTTCGGTTTGTGTCCGTTCGCCGACCGGCGGCGTGTCCGGGCCGATGACCGCAATCCAGTCGCCTTCCGAGTTGGCGACCTTTTCGCCGTGACTCTTCCAATCCAGCGGTCCGCTGCCGCGGCCATGATCCGCCGTGATGATGATGGTCGTTTTGTCGCGATACTGGGGCAGGGACTGCGCCAGTTCCCAGAGCCGCCGGACAAAGTCGTCCATATGGTGCGCGGCGGTAAGGTAAAGATCGTAGCGGCCCGCGTGCGCCCATTCGTCCGTCTCGCCAAACCCGACGAACACCAGACGCGGTTGCTTGCGCTTCACATGGTCCATCGTGGCGTGAAAGAGGAACGAATCGTAAGTCAAGTCCTCCCACATCGGCGTAGTATCGCGCATCAGGTCCGTGACGAACTGCGGCGTGGGAATCTCGTAACTGCCGAACTTCGATTCCCAGACCGGCCAGGTTGGCAGATGACTGCGCTCGATGTTGAAAATGTAGGGGAACACATCCCAGGTGCCGAACACTGCGACACGATTGCGTAGGCCGGGGCGGCCGTTCAGCCACTCGAACACCGTCACGTTCGGGTTCGGCTTCTTGTCATTGCTGTCAATGCGCGCGTCGGGCGCGCCGGTGAGGATTTCATTGTAACCGGGATAAGAAAACTTTTTGCCATTCGTCACGGTGACAACGCTGCCTTTGGTTTGATTGCCGAAGAGCTGTCCGTGCGAAGCGATCTCGCCCCAAAAGAACGGCAGCAATGCCTCGCGCCTCGCCTCGGGCGTGTCGCGCCAGAAGGCCTTGCGCAGCGTGTTTGTGTCTTTGACACCGCCGATTTCCCGGGTCATCAACTGCGCTTCGGCGCCGCTGAACACCTCCTGCCACCGGAACCCGTCGCTGATGACGAGGAAAACGCTTTGGGTTTTGAGGGTAGCGGCGTTCGCGCCCGGCAATAGACCCAGGAATGTAAGCGCCAAAAGTGCGGCGAAGCCGAAACGGAGCGCGGGTCTGCGACCCGCAGCGCGCACGTTCAGGTCGCGGCCTAAAAATTCCCGATGAGTTGCGTCCGCAACGGAACTGCTGCGGCTCACAGAGCCGCGCTCCGAATGCAGAGCAGCTCCGACGGTGAGGTTGAGTGCAGTGAGCCGTTCGGTCTTTTTTTTAGCTGAGCTGTTGGAGTCAGCGTATAGATTGAGCCAATTGAAGGTGAGTTTCATGGAGAATTGGTAGGGGAAAACTTCTTGTTCAGTTCATTAAAGAACTTTTGAACTTCGCTGTCAGAAAGTCCTGACGCTTTCAGCAACTCAATTGCACGGGGGCGTAACTCATTCAAATTGCCTAATCGAGTCTTATCTGCTGTAAGAGGTGTGGATGCCAACGATGTTATTAGTTCAACAGTTTTCTGAGCCATTAATTTGTTTTGCTCAGTCAGATCTTTTATTTCCTGAAGCTTTTGATCGACAACTCTGACACTGTTCCCAGCCACACCGAAGCTTTCGACTTTTCCGGAGGCGACCAAGAACATGACCGAGATCAAAAAGATGAGCGACGTAAAACAAGCGTAATGTTGCCAACCTCTCAAGTCTCGGTTGTCGATTTGTCGGATCAAATACACTGTACCAATTGCCGGAGCGATGATTGCCATCCATAGCATATTTATTCCGTTCGATAACCGTTCAAGTTTGGATCCGCGAGGCGCCGGTTTTCTTGTTCTTAAAACTGCCTTAAAAACCTCAGATCATTCTCGTAGAATAGCCGGATGTCGTTGATGCCATAACGGATCATGGCGACGCGTTCGATGCCGAAGCCGAACGCCCAGCCCGTCCAGACTTCAGGATCGTAACCGACGTGCTCGAACACCTGCGGGTGCACCATGCCGCAACCGGCGATCTCCAGCCATTCCTTGCCCATCTTGCGCGTGAGCGCGCTCGAAAAATCAATCTCGAAGCTCGGCTCGGTGTAGCTGAAGTAGTGCGGACGAAAACGAATCTTCACGTCGCTTCCGAGCAGTTCCTTGAACACGAACTCGACGGTGCCCTTGAGGTCACCGACGGTGACGCCCTTGTCCACGTAAAGCCCCTCGATCTGTTGGAAGGTCGGATTGTGCGTTGCGTCGGCGTTGTCGCGGCGATAGACGCGGCCCGGAACGATAATGCGAATCGGAGGTTGTTGCTTCTCCATGACGCGGATTTGGACGGAGGAAGTATGAGTGCGGAGAAGAAGGGGTTTACCCTCGCCACCCGCTCCTTTCTCATTCGGTGGGAGAGGTTCGCCGGATGGCCGGGTGACGGCGGAGTTCTCAGCCCGCAAATAGAACGTGTCTTGCGTATCGCGGGCGGGATGGTCGGCGGGCGTGTTCAACGCATCGAAGCAATGATATTCGTCCTCGATCTCCGGGCCATCCGCGACGACGAAGCCAATCTTGCGGAAACTACGTACGATATCGTCGGTCACCTGCGTGAGTGGATGCAGCTTGCCCAGCGCGCGACGACGACCGGGCAGGGTGAAGTCGGTTGGTTCTTTGGACGACGCGGCTTTGTCTTCGAGTTCTTCACGTCGTGCAGTCAGAGCTGATTCGAGCTCTGCCTTGGCTGCATTGATCAGCTTGCCGGCGGTGGGGCGATCTTCCTTGGCCAGAGAACCGAGCTGTTTCATCAACGCCGTGAACTTGCCGTGCGGGCCGATCCACGCGCCTTTGGCGTTATCGAGCGCGGCGAGGTCGGGTGCAGCTTTTAGTTCCGTCAGGGCGGATTGTTTCAGAGGCCCGATGTCGTCAAGAAAAGCCATACGGATGAACGAACGTTATTCGCAACCAGGAAAAACAGAAAGCGAATTCATGATTTCCGAAAGGGAATTGATCACGGATCCGTGATCACCAGCGCGACGGTAAAACCATCATAGCCTTTGCTGCCGACGGTCTGGATGGCGGTGGCCGTCACACGGGGTTCAGCGGCGACAAGTTCATTGAAGCGGCGGGCGCCTTGAACCCGGGCGTCCTCGTGATGAGGATCAATCACCGCGCCTTCGCGGATGACATTGTCGGCGACGATGCACGTGCCGCGTCGGGAAAGTTTGAGCGCCCAGGTGAAATAATCAGGATAACCCGGCTTATCGGCGTCGATGAAAATGAAATCAAACGGCGGCTGCTTTCCGGTAACGAGCTGTTGCAAAGTGTCCAGCGCCGCCCCCAGACGCAATTCGACGACGCCGGCCAGACCGGCCCGGGCGATGTTTTTGCGGGCAACCTCCGCGTGTTTTGGTTCCGATTCCAGCGTCATGAGGGTTCCGCCGGGTGGCAGGGCGCGGGCGAGCCAGATGGTGCTGTAACCGCCGAGCGTGCCGATTTCCAGAATGTGACGCGCGCCCTGAATTTTCGCGAGCAGTTGCAGGAACTTGCCCTGGTTGGGCGCCACATTGATCTGCGGCAACCCTGCATCGGCGCTGGTTTGCAGGGCCGTCTCCAGTGCGCGGTCCGGTCGAACGAGCAAGTCGGTGATGTAACGGTCAACCGCCGTCCAGTGCGCGATGTTCATGGTGAAAAACGTTAACCTCGAAAGCCAGGAGTGGGAAAGCAAAACGGGCGGCCATTGCTGGTCGCCCGATGCGTCAAAGCCCTTGCGTGATTCAGGCCTTTGCCGTGGCCTTGGCCCTGAGCGCGTTCTGGGCGACCTTGACCAACTCGCCAAACGCGGCGTTGTCCTGCGCGGCGATGTCGGCCAGCACCTTGCGGTCGAGCGCGACCTTCGCGGCCTTCAAACCTTCCATGAACCGGCTGTAGGTCAGTCCGGCGGCACGAGCGGCGGCATTGATGCGGATTTGCCAGAGCGCGCGGAAATTGCGCTTCTTGGTCTTTCGATCGCGGTAGGCGTATTGACGGCCATGATCGACCGCATCGGAGGCGTAACGGTAAAGTTTCGAGCGGCGCATCCGGAAGCCTTTGGCGGCCCGGATCATTCTGGTGCGGCGCTTGCGGGAGGCGGGGGCGTTGGTGACTCGCATGGGTCAGTTCAAAATTGAAGGTTGAGAGGGAAATCAGTGGCTGAACGGAAGGTTTTGAATGATGCGATAGACGTCGGTTTTGTCCACGACGGCCATCTTCCCCAGGCGGCGACGGCGTTTCGCGTTTTTCGTGGCGAGCAGGTGGCGTCGGCCGGCGTGGGAACGCAGGACCTTGCCGCTTGCGGTGATTTTGAACCGCTTGGCCACGGACTTTTTGGTTTTGATGCCTTTGGGTCGACGCATAAATCAACTTTCGTTCAAAAAGAGCGCGCAATATAGGAACGCCCGGAGGGGGAAGCAAGTGGTATTTTGTCGGTCCGCGCTAGGGCACCAACACGGCGCGGTAGAACCTTCGGGTGAAGTTCGACGTGCCGGGATCAGAGAATGGAAATGAGCCGCCAAACGCCGTGTTCGTGGCGAGTGTGGCCCACGTCGAAAAATCGGTCGTCACATCGATACGGTAATTCCGGCCGGATTCGCCGGAGACCTGGAATTGGAACTGGCCGGGGAGCCATTGCGGTTGGGTCAACGTGGCGGGGGTATTGCTGAACGCCTGAACCGTGAAGTTGGCCGTGGCGTTTGTCCCGCTGACGATCACGTTCTGCTGATTCGGACAGCCGTAGCCCTGCGTGTTGAGGCTGGAACAGTCCAGGTTGACCTGCCACGTGCCATTGAACGCACTCAATTGATAATGGCCGGTGCCGTCGGTTTGCGCGTTGGAGGAATAGTTTGTTCCACTCGCCGTAATGAAGCCGCTCACATTGATGTTCGACAGGGGCTGACCGTTGCTGTTGGTCACGACTCCCGTAATTGTTGTGGTGGCCGCCCGAACCACGTAATTGATGTTCGAGATGTTCACGCCGTCGGTCACGTTGAAGGTCATGTCGGGTCCGATCACACCCAGCTGTGCGGCGCTGCCCGATTCCAGATTGATGGTCCAACTTCCGCCGAACACACCGAGATCAAAGCTCCCGTCGCCGGCGGTCGTCGCCGAGGCGGATGAGCCGCCGCCTTGAGGGAACGCCAGGAGCGTGAGTCCGGAGACGGGCAGGGCGCCGGTGTCCGTCACGTGTCCGAGCAGATGCGCGGTGGAACGCTGCGCGACAAAATTGACGAGAACTGCCTGCCCATTCGTCAGCGTAACGTTGGTTCCCTGCAAGACATAACCGGCGAGACCCGGATTGCTGTTGTCGGGACCGATGAACCAGGTGGTCCCGCTCACGCCCAGGGTGTAGTTCCCGTTGGCGTCGGTGATGGCGCTGGCCTGATACTGATTGCTGCCGTCGTTGGCGAACATCGAAATACCCGGGAGCGGGGCGTTGGTATCATTCTTGACGTTGCCATAAATCAGGGCGGATTCCTTCGCCAGGGGTATGTTGACTCCGGTCACGTCGCTTGTGCTCACGGTCACCTTTGGTTTGTTCTGTGGTCGCAGGTAGCCGGCCTGGCTCAAGCCGAAGTCCGAGAGGCTGAATTTCCACTGGTCCGGCAGAACGGACGCGGTGAAGTTGCCGCTGGCATCCGAGAAGGCGAAGGTTAGCGTGTTGTTGGCTGATTCCACGAAGAGCTGCAAGCCGGGAATTCCGTTACTGCTGGCCGCGTCGCTCACCTTCCCCGAAATCGTATGCGTGGGCGCCGTCAAAGTCAGGTTTGTGGTCACGACCTGCCCCGCGGTCAACGTAATCATCGGCGCGGCGTTCAAATCGGAGACGTAACCCGGCTTTGCCGCGAGGACAACGTAATCGCCCGGCGCAGCGGCCAGCGAATAGTTGCCCGCCGCGTCCGCGACCGTGCCGCCGATGAACTGGATGTCGTTGCCTACCGGAATAAGGAGCGCCACGGAAGCGTTGGTCACCGGGGAACCACCGCTGGTGACGTTGCCGGTGACCCGCTGGGCGAACGCCGCCTGTGTGACTGTCAAGGGTCGGACCAGCGGCGTGAACCGGCCCGTCGGACTGGAAACGCGAAACAAATGCTGGCCATCGGAGCGCGAAAACTCGGGACCGGAGTTGAAACTGAGGCTGGTTTGGATGCTCGCGTTGGTCGCCCCATCGTCGTCGCCGGGGACGTTGACGTCGCGAATTCCGTCGAAGGACGTGACCTGGCCTTCCGTGTCCTTGAAACTTTGGACGAGCAGATCGGCAACATCGACGACGCCGTTGTTGTTCAGGTCGAGGAACCGCTCGACGAGCACCGTCTCGCCGTTGGTGAGGCCGGTGATTTGCAAAGTGATGGAGCCGCTGTAGGTGTTGCTGATGGAGGACGGGTTGATCGTAAAGGTCGCGGCGTCCGCCAGAGGCACAAGGGAAAGGGCGACCGCCGACAAAGCGATTGATAATCCACGACCAAAAATCCGATGGAGATGCTTGTTCATGTGTTTCGACAGTGGTGAATGAAGGCGAGAGGCAGAGGAAGACGGTTCTTCATTACAGGTCATCTTCTAAGCGAACGGAGGAGCCAACACAAGTTGAATGTGATTGCGGGTGTCGGGGAGCGAGGGTCCCGGAGCCGCGCGGACTGACGTCCAAGATGCGCCGTGGCAGATGGAAGCCCGGGACATGGGTGGTTCACAATTCGTGCTGCCAGGTGGTTTGTGAGTTGCCGGACACGGCGCCGGCAGTAAACTCGGCTCGTGATCCGCAACATCATTTTCGACTGGTCCGGGACGCTGGTGGACGATCTCCCGGCGGTGTGGCGGGCGTCGAACCACGTTTTCAAGCAGGCGGGTGTGGCGGAGATGACCCTCGACCAGTTTCGCACCGAGTTTTCCCTTCCATTCAAGGACTTTTACGGCCGTTACGTTGCGCACATTCCACTGCCGCAACTGGAAGAATGGTTTCACCGTCATTTCAAACAGGTCCAGCACCTCTCCAGTGAACTGCCCCATGCGCGCGATTTCCTGGAATTCTGCCGCGGGAGCGGAATGCGCACGTTTTTACTGAGCACGATTCACCGGGACCATTTCGCGGCGCAATCCGCGATGACCGGGTTCGACCGCTTCCTCGACCACCCGTACATCGAGGCATGGGACAAGCGATCGTGGATTCTGGAGATTCTCGAACGGCATGAATTGAAAGCGGAGGAAACGTTGTTTATCGGTGACATGCAGCATGACATTGAGACGGCGCATCACGGCGGGGTTTTCTCCTGCGCGGTGCTCACCGGTTACAACCGGCTTGAGCAATTGCGGGCGAGCCAACCCGACCTCATCGTTGAGCATCTCGGCGAATTGCGCGACATCCTGGAACGAAACCAGTTTGAACTCAAACGCGGCGGCCCGCAGTCTCCGGGCGGGACGGACGATCGTCCGGTCGTCACCGTCGGCGCGCTCATTTACGACGAGGCCGGTCGGGCGCTCATGATTCGCACGCAGAAATGGTCGCAGCTCTGGGGCATCCCCGGCGGCAAGGTAAAATTTGGCGAGAGTTCCGTCGAGGCGTTACGGCGTGAAATCAAGGAGGAGACGAATCTGGACATCGAAGACGCCCGGTTCGTGCTTGTGCAGGATTGCATTCACTCGAAAGAATTCTATCGCGACGCGCATTTTGTTCTGCTGAATTACTCCTGCCGTTGCGTGGGTGAACCGCGGGTAAAGCTGAATGAAGAAGCGCAGGAATTTCGCTGGGTCGGCGAAGATGAGTTGCTGGCGATGGAACTGAACCGCCCGACACGGATTCTGGTGGAAGCGGTATTGAAGGAAAAAGGGCCCCGCGCGGCGGGCCCGCGTTGAGGTCACCGGCGGATGGATAAAATCATCATCAGCGATCTGGAGGTCTATTACCGTGTTGGCGTGCCCGAACAGGAACGGGCAAGCGCGCAGCGGCTGCTCATTAGCGTGGAAATGACCCGCAATGTCTCCGGGGCGGCCGAGTCGGAAGACCTGACGAAAACGATCGATTATCACGCGGTGACGCAGCGGTTGCTCAGATTCGGAGACGGCCGAAGTTGGAAGTTGATCGAAAAGCTCGCCGCCGACATTGCAGGCATGATCCTGGCGGAATTCATGCCCGGCAGCGTCACAGTCGAAGTCAGGAAGTTTATCATTCCGGAAGCGCGCCATGTCGCTGTTCGGCTGACGCGCAATCCATCCGGCTGATCAGGGATTTTTCGGAGGGGCAAAGCCGGGAAGCTTTGCGAGTTGGGCGCTGACCTCGGTTGGTTTTTTGGAGTCGTTCAGGGACAGCGCCGCCGCCGCGCCGGAGGCGTACGCCGCCGAAGCGGATGTTCCGGTAACCAGGTAGGCCTGGCCATTGAAATAAATGACAGATGCTCCCGGCGCCACCAAGGACACGAAATCCCCGTAATTGGCCCAACTGGCGATGTCACCGTTCCTGGCTCCTGCCGTAACCGCCAGGACATTCGGATTCGCGGCGGGATAGGTGGGAGTGGCGACGTGCTCGTTGCCCGCCGCGGCCACGAGCAATACTCCCTTGGCGCGTGCCTGTGCGAGGACATCATCCAAAAGAGGGCTGTCGCCCGTGCCGCCGAGACTGAGGTTCACGATCTGCGCGCCCTGGTTGACCGCCTCTACGACAGCGCGCGCGACATCAAACATCGAAGCGGATCCGTTATCGCCGTAAACGTCGATGGGAAGGAACCCGATGGAGGCGGACGCGGGATCGGTGAGTGCCTTGCCAAGCGCGGACCAAAGGGTGTCCATCATTGCCGTCCCATGCGTCACCTGGCTGGAATCAGGATTAGCGTCGCCCGCCAGCGAAATCTTGTTCATGAGGTAATCCGCCCACGGCTCTCCTTGCGATTGGATGGGCGTGTCCACCAGAGCCACCACAAGTTTTCCCGGCGAATCCGGTGGAGCCAGTTTGAAGGAAGGCGGGGCCGGCGAACTCATCGCCAACGGCTGCAATTGGCCGGGTGGGGCGACTGAATAATTATTTTCAACTGATGCGACGTCGCTGTCGTTTTCCAGTTCCGCACGGGCCGATTGTGCGGCTGCGGCGTCGTCGAATTGCAGCCTGTAGGCGTTGAGACCGTCAATGCGACCGGTGACTTTTGCGCCAAGCCGTTTCGCGAGTGCGTCGATGGTCTCCCTCGCGCCGGGCTTGAGCCGGACAACCAGTTCGTTCGGGACGGGCCTGGAGGAAGGACCATTCGTGGATTTTCGCGCGGCCCGGATGAGTTGCGTCGCGTCATGCACCGAGCTGCGGTAAATGAAGAGCTTTGCCGGACCGTTCGTTTGCGGCAGGAGCGCGAAATTCAATTCGCCGAGCAGACGTTTGAGAGCGTCGGCGGGGTTCAGTTTGCGGAACCGAGTCGTGACGGTGTAGTGAGTGTCGGGCTCGACGTAAATCTGCCATCCGGTCGCCGACGCGATGGACTCCAACACCTTGGGCAGCGGCCACGATTCAATTTGTGCGTCCACTTCGTTCAAGCGGGTGTGCCAGCTCAAGGAATCCGCGGCGCGTACGAACGTTACCGGCGTGAACCCAAGGATTGCCGTCAGAAGCACAGGATTGAACCAACGTTGAAGCGTTATTCTCATCAGCGACGCATTCGTTTCTATAGAGACACTGGCGGGCCGGATACGTTTCAATTTACTCCGATAACCTTGTCGTTGCCAAGAACTTCGCGTCCCGCAGCCGATTGAGCTTTGCACGGTGTACTGCCGTCGAAGCGTTCGCAAGGTGCCGGATTTATTGGAAGTCGGTGTGCCGTCGAGGCGCGAATTCCAGCGGGTTTCCGACTTTCACCTTGCGATGGTGCTGTTCGATTTGTTACAGAAAGACCCACTTATATGGCAGCAATCGGGCGGTTTCAAAAGGGTGACGACATTTTTTACGCGAAGGTGGTTGATGGCGAACTGTTCCGCCTGCAAGGGGACGTGTTTGGATCCCCATCCTTCGAAAAGAAGGCGGTCCTGTCCAAGGGAATCAAGACCCTCACACCGGTCAGTCCTTCCAAGGTTGTCGCGGTCGGATTAAACTACGCCGATCACGCGCGCGAGTCGGGCAAACCGGTTCCCAAGGAACCGTTGTTCTGGTTGAAGGCGCCCACGTCGCTGCTGCCGGACGGCGGCAAGATCGAGATTCCGTTCAACCACCATCGAACGGATTTTGAGGCGGAACTGGCCATTGTGGTCGGCCGCCGCATTCGCAACGTCACGCCGGCCGCCGCCGCACGCTACATTTTCGGTTACACCGCCGCGCAGGACGTGAGCGACCGGACCATTCAAAACTCCGAGAGCCAGTGGGCGCGCTCCAAATCGTTCGACACGTTCACTCCGCTGGGACCGTACGTGGAAACGAAAATCGACCCGCACGATCTGACGATTCAACTGTTCCAGAACGGGCAACTGCGTCAGAACTCAAACACCAGCCAGCTCATCTTCAACTGTTACCAGCTCGTCAGCTTTGTCTCGACGAACCTCACCTTGTTGCCCGGGGACATCATCCTGACCGGGACACCCAGCGGCGTGGGACCGATTGAGTCCGGGGACAGGCTCGAGGTCCGCATCCAGGGACTGGCGCCGCTGGTCAACACGGTCAAATAGACACGCATCGGTCGATGTGAGACCCGGGTGCGGGACCTCGCGCGCGTGATTTCCATCTTTGCTCTCGACACCCGGAACCCGACTCTGAACCATCTTTTTTATGCGCTGGACACAGACTTTCATTCCCACACTCAAAGAGACTCCGGCGGACGCGGAAATCACCTCGCATAAACTGCTGCTGCGCGCCGGCCTCATGCGCAAACTGACCGGCGGCCTGTACACGTTCCTGCCGCTGGGATTGCGGGCGCTGCGCAAAGTCGAACGGATCGTCCGCGAAGAAATGGACCGGACGGGCGCGCTTGAAGTCCTCATGCCCGCGCTGCAGCCGCCTGAAATCTGGCAGCAAAGCGGTCGCTACCAGACCGCCAGCGACGTGTTGTTCCATGTGAACGACAGGACGAAACGCGAATGGCTGCTCGGGCCGACACACGAAGAGGTCATCACGACACTGGTGGCGGGCGAGATCAGTTCCTACCGCCAGCTCCCGAAGGCCTTTTATCAGATTCAGACCAAGTTTCGTGACGAAATCCGCCCGCGCTTCGGGCTCATGCGCGCGAAGGAATTCGTCATGAAGGACGCCTATACCTTCGATGTGAGCGACGAAGCGGCCCAGGCCAGCTACCGGAAGATGTACGACGCATACACGCGTATCTTTCAACGGTGCGGGCTCAAAGCATTCCCGGTCGAGGCCGACACCGGTGTGATGGGCGGCAAGTTTTCCCACGAGTTCATGGTGCCCGCCGAAACCGGAGAGAACGAGGTCGTGTACTGCGATGGTTGCGGCTACGCGGCGAACATCGAAAAGGCAACAAGCGCGGTGAGCAAACCCGAAACCGCGGGCCAGCCGGCCGCGGTTGAAAAACTCGCCACGCCCGGCGTCCTGACCATCGAAGCGCTTACGAAGGCTCCGTACAACGTCCCGGCCGCACGGCAGATCAAAACGCTGGTGTACCTCGTCGAAAGCAGGCTTGCGCTGATTTTGCTGCGCGGCGATCACCAGTTGAATGAGGCAAAACTGGCCGGTGCTTTGGGAACACCACAGTTTCGGCCCGCTACCGCCGATGAAATCTTCACGGGACTCGGGGCGCATCCCGGCAGTCTCGGCGCATTGACCGCCACGCTGAAAGGCGCCGTTACCGTGTACGCGGACGAATCGTTGCGCGGCGCGGCAGGCATGACGACCGGCGCCAATGAGGACGGCTTTCATTTCCGCAACGTGTCCATCGAGCGCGACATTGGCGTGAAGGCCTGGGCCGATCTGCGGCTTGTTCAGGCGGGCGAAACCTGTTCCCAATGCGCGCAGCCGCTCAAAATCCGGCGGGCGATCGAAGTCGGCCACGTGTTCAAGCTGGGAACCAAATACAGCGTTGCGCTGGGAGCGCTGTTTCTGGACGAGGCGGGCAAACAGCGGCCGGCCATCATGGGTTGCTACGGCATCGGAGTGACGCGCACGCTCCAGGCAGTCATCGAACAGTGCAACGACAGGGACGGCATTATCTGGCCGTTGTCCGTCGCGCCATACTGCGTCTGTATCACGCCGCTGGGCATTGCTCCCGGCGGGAGCGTGATGACGCTGGCCGAGAAAATTTACGCCGAACTTTCCGCGCACGGCGTGGACGTGATTCTCGACGACCGCGATGAGCGGCCCGGCGTGAAATTCAAGGACTCGGAATTGATCGGCTTTCCCATCCGGCTCGGGATCGGCGAAAAATCCCTGGCGAAAGGGGAAGTGGAAATAAAGCCGCGCGCGAGCGCCATGATTCCTGCGAAGGCCGAAGAGGCGGTTTCCAATGTCCTCGCGCTTCTGCAACAATGAAGATTGCCTGGTGTGCTTGCCGCCCGTGTGCCTCGAAACGCACGGTTGACGTCGCCGTCGTCGAAGTTTAATTTTGGGCCCGCCCAAACAACGCCGGATGCACGAGTCCGGCGCAAACCGCAGAAAGTGTGATTGCCATGCAAACATCCACTCCACTCCCCCAAAAGATGTATTCCTCCAGGACGGCGTTCACATTGATCGAGTTGCTGGTGGTGATCGCTATCATTGCAATCCTCGCCGGCATGTTGCTGCCTGCGCTGGCCAAAGCAAAGACCAAAGCCCAGGGCATCGGATGCCTGAACAACGGCAAACAGTTGATGCTTGCCTGGCGCCTTCAATCCGATGACAACAACGACATTCTTCTGGCAGCCGAGGACGGCTTCACGCCCGGGCGAAGCAACTGGTGTTCGGGCGTGCTGGACTTTACGAGCGCGCGCGTGAACTGGGACATCACCAATGACCTTGTTAAAAGTCCCATCTGGCCTTACACCGGCAACAGCCGCGGTATCTACAAATGCCCCGCGGACCGGGCAATGGTAAAAAATAACCAGGGCCAGAGCATGCCCCGTGTCCGTAGCATCTCGATGAGCCAGGTATTTGGCCATGGCAGCTGGCTTCCCGCCAGCGTCTGGAAGATTTACGACAAACAGTCTGTGGTTGTCTCACCGGCCAGGACGTGGGTTTTTGTGGACGAGCACCCGGACAGCATCAACGACGCGGCGTTTGCCAACCAATGCAACGGCGCCGACCAAAAAGGCTCGGCCCAGATCATTGACATGCCCGCCAATTTTCACAACGGCGCCTGTGGCTTTTCGTTTGTGGATGGCCACGCGGAGGTCCACAAATGGATCGGTTCAAAGATTAAAAACTCGCGCGTCCGATACGTGATTATGCCGTTGCCGGTCGGCGCGGCGGGTGACTCCTGGGTGGACGTGCAGTGGATGAAGGAGAATTCAACTGTCACAATAAAATAACGGTGGCTGCCTCTGGGCCTGCCTGCTGCAGAAAAGTCTGGCGCCGATCTCGTTTGATCGCGGCAACGCATGCAGGCTGTGTGCGTCGTAACGCACAGTTGACCGAAGGTGTCTCGTAGCATAGCATTGAACAAAACTCAGTTCCGTAGTTTTCAGTCAAATGGCTTTAAACTTTATGCAAACATCAAAAGCGACAACCGCCCAACCAAGAGCAGCTCTGCGACCTCACGGCTTCACGCTGATTGAACTGCTCGTGGTCATTGCCATCATTGCCATTTTGGCAGGTCTTCTGTTGCCCGCGCTGGCAAAAGCCAAGACCAAGGCGCAGGGGATCCTATGCATGAACAATGGCAACCAGATGATGAAAGCAATGTTTCTGTACGGAGGGGATTTTAATGATCTATTACCACCAAACCCGGACGATGGCAATCAGGTCGATTACCACAATTGGTGTTCGGGAACAATGTCAAGCAGTCCCGATAACACGAATGTAACCCTGTTAACCAACCCAAAGAAGTGCTCTCTTGCGAACTACATGGGAAGTTCAGCCAAGATTTTCAAATGTCCGGCCGACACGTCCCTTCAATTTTTTCCTTCGAAAAGGGGAGCCCCGCGCGTTCGTAGCTTCTCTATGAGTCAAGCGGTAGGCACGGATCCGTATCCGCCAAGTTTGGGACAGCAACCCGTCAATGGTCCTTGGCTTGATGGTAACCACGGCAATACCCGCAACGGCCGGTACTACGTGTACGGAAAGTTTGGTGATTTTGTAGTGCCCGGCCCCTCAATGACCTTCATTTTTCTCGACGAAGATCCGTACAGCATTAACGACGCTGGATTCGCGGTGGGCATAGCTAAACCTGCGCAGTGGATTGACTGGCCGGCGAGCTACCATAACAAAGCGTGCGGCTTTGCTTTTGGTGACGGGCATTCTGAAATCCACAAATGGATCGACAGCAGAACGATCGTTAAAAACGGCAATGTTTCGCGCCTGGTCGTGCAGAATCCGTTGAGTCCGGATATGGTTTGGCTGGCAACAAGGACCTCGGCGATTAAGTCCACAGGCGGCATCGGCTTTTAAGGATCTTTTTTGTGGACTCGTCTGCGGTCGACCTAAGCTCACGCTCAGGCACGGTGGGGTTCGCACTTTTCGTTGAGACCCCTGTCCTTTCGGAAAATGGCCTTCGCCTAATTCGATTGAATCGAGTTTGATGCGGGAAGGCGCATGTTCGAACTGTTAAAGGCAGATTCCGATTCCAAAGCACGGCTCGGGCGCCTGACCACGACGCGCGGTGTCATTGATACACCGGTCTTCATGCCGGTCGGCACACAGGGCAGCGTCAAGGCGCTTGATCCGCGCGAGCTGCGTGAGATGGGGACGCAGATCATCCTCGGGAACACCTACCATCTTTCCATCCGTCCGGGCGTTGAAATCATCCGCGAGGCCGGCGGATTGCACCGGTTCATTCACTGGCCGCACCCGATCCTGACCGATAGTGGCGGATTCCAGGTGTTCAGCCTCGCCAAAATCCGGAAGGTGAAGACGCACGGTGTCGAGTTCCGTTCCCATCTGGACGGTTCATTGCTGTTTCTTGGTCCCAAAGAGGCGATGGAGATCCAGCGTGCGCTGGGTTCGGACATCGCAATGGTGTTCGACGATTGTCCGTCGCACACCAGCACGCCCCGCGAATTTCGCGGCGCGGTCGAGCGGACGATTCGCTGGGCGAAGGAATGCCGCGAACAGCCACGCGCGCCGGGACAACTCGTGTTCGGCATCGTCCAGGGCGGCGCGAACGCGGCCTTGCGCGAGGAATGCGCGAAGGCGCTGGTCGCGATGGAATTCGACGGCCATGCCATCGGCGGTGTGAGTGTGGGCGAGCCGGAGCCGGAGATGTTCAGGGCGGTGGAACTGACCGAGCAATTTCTTCCGCGAGACCGCCCGCGCTATGCGATGGGGCTGGGCACGCCGGCACAACTGGTCGAGCTGGTGGCGCGCGGGGTGGACATGTTCGATTGCGTGCTGCCGACCCGTGTGGCGCGAAACGGAACGGCTTTCACGAGGAAGGGCACCGTGAGCGTGAAGGCGGGTTTCAACAAGGCGGACTTCCGGCCCATCGAAGAGGGCTGCGAATGTTTTGCCTGCCGCCATTTCACCCGGGCCTACCTGCGCCATCTGCTCAATGTGAACGAAATCCTCGGTCTGCGCATGGTCAGCGTGCACAACAGTCATCTCTATTTGGAATTGATGGCCGACATCCGCGCGCATCTGGCGGCGGGGACGTTCGCGGAGTTCCGCCGCGATTTCGCGGCGGATTACGTTCCGACAAAGAAGGTGCTTCTGGCCCGGGAGAATTCGGAAAGATAATCTTCACGCCGGACCCGGGGGCAATGCCGGTTCTGCGCCAGCCGAGGTTGGCCGGGCCACGCGGCGTCCATCGAGTTAAAACGCTTGCCAAACGTGGTCGCGTCCCTAGATTTAGCGACTCTTGACTCGAAAGAAATGACCTTTTTCGCCTTGAACACCCTGCTGGCGGACGCGGCACCGGCTGCCGCGCCGCAGGCGCCGGGCGTGGAGCAACTCGTCAAGGGCCCGCTGCCCCTGATGGTCATCATGTTCGCTGCTCTCTACATCATCATGATCCGGCCGCAGCAAAAGAAGGCAAAGGAACACGCGCAGTTGCTCAAGACGCTCAAGCCGCGGGACAAGGTCGTCACCAGCGGCGGCGTGATGGGCGTTGTCGTCAGCGTCCAGGAGAAATCGGTCACCATCCGCTCGGCCGACACGAAGCTGGAGGTGCTCAAGAGCGCCGTTTCGGAAATCACTGAACGGGCCGCGGGCGAGGGGTAATTCTCTTTTCATGAAGCGCAATAATTTCTGGAAGTGGGCGTTCGTCGTCTTCATCGTGGCCTGGGCGTTGTGGGAGATCAACCCGCCGACCAACGGCGATCTCGTCGAGGAATTCAAGAACCGCGCAGTCAACACCGACACCAATTTCACGGCGATACTGGACCGGGTCCGGCAACTGCAACAACAGGCGCCGGGACGCGCATTCGCGAACCTGCAGGAGGCCGTCGGGACGAACAGCATCACGCGATACTTTCCGTTTGTGAACGCGGCGACGGAGGACGACCCCACGCTGGCCATCCTGCACCGTTTGCAACGCGACGCCGCGGGCAAGGTCAAACTCGGTCTCGATCTTCAGGGAGGCTCTTCGTTTCTCGTGGAGATGGACACGAACCAGATCGCGCAGGCGGAGCAAAAGAGCCGGGCGCTTTCACAGGCGGTCGAGGTGCTTCGCAAGCGGGTGGACCAGTTCGGAGTGGCCGAACCGCTCATCCAGCCCGAAGGCGATAATCGCATCCTGATCCAGTTGCCCGGCCTGTCCGAACAGGACAAGGACAGCGTCAGAAAGAAGATACAACGCACCGCGTTTTTGGAATTTCGTCTGGTGCATCCTCAGAGCCACGAACTGATCAGCCAGGGTTTGGGGGCCATTGGTTACACGAACATGGTCTATCGTTCCCGGCCGAAAAACGGGCAGGTACAGGTCACGCATTACCTGATCAAGAAAACTCCCGAACGGGGTCTGACCGGGAAATACGTCAAAAACGCACGGCCCATCATGGATCCGGGGACGGGTCAGCCCGAAATCGAATTTACGTTGAACGACGAAGGAGCGGCCCTGTTTGCCGACGTGACCAAGGACAATGTGGGCAGATATCTGGCCATCATTTTGGATGGCGAAGTGAAATCAGCACCGGTCATCAAAGGACAGATCCCGGGCGGCAGAGGTGTTATTGAGGGGGATTTTACCGTGGAAGAAGCGTACGACCTGGCCAGCGTGCTGATGAATCCGCTCGAAGCGCCGGTCAGGATCGTCGAGGAACGGAGTGTGGATCCTTCGCTGGGCAGGGACTCGATTCGGAGCGGCATCAAGGCGTCGATCATCGGCACGATTTTCGTTTCTGTCTTCATGCTCGTCTATTACATGTTCGCCGGCCTGGTCGCGAATGTCGCCCTGATCACGAACATCGTCATCACGATGGGTGTCATGTGTTCGCTGAGCACAACGCTGACACTGCCGGGCATCGCCGGCATGGTGCTGACCATCGGCATGGCCGTGGATGCCAACGTGCTGATCTATGAGCGCATCCGCGAGGAACTGGCCAAGGGGAAGTCCATGCGCGGCGCACTGGCGGCGGGATACGACCGCGCGTTCGGCACGATTTTCGATTCGCATGTGACCACGCTGATTTCCTCGGTGATTTTGATTTTCATGGGCACCGGGTCGGTCAAGGGTTTCGGCTTCACCCTCACCTTCGGCGTGGCCTCAAGCCTCTTTACGGCGCTGATTGTGACCCGGATTATTTTTGACTGGGTGCTCGAGCGCGGCTGGCTCAAATCGCTGCGCATGCTGCACCTCATCCGGAGCGTGAAACTCGACTTCATGAAACTGGCCAAACCGGCGTTCATCCTGTCGTGGACGATCATCCTGATCGGTCTGGGTTACGGCGTGTCGCGCGGCTCGAAACTGTTCGGGGTGGATTTTGTCGGCGGTGACACGACGACGTTCGGTTTTCAGCAAAAAGTGGAGGTCGAGAAGGTGCGGGATGCACTGACCAGGGTGGGCGAAAAGGAATCCCTGATCCAGTATCAGGGCGGGGTCGGCGGCGGCGCGGAGACTTTGCGTGTGACCACCTCGAAAGATTCGGCAAAAAAGATCCAGGAGGAGCTGACGAAGGAGTTCCCGCAGGCGAAATTCGAGGTGAAGGGCCAGGAAAGCGTCGGGCCGACCGTCGGGAAGGAGATTCAACAATCAGCGGTCATCGCCTCGCTGCTGTCCCTGTTTGGCATTCTGGTTTACGTGGCTTTCCGCTACGAGTTCTCCTTTGCCGTCGGCGCCGTGGTGGCGGTCATTCACGACGTGTTGATGACCATTGGATGCTACTGCATGGCCAACGGCGTCTCCGGACGCGAATTCAACGCGACCGTGGTGGCGGCGGTCCTGACCATCATCGGCTTTTCCATCAACGACACCATCGTCATCTTCGACCGCATCCGCGAGGATTTGAAGCTGGGCGTGCGGGGTTCGTTCAAGGACCTCATCAATCAGGCACTCAACCAGACCCTGAGCCGCACCATCATCACCTCGGGCACGGTATTTCTGGCGACCATAGCCCTCTACATCTTCGGCGGCGGGGTCATCAACGACTTCGCATTCACGTTTCTCGTCGGCATCATCACCGGCACGTATTCGAGCATCTACATCGCCAGCGCGCTCGTGTTGTGGTGGCACAAGGGCCATCGTCCCAAGGGGGCCACCCCGCAGTTGGCGATGGAAAACTCCGCGACGACCGGCGTGACGCGGCCCGCCCGGGCGGTCTGAGCGCGGGGCCATGTTCGGCCAGATTGAAATCACCCCGCTTCACTGGGCTGGTTTCATCGCCATCGTCCTCGTTTTTCTGGCGCTCGATCTCGGTGTTTTTCATCGGCGCGCGCACGTCGTGAAATTCAGGGAGGCGCTGCTGTGGACCACCGTTTGGTGCGTCTTGTCGCTCGTGTTTTGCGGCGCGCTGGCGAAACTCCGGAACCGGCAGGAATCGCTTGAGTTTATCACCGGCTACATCATCGAGCTGTCGCTGTCGATGGACAATGTGTTCGTCATCGCGGTCCTCTTCGCCTATTTCCGCGTGCCGCTCGAATACCAGCACCGGGTATTGTTCTGGGGAATCCTCGGGGCGCTGGTCATGCGGGGCGCGATGATCGGGCTGGGCGCGGCGCTGATTGACCGCTTTGACTGGATGCTTTATGTGCTGGGCGCGGTCCTCGTGTTCACCGGTGTCCGCATGATCCTCGTGGGCGACAGGCCGCCCGATCCGGAAAAAAACATCGTCATCCGCGCCGCGCGCAGGCTTTTTCCGGTGACCGCGGAATTCAACGGGCAGAAGTTTTTCGCGTCCCTCAACGGGCGGACCGCGCTGACGCCTCTGGCGCTCGTGCTGCTGATGGTGGAAACGACCGACCTGCTTTTCGCCGTGGACTCCATCCCGGCGATTTTCGCCGTGACCAAAAAGCCGTTCATCGTTTTTACGTCGAACGTTTTTGCCATTCTCGGCCTGCGCTCGCTCTATTTCGTGCTGGCCGGGGCGATCGGTTATTTTCGCTTCCTCAAGGTCGGTCTGTCGCTCGTGCTGTGTTTCATCGGCACCAAGATGTTGCTCGGCGCCTGGGACGTTGACATCTCCATCACGGTCTCTCTCGCTGTCGTGGCCTCGATCATCCTGACCTCGGTCGTTTTCTCGGTCCTCGCGGCGCGCCGGGAGCAGTCCACCGGGGACAAGGCGGGACGTGATCCTGAAGCGGATTCGCCGTGAAGGCGACTCCGGCCGCCGCGCGGACTGAACACCGATGAAATATCGCTGGTCCATCGCGCCGTCACAGCCGCTCATGGCGGGGCCGCTGGCGGGCGAACTCAAGATTTCGCCCATGCTGGCCCAATGCCTCGTCAATCGGGGCGTGACCCAACCGGACCGCGCCGCGGATTTCCTCCAGCCCCGGTTGAACCAGTTGAGCGACCCGTTTCTGTTGCCGAACATGGCGGCGGCAGTTGACCGGCTGTTTCTGGCGCGAGGCCGGGACGAGCCGCTGGTCATTTTCGGTGATTACGACGTTGATGGGGTGACCTCAACCGCGTTGCTGACGGAGGTGTTGGGCGCGCTCGGCTGGCGGGTCAGCCATTACCTGCCGCACCGTCTCGAGGAAGGCTACGGCCTGAGCCAGGACGGCGTGGAGAACTGCCTGCTCAAACATCCCGTCAAACTTGTGCTGGCGGTGGATTGCGGATCGACCGCGGTGTCCACGGTTGACTGGCTTCGTCAGCGCGGGGTGGATGTCATCGTGCTGGATCATCACCAGGTGTCGAGTCCGCCGCCCGCGGCGTCGGCGCTCGTAAATCCCCAACTCGCGGTCGCGGCCGGATCGCCGTTCAACGGGCTTTGCTCTGTCGGACTTGCGTTCAAGCTGGCCCACGCGATTGTGAAACGCGGGCGCGAAACGGGTTTGTCTGGCGCCGCGGAATATGATGTGCGCCCGTTGCTCGACCTGGTGGCGCTGGGGACGGTCGCCGACCTCGTCCCGCTGTCCGGTGAAAACCGCATTCTCGTCGCAATCGGGCTTCAACGTCTGAACGCGACGCAACGGCCGGGGTTGGTTGCGTTGAAAACGGTCGCTCAAACCCCGGCGCTCATCGGTATTTATGAAGTCAGTTTCCAGCTCGGCCCGCGACTCAACGCGGCAGGCCGGCTGGAGACAGCGGCGGCCGCCCTGGATCTCCTGCTTGCGCGCAGCCTGGCGGAAGCCGAACCGCTGGCCCGCGAGTTGGACGCGCAAAATCGCGAGCGGCAGCAAATCGAACGCGGCATCGCCGGAGAGGTCATCGGCGCGGTTCGCGCGAAATTCAATCCGGAGACGGATTATGTCGTGGTCGAAGGAAAACTGCTCTGGCACATAGGCGTGGTCGGCATCGTGGCGTCGCGGGTTCTACGCGAGTTCTACCGGCCGACAATCATCTTGGGCGGCGAGGGGAACGAATGGCGGGGATCGGGACGGAGCATCGAGGGATTCGATCTCGCGGCGGCGTTGCGCGAATGCGATGACCTGCTGCTGCGGCACGGCGGTCACGCAATGGCGGCGGGCCTTTCTGTCCGTCCTCAGAATCTCGATGCGCTGCGTGAGCGGCTTAACAATCTGGCCCGGCGGACGCTGACGCGCGAACAACTTCAGCCGCTGCTTCGACTGGACGCCGAGGTCCGTCTGGTTGATTTGACACTCGAACGGTTGAAGGAATTGCGGCGTCTGGAACCGATCGGGCAGGGGAACCCGCCGGTGCAATTCGTCGTGCGCGATGTCACGCTCCAGCGTCCTTCACAGCGGATGGGTCGCGAGAAACAGCACGCGAAACTTTGGATCACCGACGGACACGCCGTCCGCGAGGTGGTTTGCTGGAACCATGATGAGGCGGCGCTCCCGTCCGGCATTTTTGATCTGGCCTTCGCTCGGCAAATCAACGAATACAGCGGCGTGCGCTCGGCGCAATTGAAATTATTGGATTGGCGATCGGTTCATTAGGCTTGTGAAACGTCGCCTTAACTTTCTTGCCTTGGTCTTGCTAGGATTTCTTTCTATTGCTGAGTGGTTTTATTCTTTTGGTTTACATGACGACGCCAAGTTTATTTTGGACGTTTTGACCGCCTTTTCTGTCATTGTTGCGATTCTCATGGCTCTCTTCGGCGATGCACTGAGGCAACATTTCGATCCGATTCGGCTTTCTATCGGGATTCCTGAAGTCACAAACAATTTCTTAGACAACCCTGTCTTGAAGGGAAAGCCTACTGCCGTCTATTGTCATCACCTGATGGTAAAAAACCACTCACCGCATCGAGTGATCGAGAGCTGTCGCGTCTGGCTTGTTGCGATACTTGACCAAGACCCTAATGGTGAATTTGGAGGAAAAGGGAAAGTCCAATTTGCCGTTCCTCGGCTGATGGAGTGGGCACCGAAGGAATACTCTAAAGACAAAAGATCTTTTTCGGATTCTCAGGTCTTTGATTTTGGAGAGTTTTTCCCCGAATGCGGCCTATTTAAGCTTCGAATATTAGAAGAACAAGGAGGTTATTTCACTCCAGACTGTAGGCCAGGAAACAAGCGGAGATATGTGTTTCACGTAACGGCCGACAATTATGTAAGGTCGGATCGGTTTACAGTAGAAGTCAAAAGCAACTTCCATAAACCGGAATTTGATTGGCCCTATCCGTTCAAATCGGAAGTAAAGGTTGTTTCTCACGAACATTGAGCCATGACTTCTGCCGTCATCGTTGCCGCCGGCAAGGGCACCCGCATGGGGCCGGATGTGGACAAGCTCTTTCTGGAGATGGCAGGGCGCCCGGTCGTGGCCCACACGTGGCAGCGGTTCGACAAGGCGGCGTGCGTTGACGAAATCATTCTGGTCGTGCGCGACACGATGCAACCGGCCTTCGCCGAGCTGGCGAAAAGATTTCGCTTTCAAAAACCGCACCGCGTGGTCGTCGGCGGAAAAGAAAGGCAGGATTCGGTCTGGAACGGATTACAGAGTCTGGACCCGGCGGCGGA
>Ga0134126_10001196_pt1 | contig 32981 bp, 28 predicted proteins | sample KB31752_FD_96881 | JGI IMG/M metagenome (GOLD analysis project Ga0134126, IMG submission 96881) | Terrestrial soil microbial communities with excess Nitrogen fertilizer from Kellogg Biological Station, Michigan, USA - KB3-175-2 | ecosystem: Environmental > Terrestrial > Soil > Unclassified ...
GTTTCTCTAGAAAGGAGGTGATCCAGCCGCAGGTTCCCCTACTGCTACCTTGTTACGACTTCACCCCAGTCATGAAACATACCGTGGTAATCGGCCCCCTTACGGTTAGCCTAACTACTTCTGGTATCCTCCACTCCCATGGTGTGACGGGCGGTGTGTACAAGACCCGGGAACGTATTCACCGCAGCATTCTGATCTGCGATTACTAGCGATTCCGACTTCATGTAGTCGAGTTGCAGACTACAATCCGGACTACGATAGGCTTTCTCGGATTAGCTCCACCTCGCGGCTTAGCAACCGTCTGTACCTACCATTGTATGACGTGTGAAGCCCTGCTCATAAGGGCCATGAGGACTTGACGTCATCCCCACCTTCCTCCGGCTTAGCACCGGCAGTCCCACTAGAGTGCCAAACTTAATTGGGGCAACTAGTAGCAAGGGTTGCGCTCGTTGCGTCACTTAAGACAACATCTCACGACACGAGCTGACGACAGCCATGCAGCACCTGTGTTCAGGTTCCCGAAGGCACAATCTAATCTCTTAGATCTTCCTGACATGTCAAGAGCAGGTAAGGTTCTTCGCGTTGCATCGAATTAATCCACATCATCCACCGCTTGTGCGGGTCCCCGTCAATTCCTTTGAGTTTTAATCTTGCGACCGTACTCCCCAGGCGGTTTACTTCTCGCGTTAGCTTCGCTACTAAGATTGCTCCCAACAGCAAGTAAACATCGTTTAGGGCGTGGACTACCAGGGTATCTAATCCTGTTTGCTACCCACGCTTTCGTGCCTCAGCGTCAGTTCTATACCAGGGGGCTGCCTTCGCCATCGGTATTCCTCCAAATCTCTACGCATTTCACTGCTACACTTGGAATTCTACCCCCCTCTTACAAACTCTAGACATACAGTCTTAAATGCACGACCAAGGTTAAGCCCTGGCTTTTCACACCTAACTTATATATCCGCCTACGCACCCTTTACGCCCAATAATTCCGATTAACGCTCGCACCCTACGTATTACCGCGGCTGCTGGCACGTAGTTAGCCGGTGCTTATTCTTTTGGTACTCTCATCCTCACATACTATTCATACGTAAGCTTTGCTCCCAAATAAAAGAACTTTACAACCCTAAGGCCTTCTTCATTCACGCGGCGTTGCTGGATCAGGGTTGCCCCCATTGTCCAAAATTCCCCACTGCTGCCTCCCGTAGGAGTCTGGGCCGTGTCTCAGTCCCAGTGTGGCTGATCTTCCTCTCAGAACAGCTATCGATCATCGCCTTGGTAAGCCTTTACCCCACCAACTAGCTAATCGACCATCGGCCACTCAAAAAGCGCCAGGCCATTTCTAGTCCCCAGCTTTCCTCCTCAGAGATTATCCGGTATTAGCTCATCTTTCGATGAGTTATCCCCAACTTCATGGTATGTTCCGATGTTTTACTCACCCGTTCGCCACTCGCCATCAACCCGAAAGTTATGCTGCCGTCCGACTTGCATGTGTAAAGCACGCCGCCAGCGTTCAATCTGAGCCAGGATCAAACTCTTTAGTTTTAATCCTTAACTTTTACTTATTTTATACTTTATCCGCAATCCAGTTAAATAGATTACGAACAAGTCGCTTGACGTCATTAGAATTAACTTAATATATGTTTGAACTTAATTATCCATATGAGATCCCCGCCTTCGCGGGAATGACACAGATAATCATCATTACAAACACAAAAAGGTTATAAATCTAAAACACCAAACTATTGCTTTAGCAATAGCCAGATGCCTCACATTTATTGATTTATTTAACTAACTTTTTAAAGATCTTCTTTACGGCTATGCTTCGCAAAACCGGCCCCGCTTTTTAAGCGAGAACCGGATTATACACATGCCTTCAGGCAATTGTCAAATCTATTTCCAGCTTATTTCCTGTAAATAGCTGTAATCGCTTGAAATTGTTATAGATCTGGATTATAAGTATTTTCTGTGTGGTATGGTTTACTGCAATAAAATGCCTATCATGTACACTATGAAGCTAATTTATTAATCTAAACCAGTTTAATCAAAATACCAATATAATCCGTGGACATGACATAGTTCGGACGCATGACGCTTAAAGTTTATTTGTATTATACAACCATTGTATGATACAATGTGATTGCCTAAAAGTAAAAGACAAGGTATTTGAAAATGAGTAACAAGCAAGCTATACCAGCGTATTCCATAAGTAACATGGAGCCGGATAATAAAAAAATTGGTCCACAATTAGCCAAAGTAACCAATCGCCTGCGACGCTATATTGATAACGAGATGAAAATCTTTGACCTATCACGAACTCAGTGGCAGGTACTTTGCACTCTTAGAAACATGGGGTCATGCTCCCAGAAGGATCTTCTTGCTAATTTAGACATTGATGCTGCACATTTAGCCAGAGTTTTAGATAAACTTGAATGCAGAAAATATATTACTCGTGATAAATTAGACCAGGACCGACGTGCACTCTTTATTAAAATGACACCATTAGCAATAGAACAACTGGTGCCTCATCTGGTACAAATACACGCTAAAGAACACAGCACCCTCCTTGCAGGACTAGCCGCCTCCGAGATACAACAACTTAGTCAATTACTAAAAAAACTAGAAAATAATATGAATATGGCTCTGATAGACACAGCGAAAGATCAAATAAATGAATAACCCTAAACTTAATTTAACCAATAAACAAATACAATTAATCACATGGACCTTACTGGCATTAATACCAATTACAGGTATGGCAGTAGATCTAATCGCGCCATCATTACCAGCAATTTCCCATAGTTTAAATAAATCTTCATCAATAGTACAAAATACAATTTCACTCTATCTTATTGGCTATGGCCTGGGTAATTTCGTAAGCGGAATCCTGACTGATGCATTCGGGAGAAGAAAATTACTTCTTAGCGGTCTGTCTGGTTTTGTATTAGCTAGTTTAATTGCTGCGGCCATTCCTGACATTGGAGTTTTATTAGTAACAAGATTTTTGCAAGGTTTAATGCTTGGAACTATGGCTGTTACTATCCGTGCAATTCTAGCGGATATTTTGCCTGCAGAAAAACTAGTTGCGTTAGGCGTCATAATAGGCATGATGTGGGGCATTGGACCAATCATTGGTCCTGTTATTGGCGGCTATCTACAGGTTTATTTTGGCTGGCAAGCTGGGTTTTACTTTTTTGGGATAATTGGCATACTTGGATTAATAGCTGCCCTTACTATTATACCAGAGACCCACAAAAATGCTCACCCATTACATTTAAATATTTTAAAGCAAAATTTTGGTGAACTTATTATCCATCGTCAATTTATTGCTCTAGCAGTTTTGATGGGGATTTCTTACTCATTAATAATTATTTTTAATACTGCTGGTCCATTTTTAATTCAAACTGAATTTCACCATTCAGCAATAGAATTTGGTCATATTGCATTGTGTTTGGGAGTGGTTTTTTTGCTTTCAACATTCGTTAGTCGCTATTTACTCACTAAGTTAAATGCCAAACAGGTCCTCTTTGCAGGGATAAGTATTTCTTTGGTAATAGCTTTCCTGGCGGTAATTGCCAGCTATTTCCTAAGTCATAGCGTAGCATTCATTGTTGTTATCAGTGGCGTTATGTTTTTTGCTACTGGTTTTATATTTCCATTATCAATGGGGCAAGGAATGTCTCTATTTCGCCATATCCCAGGCTATGCCACAGCAACTATGTATCTAATTAATACCATGATTACCAGCACTTCTGCTGCCTTATTGAGCTTGCTGGATATGGAAAATGGGATTCCTTTAATGTGGACTTATTTATTCTTGACTTCTGCATGTGCACTTGTGTACTGGAAGTTAATTCATCCAACTAGGCGGGCATAGATGAAACTCCATGAAAAAAACTGCAGTAATGCATAACCCATCAAAATACTGTATAATTGCAACCTGTTATTTTAAGGAAAAATATGTTATTTGAAAATTTAGGTTTAGCTACGGAACTTGTTCAGGCCATTACAGAATTCGGTTATACCGAGCCAACAGCAATTCAGGAACAAGGCATACCTGCGGTATTGACCGGTGGTGACTTGTTAGCTGCGGCACAAACAGGAAGCGGTAAAACAGCAGCATTTGTCTTGCCAATTATGCAAAAAATAGCATATAAAGCAGTTAAAGGCCCAAGCCATGGCCGTCCACCAATTCAAGCACTTATCTTAGTCCCTACTCGTGAATTGGCAGCGCAGGTTGAAGAATGTATCTTTGATTATGGAAAATATTTAAAATTAACTTCAATGGTTCTAATCGGTGGAGTTTCTATAAATCCACAACTCAAACGTCTACGCAGTAGAGTAGATATTTTAGTAGCTACTCCTGGTAGACTATTGGATCATGTGGGGCAAAAAACCGTGGATTTAAGCCAAATTCAAACTTTAGTTTTAGATGAGGCCGATCGAATGCTCGATATGGGTTTTATTCGTGATATTAAAAAAATAATAGCCTTATTACCACGTGAACGACAAACTTTATTATTCTCAGCAACATTCTCTCCAGAAATTAAAGATTTGGCCGCTAAATTATTAAATAATCCGAAAATGATTCAAGCCACCGCGCCCAATACAACAGTAGCGTCAATTACGCATAAAATTCATCCATGTGATACTGGCAATAAACGTCATTTATTAGCTCATTTAATTAAACAGCATAACTGGTCTCAAGTATTGGTCTTTACCAGAACTAAACATTTGGCTAATCGTTTAGCAGAATTTTTGATAACCCAACATATTCCAGCTTTAGCAATTCATGGTAATAAGAGCCAGTCCAGTCGTACCAGCTCATTAGCACAATTTAAGAATGGTTCATTACAGGTTTTAGTCGCAACTGATATTGCTGCACGCGGCTTAGATATTGTTGATTTGCCACATGTAGTTAACTATGAACTACCTAATGTACCAGAAGATTATGTGCATCGGATTGGACGTACAGGTCGAGCAGGTAAAACTGGGCAAGCCGTATCATTGGTTTCGGCTGATGAGACTAAATTACTCTTAGCTATTGAACGTCTGTTAAAAATGAAACTTGAAAGAGAAGTAATTACAGGCTTTGAACAACAGCAATCCGCCACTACAAACGCATCTAAAGAAACCCGACAAACAAGAACGAAGCCGCAAGACTATGCTAATCCACAAAATCGGAATAAGAGTACCAGAAAAAAACCGACAACCACATCATCACCCAATTCTCGTACTAGCCGTGGCCGAAGATAGTTAATCAAAATGGTGGAAAATTGAAAGTTGTAATAAAGGTTGGTTCCCAGGCGATTATATCTGCTGATGGTAAAGTATTAGAAAATGTAATCTCTGATATTATCCGCCAGATAATAGCCTTACAAGAACAAGGGGTACAGGCAATATTAGTTAGCTCTGGTGCGGTTGCATTAGGTCGTATTATTGCAAAAAAAATTGCCAAGCGCAATTATGGAAATAGTATTGCTGATAAACAATTATTGGCTAGTCTTGGGCAGCCACGTCTAATGGCAATTTATGCTAAGATTTGTGAAACATATGAATTAATGGTTGCCCAGTTACTCCTAACCAAATATGATTTTCAAACTAAACGTAGCTACACTAACCTTTTACGCCTATTACAAAAATCTATATCTCAACCTAATATATTAACTATAATCAATGAAAATGACAGTGTTGCAGTTGAAGAGCTAATGTTTACTGATAATGATGAGCTATCCGGTATCGTGGCAGCACAAATTGGTGCTGATAAATTATTACTCTTGACTAGTATAGATGGAGTTTACGATAAGAACCCAGAAGATCCAGAAGCTAAACTTATTTCAGTAATTAACCTTGGTGATAAGCATATACATACGTCTGGTGCAAAAACAATACTTGGCCGTGGTGGGATGTCTAGCAAATTAGGTACTGCACGTAAAATGGCAGGTGTCGGAGTTATGACACATATTGCAAACATTGCAGAAAAAGACATTATTTTGCGTTTAGTTGGTAGTGATGAAAATGTTGGCAGCAGAATAATTCCAGAACGCAAAAAAACTGGACGTAAAAAATTCTTAGCCTTTGGACAAACTGCAGCAGTTGCAAAAATAACGATAAATGACTGTTTAGAAAAGATACTTATAGGTGGGCAAAACTGTATTAGTATTTTACCTATTGGTATAATAAAATTTGATGGTGAATTTGTCAAAGGTGATTTAATTGAAATCGTTGACAGCCAAAATAAAAAAATTGGAATTGGCGTTGCACGGTACAACGCACAGAAATTAGCTGGGTATATTGGCAATAAAAATAAACCAGCATTTATTCATTATGATTATTTGCATATTGATTCATAATATGCATTTTATTTATGAGATGAGATGAGATGAGATGAGAAAAAAACCAGAAAAACTATATAATTGTCTAACCGCAGACGAGGCAAAAGTACTCTTGGCACAGGAAACATTTAAAAGAAAAACTATTTCTTTCTATAAATATTTTCCAATTGATGATCCTAAATCTATGCGTGACGATATGTATAAACATCTATTCACTTTGGGTGTATTTGGTCGGATTTATTTGGCTCATGAAGGCGTTAATGCTCAAATTAGTGTTCCTGAAGATAACCTTGCCGCATTTCGTGAATACTTATATTCATTCTCTCCTTTAAACCATATTCGTCTAAATATAGCCGTTGATGATGATGGTAAATCATTCTGGGTATTAAAAGTTAAAGTACGCGAAAAAATTGTTGCAGATGGAATTAATGATCCAAATTTCAGCATGGAAAACTTAGGAGCATATGTTAACGCAGAAGAGTTTAACAAATTAGCCCAGGATCCGGAAACAGTACTTATTGATATGCGTAATCATTATGAATATGAAATTGGACACTTTGAAAATGCTATAGAAATTCCTAGTGAAACTTTTCGGGAACAACTACCAATGGCAGTAGACATGATGAAAGATAAAAAAGATAAAAACATCATTATGTATTGTACTGGTGGTATTCGTTGTGAAAAAGCCAGTGCCTGGATGCTCCATAATGGATTTAAAAAAGTTTATCATTTAGAAGGTGGGATAATTAATTACGCCAATATCGTTAATGAAAAACACCTGCCGAATAAATTTGTCGGTAAAAACTTTGTATTTGATGGACGCTTAGGTGAACAAATAAGTGTATCGGTTATCTCAAAATGTCATCAATGCGGGAAACCTGCCGATACACATGTTAACTGTCTTAATGAAGGATGTCATCTATTATTTATTCAATGTGACCAGTGCAAAGTGGATTTTGAAGGCTGCTGTAGTGAAGAATGTCAAAACATTATGCATATGCCAGCTGAAGAACGCAAAAAACTACGTAGTGGAATAAATAATGGAGCTAAAGTTTTTAATAAAAGTAAAACTCAGTTGAGTCCTAAAAAAACTGGTTAATAAAATTGTATCTAATTATAAGATTACTGCGCTGATGCTCGCAATGACAGGACTCGCGGGAATAACAGCAGAAGATTGCCACGCTGCGCTCGCAATGACGTATTGCTGCGCTCGCAATGACGTATTGCTGCGCTCTCAATGACAGGAGCGTGGGAATGATATGGCAGCGGGAATATCTTCCCCACCCCGTCAGGCGCGGCCTGCCACCCCTCCAGAGGGGAATTAGCGTCGCGGGAATTACCATACTGGCTGAAATCACATAAAGTAAATCATATGAAACAAGTAAGTAATGAATATTATGCCGAGATAAAATGGAAGGATAATACTCCATCGTCCATCTTATTTGATGATGTATATTATTCTGTTGCATCTGGTATAGAAGAAAGTAACTACGTATTTATTGGGCATAATGATCTGATTAACCGATTTTCTAAATTACAAGACAATGATGTATTTATCCTTGGCGAGACTGGTTTTGGTAGTGGGCTTAATTTTTTAAATGTACTACAATTATGGCAAAATACTGTCACCACAAAAGCCAAATTGTTTTTTATAAGCTTTGAAAAATACCCACTATCCCCCGCAGATTTAAAAAAAATAAATTCTGAGTTTCCAAATTTTGAAAAACTTAGCAAACAATACTATTTGCCCCTACCCGCTACTCATCGTTTAAGTTTTAAGCACAATGTGTACCTTAATCTTGTAATTGGTGATGTTAATGAAACTCTTGCACAGCAGAACTTTCTGGCAGATAGCTGGTTTTTAGATGGGTTCACTCCAACTCGCAATAGCGCAATGTGGAGCGAATCAGTATGTTTACAAATTGCCAGGCTTTGTAAAGCAAATGCTACATTTGCTACCTATACTGCCAACTCAGCTGTTAGAAAAAATTTACAAGATGTTGGTTTTTGTGTCATGAAAAGCAAAGGTTTTAGTAAACGAGACATGCTTTATGGCTATTGGCCGGATAACCATAACCAATCTCAGAAAAAAAACTTATCAGCAGCGAATAAACTGGATCCCAGATCAGAATCGGGAATGACATCCCGGGAACTTCCTCGCAATAACTACCCTATAAAACAAAAGCCATGGTTTGATAGGTACACAAATAATAATAGCTCACGAGTTATTATTATTGGTGGTGGAATAAGTGGCGCAGCAACTGCATATAGCCTGGCAAAACGTGGTTATATGGTTACATTGTATGAGCAAAATGAACAGCTAGCCAGTGGTGCAAGTGGCAACTATCAAGCAATGCTCTATGGAAGTTTTTCAGCGCATAATAGCCTAATACAGGAACTTAGTTTTAGTGGTTATCGCTATAGTCATTACCTTATAAAACAGCATCTAAGCATTGATAAGGAAGAATATGCCGACTGTGGATTACTTCAATTAGGATTTAACTCTAAAGAAATTAAATCACAGCTTGATCTGATTAAATCTTCTATCCCTGGAGATTTTTGTTTTCAGGTGGATAAACTAGAAATGGAACAACTTGCTAGCATAGATGTTAACTATGACAATGGTGTATATTTCCCATATGGCTTATGGTTAAACCCACAAATTTTGGTAAAAAAACTGCTGGATTCCCCTAATATAAAAATAGTTCTGGGACACAAAATTGATGAAATCTTGCAAGAAAATGATAACTGGTCGTTAATTAAAGATGGTAAAGTAATTGATAGCGTCAGCAATGTAGTGTTATGCAATGCCGATAGCGCTAATAGATTTAATGTCACTAAAAACCTGAATCTACGCAAAATTCGTGGACAAATTAGTATAGTAAAAGATAGTTGTAATGAACAAGCGGCCTGGATTCCTGGTCCCAGGTCCGCGCCTGGGATGACCGGGAATGACAGATATGGAATACAGACAATCTTGTGTGGTGCTGGTTATATAACTCCAAATCGCCTGGGTAGTTATACAGTAGGCGCTACTTTTGATTTTAAAAATATACATACTGATGTGACATTGGAAGATAATTTGCAAAATGTAGAAGCAGCACATTTGATTTCAGATTCATTTAAAAATATTAGTCCGGAGAACTTAACGGGTCAGGCTGCAATAAGAGCATCTACATTTGACTATATGCCTTTAGTTGGTCCAATTGCTAACCATGCACAATTTCAGGTTGAGTATGCAAAACTAACAAAAGATAAAAATATTTATTTAGATAATGAATGCCCGTATTATAAAGGATTATATTTGAATGTTGCTCATGGTTCAAAAGGGATGTTGACTGCACCAATTAGTGGCGAAATAATTGCTGATTATATTGATAATACACCTATGCCATGCTCTGAAGATTTACGAATAGCATTACATCCTAATCGCTTATATGTCAGAGATCTGGTAAAGGGATAAAAAATTGTGGTAGAATGAATATTACTTCCCTACCAAACCAAGAAAATAATTTTTTGTTTTCTGATCAGGTGGGTAATATATTGTATCCTTTTCAGTTGAAATCTCACACATAACCCCTATCGACTGCCAAACACGAGTTTTGTTAGCCAATACAGTAAAGTGAACTTGAATAGAGGAAATATTACCCGCATCATCTAAAGTTTTTGCAAAATCATAAAATATTCCGTTGGTACTATGATTTCCGCTAAATAACTTCACTATACCTTTATCATCAATGTCATCGCTATCTGCCTGATTATACTTGGAATTAATTTCACCAGCGAGATTTGTATATACATGGTTATTATCACCTACAAACCAACGAAAAAGAAAACTTGAATGCCCGTTGTCAGAACGTGTATAAGCTTTAACGATACTCACAAGATTTGTAACACGGCAAACGCCATCTTCTTTAGCTGATGCTATACCGGAGTATAAAAATAATGCTGCGAATAAACTAATTAAATAGCCGTGTAATTTATCAATTTTGACTTTTTTATCTATTAAATTTCCTTTTAATCTCGCAAAAAAATAATATAAGTTCATTTTAATTTTTCCCCAAAAAACGTAATATTTCCCTATTATAATATTGTTTAGCAATGATTCAACCTTTAATTGCTATTACACGTAGGCGGACATAGTCAGCCAGCCAAACGCCATTTTGTAATAGTAGTGGTCTTGCTAAATTCTCGACATAAGTAAAAAAATCTTCACGTTTGTTTGAGTCAATTCTTTCTACCAGGCTGGTTCTAAACATCTTAATCCAATTACGTAGACCATCAGCACCTTCTAAAACAGTTGGTCTGACAAATAATTGTGCATATACTACATCAAAACCACCATTAGCCAAGAGCACTGAATATTCGGCTATATCTGGATAGTAATTAACTAGTTTAGTATCTGTTATACCGACATGCCTGGCACCAGCATCAACTGCATGTAGCAAATTACTAACATTACCTTTTCCGCCCATTTCAAAAACAAACCTGCAACCTTGTTTTAAGGCTTTATTTACGGAACGAATTACCTTCTGTGGTTCCAGCATCCAATGTAATGCTGCATTAGAAAACACAGCATCAAATGAACGACCTAAATCAAAATCTTGTCCATTGGCACAAATAAATTGAATAGCTGGATAATTTTTTTTAGCCTCATCAACCATTGATTGGCTTGCATCTATACCAATAACTTCTGCACCTGTGCTTGCAATCTGATTGGTTAATGCTCCAGTTCCACAGCCTAAATCAAGAATCAGTTCTCCAGCTTTTGGCTCTAATAATTGCAGGACATCATTGCCGTATTCAGTAACAAAGCTGTGTTTAGTATCGTATAATTTAGAATTCCAATTTTGCATATTAACCTCTTTATCACAAAATTTAGAAAAATTGACATACGGAATTTGCATGTAAACAATCTGATCTTGATATTATACACAAAATAGCTTAGACTTATTAACTAAATTAGAATAAACAATCAAATATTTGTCTCAATTTTGATGTATAATATGATCTATTTACAAATAGGTTCAGTCTCATTAAAAATTTAGTTAACATAATAATTTTTTTATATAAATTTATTGTGGCGGTGGCCACAGCACCCTACTTTCTGTCATTGCCACAGAAAGCAGGCAAAGAAGTCTAGCCTAACAAGATTTTTAACGCAACTTTTTCATTAATTTAGCTAAAATGGCAAAACTCGCATGCGCTCAGACAATTGCCATTTCTTTACGCTAAATTAATGCAAAAATTACTAAATCTTGACAAGGCTGCACTTTAGTGGCCATTAGGATTTTAGCCTAAAATTTTCTTATTTGCCGTAAAAAACCAGTTTTGTTTGAGCGCAGTGAGTTAACTGGTTTTAGGCAAATAAGTAAATTTTTGGCGTTAAAAAATCCGTCGGCCTTGATTTTTTGCATACTTTTTTATCAAGAAAAAAGTATGGCCCCGTGGGTGGCAAACCCACATTAAATAAAAAATTAACAAACAATATTAATATAATGATTAAGGATACACATTTCATGCTCTTGCCAATTTACGTTCGTTTAGCCAAAGTACTAAACATAAGAGAAAATCAAGTACAAAGTACTATCACCCTACTCGACGATGGTGCCACAGTTCCCTTTATTGCCCGTTATCGTAAAGAAGTAACTGGTGGGCTTGACGATATTCAACTTAGAAGTTTAGTCGAGAAATTAACCTATATGCGTGAACTGGATGAGAGACGCGAAACAATTTTAAATTCGATTAAAGAGCAAGATAAGCTAACACCAGAACTCGAAGCCCAAATTATGGCAGCAGATAATAAAACTACATTAGAAGATTTATATCTGCCGTATAAACCTAAACGCCGTACCCGTGCACAAATTGCACGTGAAGCCGGACTTGAACCTTTGGCTCTAGATTTACTTAATAATCAAAGTCTGGATCCTGAAACTGAAGCGCTTAAGTATATTAACCCTGAACAGAATATAAATGACATCAAAAGCGCTCTTGATGGTGCCAGGTATATTCTGATTGAGCTTTTTGCCGAAAATGCTGCAACGCTTGCAGGGATACGCACTCTTTTAAATAAAGAAGCTGCTCTCACAACAAAAGTAATTGAAGGCAAAGAATCTGAAGGACAGAAATTTACTGATTATTTTGCTTATTCAGAAAGCATAAGAACTATCCCTTCACATCGTGCATTAGCGGCATTTAGAGGCAGTAATGAAGGTATTCTCTCCATTAGTATTGATTACCCTGGCAAAGATGACACCCCTCGTGGGGAGCTAAATCGTTATGAGCAAATTATAGTTAAGTTATTTAATTTAGATCATCTTGCTACCGCCGGAAAATGGCTAATCGACACAGCAAAACTTTGTTTTAAAGCTAAAATATTTTTATCAATGGAAAATGAATTACTATCTAGCATTCGTGAACAAGCTGACGATGAAGCAATACGCGTATTCGCCAATAATTTAAATAATTTATTACTGACTGCTCCTGCAGGCAGCAAAACCACAATTGGGTTAGATCCGGGTATTCGTACTGGAGTTAAAATTGCCGTGATTGATCAAACTTCTAAAGTGTTGGAAACCGCTACAGTTTATCCATTTCAACCACAAAACCGTTATACTGAAGCTGTTGCAATCATTGCTAAACTTGCAGAAAAATACCATGCTGATTTAATCAGTATTGGTAATGGTACCGCTTCACGAGAAACAGAAAAACTTGTACGCGATATGTTAAAAATTCACACAACTCATACGATTATTCCAGTGATCGTATCAGAAGCAGGTGCATCAGTCTATTCCGCATCAGAGTATGCGTCTAAAGAGTTTCCAGACATGGATGTCAGCTTGCGTGGAGCTGTTTCAATTGCCAGAAGATTACAAGATCCATTAGCTGAACTTGTAAAAATTGACCCAAAAGCAATAGGTGTCGGTCAATATCAGCACGATGTGAATCAAAGTAAGTTAGCTGGTACACTCGGTAATGTTGTTGAAGATTGTGTAAATAAAGTTGGTGTTGATGTAAATACCGCTTCCATTCCATTACTTGCCAGCGTATCTGGATTGAATAATATAATTGCTGGTAATATCGTGGGCTACCGTGATAGCAATGGGATGTTTAAAAGTCGTAATGAATTGAAGAAAGTACCACGGTTAGGCGATAAAACATTTGAACAATGTGCTGGATTTCTTCGTATTCACGAGGGCAAAAACCCATTGGATAATTCCGCAGTGCATCCGGAGAGCTATCCATTAGTGAACCTAATTGCAGAAAAACTTGGCGTTAGCGTAGCTGACTTGATTGCTAATAATACCCTTCTAAAACAAATTAAACCCACTGAATTCGTAAGTGATAACTATGGACTACCAACAATTAATGACGTATTAGCCGAATTAGAAAAGCCTGGACGTGATCCGCGCGGTGAGTTTAAAACAGCTACCTTTAAAGAAGGAGTTGATGAGATTAATGATCTGAAAATTGGTATGGAGTTAGAAGGAATTGTTACAAATGTAACTAATTTTGGTGCATTTATTGATATTGGGGTACATCAAGATGGACTGGTGCATATATCAGAAATAGCTAATCATTACGTGGCTAATCCTGCTGATGTTCTTAAGGCTGGGCAAATTGTTAAAGTACGTATACTTGAGGTCGATGCTAAACGAAAGAGAATTACTCTGTCTATGAAAAGTGAGCAACGTGCAGCTCCAGCTGTAGGAGGTAAGAAGCCACCTAAAGCTAATCATAATCAAGATTCTGCGGGTGGTGCGATGGCAGACGCCCTGGCTAAATTGAGGCGATAAATACTGTAATCTTCGGGCTATTTAGTGTCATCTTCGGGCTTGGCCCGGAGATCTATTTTTGATAAGTTAATTACATGCAAAGTTATAATAATAATCTGTTACATAAAATTAGGCACCATATAAAAAATGGCGGTGTTATTGCCTATCCTACTGAATCTTGTTATGGCTTTGGTTGTGATCCATTTAATCATCAGGCAATTTTGCAGATACTTAAAATTAAAGGTCGGGATAAATCAAAAGGCTTGATTGTTGTTGCTAGTGATATGGAACAGTTAGATCAACTAATTGGAAAACTATCTTCTAATGATAAAAAAAAGTTAAAAGCTTACTGGCCTGGATTTTACAGCATAATTATGCCTACAACTAAGATGGCACCAAAAATACTCACAGGTAAGCATAGAACATTGGCAGTTAGAGTGAGTAATCATGATCTAATTAGGCAAATGTGCAATTTTCTAAATATGCCATTAGTTTCTACTTCTGCCAATTATTCCGGGCACAAATCAATTAAAACCTATCGTGAATGTACAAGACAATTTGGCAAGAAAGTAATGGTATTACCTGGGAATACTAATTTTGCGAAAAGTCCATCTACAATTATTAATTGGGAAACCGGTAAAACTCTACGCTGATCGGTAATTATATTTCTTTGGTGTTATTAAATATTTCATCTAATTTAGCTTGTGCATAAGATGGTAGATGCAGTATTTTTAAACGGTTGGTTAATCCAGTAGCAATAATAATTTCTTGCTTCCTTACCGATAAGAGTTCGGACATAAAATCAATCAGTGCTTTATTAGCTTTACCGTCAACCTGTGGAGCAGCAACTGCAATTTTAAGTCGTCCGTTTATTAAATAAGCTTTTTGAAGTACAATCAAATGTTACCGCAGTTTGGTTTTATTCCAAAGCATTTCTCGCAGTAATCCTTAGCAGCCCCACCGTTTATAATTATGTTGTCATTTTGCATAATTAGACATTACTTTCATAAATGCATCTTTTGCCATATTCCGCTCACGAAGTCTAGGTTCTCGAAGCGCATCAACAGTTGCTAATAATTGATAAAACTCCTCATCAGGGGCTTTTATAATAGCCCCAGGTAATTTGTCATATAACGGCTTTACCCCATACCCTTCTGCATTACCAGATTTGATTATCCAAACAGGTTTATCTTCAATAGATGGAAACTTAGCTTTAAAGATTGGGGCTGCATAACTTGTGGGTATTCCACGCCCTTTCCCATCTTTAACTAATGGAAAAATATACCTAAAACCATGTAAAAAAACTCTTCACAAGATGAAACAGATATTAATGTTTTCCTTTTTACTTGAAATAATAGTCTGGACTTTATTAATTTATGCAAACTATTATTAACCTCTGATTGCGGAATATCTAATGCCAAAGCCAGGCTTGACTGAGTCCAAGGCATTTTAGAAAAATCGATTAAAGTTGCTTTAATTATTATCAACAAAAAAGTTAAAGGTGTCAGGGAGTGGGGAAATATCCGTTCCCTAGCCAATCACCATACGTTGGATAGGGAACTAGTAAATATGATTTGTTACTTTGGAGGCGGCGGAGGCGCTGGTAAATTTATACTATCATTATTCATAACCATAGCGCTACCTAACCAATCATTATTGGTACCATCACATATTGGATCTTGCCGCCCATCATACACACAGTTTGATTTTTGTAAAGTTTTTGCAGCATCCAAAGTTATTTCAACACTAAATATAGTTTTATTGTTCTTGCTTATCATAAAAATAAGCTTGTTCTGATCAAAATCAGCCTGGGAAAATTTAATAGACCCCGTGTCGTCATAAAACTTTATGTCGTAACTCTTAGTACCAATAATAAAAGTGTTGCCATCCCAAACTTTTGGTGGATAATTAAGATTAAATCCGCCACCACTGCCAGCAGGTAAATTTATACCATAACCAACATTGTCAATAACTATAGCATTCCCTAGCCAATCACCCACAACATCATTACAATTTGGATCTTGTCGCCCATTGTACACACAATTCTTTTTTTCCAAAATTTTATCAACAGAATTGAATACTATATCCATACTAAACGTTGTAGTATTATTAGTTATTTTAAAGGCTAATTTGTCAGACAAGTCGAAATTACCAGGTAAAACATCTATAGCTCCATAGTCATCAGAACTTATTGTTTGACTCTTAGTACCAACAGTAAAAGTGCTGCCGCTCCAACCTACATAGTTAATGGAATACTTAAAATCCGGTAGGTTAAAGTTACACTCTGGCACAATAGAGTTTAAGCTTAGATCATACAGGCCTCCTACTTTTTTATCGCCCCATTTCAACGACCAGGAGCAATAGGCTGTTTCCGCCATAGTATTAACCGAAAAAGTAGGCATAGTTTGAGGTGCATTAACAGTTCCATCTCCAGGATCTCTAAACGCAAGACCCATCTTATAAGGACTGTCCTGATATAGGATTTTTGCAAAATCCTGTGTTATTGTTAGTTTTCCGCAATTATAAAGTGCAGGTAAGAACTTATTAAAACCTGAATCTATCTGCTTGCCAGTTATTTTAGCCGGATCGTTAGAAAAAAAACGACTGACGAAAAAATAAGAACCAGAAGTTATTCCACTTCCATCAGAACAAAATGAGATGTCAGTATTATTTGATGCAAGCTTAGCATCAGCTGGTTTAGTTTCCGCTCTCGTGCAAGCATCTGTAGGTTTAAGTTGGTTAGTCTCTGGATCTACGGAAAGGCTGCAATCTGCTCTTACATCGCCAGTTAGAACATAGCCTGAAGAGTCCCTACTGTCTGCAATCCATTTAAAAGTAGGTATATCTTTAGGAAACCCCTTACTATCAATGGTAGTGCTTGTTCCCATGAGAGGTGATAAATTAGTGGCAGACCACCAGCGTTTTGCACTATTCAATAAAGTCTGAGAATCGACAGGATAAATAGGATTCAATGCAACAACCGCGCACTGACCTGGTTCCGGTAAAGTAATGCTATACTCACCATTAGGACCAACGGTAGTAAAAGCCCTTCTATTAAATTTTGTATTTGGGTTATCATAAGAGTCAGATGATGTACATACAACCGCCGCAGTGCCTTTAAACATATTTATGTCTCAGCTTACATACGGAATTTCCGTATAGGCAGTGCATCATCATTATAATCCATTGGTAATACTATGTATTTATTTTACCCATATAGTCAATATTATATTAACTATATTTCAGTCAAACGCTATTTTTTGTGGAAGTGGCATTACCGGGAATAACTTCGCGATCAGAGTTTAATATACCCTCTAACTCTTTGGTATGCGCACGTGCCTGTGACATATAATCCTCGCTATATTTGCCATCAAACTGAGGATACATACGAATTAACTGATCTTCATCAATTTTTCTAAATTTCTTTGCCGAACAGATAGCCTTATTTTCTTCAATACCTAGTTCTTTTAATGCATCTGTGGCCATATGTAATGCACTATCAAATGTCTCCCGATAGATATGATCAAAAGCAATATTCTGTCTTAATGCCTGATATGTATTGGTCCGATTACGAATTCTAAGAAAAATTTTAATATTGGGGTACGCCTGTTTGACCATAGCTGCAATATTTAGCGCAGCATCCTCATCATCTATAGCTACAACCAAAACTTTTGCATGCATCAACCCTGCCTGGTTTAATAGCTCCAATCTTTGTCCATCACCATAAAATACTTTAAACCCAAACTTACGAATAGACTCCACCTGATTAGCATCAATATCCAATATTGTAGCTCCGATACCATTGGCAAGCATAAAGCGACCAACCACCTGACCAAAACGCCCAAATCCGGCAATTAGAACCGGATTATTCTGCTCCACTACATCCGATTCACCATTTCCCACACCAGAAATAAACCGAGGCTCCAGAATTTTTTCATAGAACAATAAAATAAGTGGTGTCAAAAGCATAGATAAAGCAACAACTGCAACTAATTCTTTTACTAAAATAGCCGATAAAATTTGCTCCTGTAACGCATAAGAAAGTAGAACAAAACAAAACTCTCCTCCTTGCGCCAATGTCATGGCAATCATCAGATTATCGCGCAGTTTACACTGAAAAAATTTACCCAAAATAAGCATTACACTAAATTTAACTACAACCAGCAACACAACAAGCCCCAATATCATTGGTATATGTTCTGCAATTAGGGTAAAATTGATCGTACTGCCAACTGACATAAAGAATAAACCTAAGAGCAATCCTTTAAATGGCTCAATATCAGCTTCTAGTTCATGTCTATATTCACTCTCGGCTAACACCACACCTGCCATAAAAGCTCCCAGGGCTGGAGATAAACCAACATATGTAAAAGCCAATGCAATACCAATTACCAATAATAACGCCAATGCAGTAAATGCTTCATGTAACTTGCTACCCGCAATAAACCGAAAAATTGGACGAAATAGGAATTTACCAGCAAAAATTATTGTGGCAAGGAGGAGTAAAATTAAAACCGTCTGTAACCAGGCAGAGAGCGCATTATGCGGGGCATTAGCCACAGGAGTTCCCAGAAGCGGAAAAATTGCCAGCATAGGAATAATAGCAATATCTTGAAATAATAATACTGCAAAAATTGTACTTCCGGCTTCGAGTTTAATCCAACCTTTTTCATTTAATAATTGTAAGACTATTGCGGTAGACGAGGAGGTAAAAATTATACCAATAGTAAATGCTTCAATCCATGATAGTTTAAATAATTTGGCAATTAGCGTAATAACCAGTGTAGTTACTACAACTTGTAAACCACCTGTTAGAATTAGTGGTTTACGCAGTTCCCAAAGCATTGCTGGTCTTAGCTCCAGCCCCACTAGAAATAACATCATGACTACGCCGAATTCGGCGATATGCATAACACTATCACTACCGCCTACTAAGCCTAATACATATGGACCAATGATAATACCAGCTAGCAAATAACCCAACACTGAGCCAAGACCTATTCGTTTAGCAATTGGTACAGTAATAACTGTTGCTAATAAATAGACAAATGCCTGGGTGAACATATGGGTATATGTCATTTAGATCTATTCCTTAAAAATGAGACTATTATGTATATTGCCACGCTTGGCTCGCAATGACGGGGCATGGGTTGCCGCGCTACTTCGCAATGACACAACACAAGCGGGAATAACTTCCCCACCCCGTCAGGCTATGCCTGCCACCCCTCCAGAGGGGAATTATAAACACAGGTTCATTGCTATTTATTCAGCAGGTCGCGCCTGTGGAGATTAACTCGCAATGACGTGGTGGAGTCATTTAATGCAATCAAATTTGGTGTATGGTCTGAGTACTTCAGGAATAGTGATTGATCCATCTGCATTTTGATAATTCTCAAGTACGGCAACTAAGGTTCGCCCAACTGCCAAACCTGAACCATTTAAGGTATGTACCAGCTCATTTTTGCCCGCAGAATTTTTATATCTGGCGTGCATGCGCCGTGCCTGATAATCAGTCATATTTGAACATGATGAAATTTCACGATAAGTATTTTGTGATGGCAGCCATACTTCCAGATCATAAGTCTTAGCAGCAGAAAAACTTGTATCACCGCTGCATAAAGTTACCACCCGGTAAGGTAGTGCTAATTTTTTTAGAATGTTTTCTGCATGATGTACCATTTCTTCTAGGGTGGCCATTGATTTATCAGGCGTTACAATTTGGACCATCTCAACCTTATCAAATTGATGCATACGTATCATTCCACGCGTATCCCGGCCATAACTGCCTGCTTCACTTCTAAAACACGGTGAATGAGCGGTATATTTTAGCGGTAAGTCCTGTTCTTTTAAAATAGTATCGGCAACAATATTAGTCATTGGCACTTCTGCAGTTGGAATCAGGTACATGGAATCATTACCGTGTTTAATTTTAAATAAATCATCTTCAAATTTGGGCAATTGCCCAGTTCCAAAAACCGCCTTGGAATTTACCATATATGGAACGTATACTTCGGTATAGCCATGCTCTTCTATATGAATGTCTAACATAAACTGCGCCAATGCTCTATGAAGCTTGGCAATTTGGTTTTTTAATAATACAAATCGGCTACCTGACATATTGCTTGCAGTTTCAAAATCCATCTGCCCATCTAGTTTTAAACCTAAATCCACGTGATCTTTAACCTGAAAGTCAAAATCACGCGGCACCCCTACTCTACGCACTTCCACATTTGCAGTCTCATCATTACCACTTGGCACTGATTCATCAAGAAGATTGGGAATTCCATATAGAAATTCATTAATTTCTAATTGTAGGGCAGCAAATTCAGTTTCTGTGCTTTTTAATTCATCGCCCAGATTTGCCACTTGTTTAAAAATTTCAGTCGTATCTTCACCTTTAGATTTTAATATGCCGATTTGTTTGGAGGTGCTATTGCGTTTAGCCTGCAGCTCTTCCATCTTCACTTGAATACTTTTACGTTTAGCTTCTAGCTGAGTAAATAATGCTGTATCAATTTTTACTTTCTTTTGCAGTACATTCGCAGCAATTTTTTCAATATCATTTCTTAGTAGATTTATGTCTAACATAATAGGTTTCCTAATTAATTAGTTGTGGCGGTATTTTAACACGAAACTATTTAGCCACGGCTTAACAAATCAGCTTTTCTAAAGCTGTTTGGAGAAATATGCAAGTTAGGTATTGCATTTTGCGTTGAACTCATGTATACTAATGTTACATTGAAAGCGTACTGCGTTAGAATTGTCTGTATGCTGTTGTCGCATATAAGTATAAAAGCAACACTAAAAAGTGTTGAATAAATAAGGTTTTAGCTCGCAAATTTAAAAATTTATCTCTAATGTACATTAATCTGTAAAGGAAATTTATTATGCAAACAAATCATTTTAACAGTTATAAAAAATTATGCCAGATAATTCTGGCTTCAGCATTACTATGTAATGTGTCTGCTTATGCAGAACCTGGTAATACTAACAATGAAGATGCTAAGGCAGGAGTGGAAGCACCAACTATGACTACTTTTACGGGAGCTGCAGTTAAAGGTGAGGGTGCAAAGGAAACAAAACCAACAGTGTTGTTTGTATGTGGTGGTAATACTGGGCGCAGCGTTATTGCAGAGTGGTATATGCGGGCTAAGTATGGTGACAACGTAGACACCTTTTCTCGTGGATCCGGCATCGCTCCTGGGGATGAAGTCACAACTGAAGCTCCTGCTGCGGCTTTAATAGTAGCTAAAGGTAACGCCACAAAAAAACAGATGGCATCGCGTAGAGCAACCCCGGCTAGTATAACAGATATATATAATGCAAATATTGTATTGGCCATGACATCAAGCCATAAAACACGCCTAATTGCCATGATAGATCGTGAATGTAATCCAGCTAATCTTGATACAAGAGGTTTAGATGAAGAGACAAGAGTAAAATGGAATAACATGTGTGCCAATAATGCTGAAGTACTAAAAAATAAAATTCACACTCTGATTGGGTGTGCAACTGGCACTGATGGTGATATACCAGATGGCTACAAACAACCAGATAGCGCCTACAATGCGATAAGAAGGGATATTGTCTACTATACTAAAACAATTATGGATAACACTGCAAATCCTTCGATCAACACCTATCAAGCGCCATCGCATGGAAAGCTTGGCATGAGTTACCACCCTAATCCATATGAAAATATTTACTGTAAGCCCGTAAAATAACAGGTCATTATAAAGGTAGAACTCTTGTCATCCTCGGACTTGTTCCGGGGATCTGGGCACTTGGTCTTTATAGGGCATGAGATTCCCGCCTACGCGGGAATGACAGTTTATGCGGGGGGATATTGACAAAGACTATGTCATCCTCGCGCATGCGGGGATCTGATTGCTGAAATGACAGGTTTATATTATACTTCGCCGATTTTTTCTCTGTGTCTTTCAGCAATTTTATCGGCAAAATGGGATAAATCAAGATTTTTGGCATGAAGTAAAACTAAGGCATGAAATAATAAATCGGTCATTTCACCCAAGTACTCATCGGTCGTTTCATTTAACGCGGCAATAACCACTTCAACACCCTCCTCACCAACTTTTTGTGCCATCTTCTTAATGCCTTTGGCCATCAGTTTATTCGTATAACTCCCCTCTTGTGGATAGTTTATTCGATCAATAATCGCTTTATCTAATGCTCCTATCGTGCTCAATGCTGGGGTCTTCTGTGTGGTAAAACAAGAAACACTACCAGTATGACATGTATTGCCCACCGGATTTGCCATAATTAAAATTGTATCTTTATCACAATCTTGAAACATTTCGACTACACGTAAAAGATCTCCTGATGTTTCGCCTTTTTGCCACAAGCGATTTTTAGTACGGCTAAAAAATGTAACCAAGCCGCTGCTCAAAGTTTGATGTAATGCATCTTCATTCATAAAACCTAACATCAATACCTGCAAGGTATGATTATCTTGAACAACCACTGGCACTAAGCCATTCATCTTACTAAAATCAATTTGTTTTATATCTATCATATTCTAACCGGAACTCCATTGTTTGCCAAATATTGCTTTAATTCACCTATTTGGATTACTTGTTTATGAAATACTGATGCAGCTAACGCACCAGTGACCCTTGTTTGTGTAAATATTTCTAAAAAATGCTCACAACTCCCAGCCCCTCCAGAGGCAATTACCGGAATATTTACTGCGTCAGATAATAATTTATTTTGCAAAATATCATAGCCTTGCCGCACACCATCCTGATTCATACAATTTAACACAATCTCACCCGCACCGCGCATTTCTACTTCTTTAGCCCATGCCAATAACTCACGATTAGTCTGGATGGTTTTTACTTCGTCCCCGGTGTATTGATTTACAATATACTTACCATCCAATAACTTGCTATCAATACCAACGACAACACATTGCGTACCAAATCTTTTAGCAAATTCATCAATAAGGTCTGGATTTTCTAGTGCGGGTGAGTTAATTGATATTTTATCTGCACCATTAGCTAGAATAGTTTCTGCATCAGCTAGAGTTCTGATTCCACCAGCTACACAAAATGGAATATTAATGTTTTTTGCAATATCGTATACCCATTGCTTACTAACACTTCGATTATCGCTACTGGCGGTTATATCATAAAATACCAACTCGTCAGCACCACTATCTGAATAGCGAATAGCTAGTGTGATTATATCACCAACAATTTCATGATTGCGAAATTGAACGCCTTTAACCACTTGTCCATCACGGACATCAAGACATGGAATGATTCGTTTTTTTAACATTTTATTTTTTCAGGAAATTTTTTAGTTTATCGAAACTTTCGTGACTGAAATCTATTTCTTCTTGATATGTATTTTTATAGTCAAGTTTATGTTTAGCCATCAGTCCATCTAAATATAAGCGCAATCTTAGTTTGTCCTTTTTATTTTTTGTGTTTAGACAAGACTGAATTTTAACACTACTCTCAAGACAAGACAGCATTCCATTAACACATGCTAAAACATTTGTAGTTGTTCCTTCTATTTGTTCGATATGTTCTAGAAGAAGTGCTTCTAAGCTACCTTCATCTTTATTATTTGGCAAAATAAAATATCCAGTTTTAATATCAAGCGAATTTTGTATTGTTTTAACATCACACTTTGTACCATGCACATATTCTTCAGGTAAGCACGCTATATTTTCATTTATTAATTTTTGCACACTTGCTACTCTCGTAGCAAAATTATCATCCGTATCTACAATAATTAAAATAGCGTCTACTATACCATTTTCTTTTATTTGCATGTAAATCTGATCAATCGTAGCCTTATATTTCTGATCATATTTTTGTTTGGTATCGCATGTATAGCCAGAATGTGTGATTATTGTAAAAACATGTTCTTTAACAGTAACTCTAATTCTCTGATTATCATTTCCATTTTGCTTTTTCATTAATACTTTATCTTTGGATTTAGAATTATAAATATCTTTTAGTAAACATAATATTAAATCTATATCTTCAGAACCCTCAGTAAGAATAATAGTACCTGCATAATCTGGCACAATATCATTTTTCTTATCTAACATCTAACTCACTTTCCGCAGAATCTTGTAGCTGACTATATGAATAAGCCGATATTGTTCCAGCGTTGTCAAACAACTTAATAAAAGTAAAATCATGTTCACTAAATTTCTCAATTAAAACAGCATATTTAACTAATTCAAGTGAATGTGTTGTTATAATCAATTGGCAATTATACTTTTTAGATAATTCATAAATTATCTCCCACACATGTGGCATTATAGAAAAATGCAAGCCATTTTCAAGCTCATCAATAAGTAATATTCCATCTTGATTACTAACTATTCCACATACAATATTAAATATTTTCTTAATCCCTTGACCTAGTACAGATAAAGCTAATGTTTTTGACAAATTTTTTTTCCTAACTTCTATTGTCATTTTATTAAATTGATTAACACTAGTTTTGTTACCATATTCCACATCTATAATATCAGCATCTATAATATTCAATGCTTTTATCAAAGCATCTTTTTTGATTTGATCATTACGAATATTTTCAAATTCAATTACTGAAGCATCCAAGCGTTGCATATTTAATGGTATATTTTGCATTGCCGGGGGAGCCGCATTATAATAATTATTATTTCTATAAATGCTTCCAAACTCATCAATTAATATAGTATTTGTTACCACATCCGCTAACGTTTTATATATTTTTTGCTCCACATTCCCTAGGTACATATCATTTATAATAGTATGCCTTATAGATTTAGCTGTAAAAATCACCTCTTTAACAGCATCTTTATAAGTAAATTCGATTCCGGATGAAACCATTTCAGTTTTAATATCTGGCTGCCCACCTACTCCGCTAACTTCATATTTACAATTATCGTTATATTCTACATTCATAAATAATGAATCAGAAATAATGCCCACAGATTTAGACGTATCAAAATTATAAAATAATCCATGTATTGCAATATCAAATTTAGGTACCATAGCCATAATATTCTCACGATTTACTATATTGGGCAATATTTGTGGCGATAGCGATGGGTTATTCAGCAGCATTATTGCTTCTAATACCGTAGATTTGCCTATATGATTTTTACCTGCTAACAAAGTAATCTGTTTTAATATGGGCAGCTCTAGCTTTTTAAAACCCTTAAAATTTTCTATAGTCAGATTTTTAATCATTTTTTTACCTATTTAAAGTTTCTATACCTGTATGTAATTATATGACCTAATTAGTGGTCCATCACACATCAAAACAATGAATAATTCATTGTTTAGCGTGGATATTTCTTAAGAAGTCTTGAAATAAAATTTAATGAGGGATTACACTCAATTTTGCAGCCGCTTTTGCTATTTTTATAGCCTTCATTTAAAGATTTATCTGCTGTAGCTTTTAAAATCTTTATTGCATCTCTTAAAGGTGATTTTGAAGAATCATGCATAAGAAATCTTGGATCATAGTCTTCGGTTATATATTTAGCTCCACTCATTTAATTTTCCTCCGTAAATAAATTACAAAACCCATAACGAATGTTAACACATCAAAGGCAATATATTGTTTTTTCTACAGCACGCCATTTATTTGTCTATACCTGTAATTTAGCTATAGTATCTAATGTAATTGTACCTTCATAGATAGCCTTGCCAACTACTACACCATAAACACCTAACTCATTTAGCTTAATTAAATGTTCAAGGTTGCCGACGCCGCCGGAAGCTATTAAATTTATATGCGGGAATCTTTCAATTATTTGTTTATATAACTCCATACTGGGTCCGGCCAAGGTACCATCAACATTAATATCAGTACACAAGACATATTTAGCCAACTCATAAAACTCTAACAAATCCCAAATATTTTTTTGGCTATCTTCCTGCCATCCATGTGTCTTAACCACAGGTATTCCGTCTTTTAACTCGCAATCAAGAGCTAAAACTATTTTTTCACTGCCAAATTCAGCAAACCAGCTCTTAACTAGTTCTGGATTAGAGACACAAATACTTCCCAATACCACACGCTTAATACCTCTAGATAATAAATATTCAATATCAGCTTTAGTTCTTATACCACCACCAACCTGGATATTTAGACCGCTACCCTTAACTAAATTGGCAATAATTTCTCCTTGTGCCGGACTGCCCTGCTTGGCACCATCCAAATCAACCATATGTACCCAGGAAAAATTATGCTGCTTAAAACTCTCAAGCATTAATAGTGGATTGTCATTATATATCTTAGTCGTTGCAAAATCACCTTTTGTCAAACGTACACACTTACCATCACGTAAATCAATTGCTGGGAAAACTATCATATTACTTTCTTATTTATTCTTTATGCTTAAGCTTTTTTATGTCTAACTAATTTTACAAAATTTTCTAATAGTTGACTGCCAATTTGACCAGATTTTTCCGGGTGAAACTGCATACCATAGAAATTGTTATATTTCGCAATAGCTGTAAAATTTACTCCGTATTCTGTACTGGCAATAGTAGCTTCTGTTACTGGAGCATAGTAACTATGCACAAAATATACATCATTTCCCGCTGAACCCAACTTGCTCCCGTATATATTAGATAAGATAGGATCATCTACTTTGGTTTGTAAATTGTTCCAGCCCATATGCGGAACAATTAGATTATTAATGTTTGGAAATTTAGTGATTTTACCAGAAATAATGCCTAAACAATCAACATTATCTTCTTCAGAAAACTCATATAATAACTGCATACCTAAGCAGATACCCAAAACAGGCTGCTTTAGGTTTTTTATGACAGGGGCAAGCCCATCTTTGTGCAACTTTTGCATAGAAAACCCGGCGGAACCAACACCGGGTAGTATAACTGCATCAGCAGATCGTATTAAATCAGGGTCATTGCTTAGTTGATAACTTACCCCCAGACGCTCAAAAGCGGTAGAGACCGATAAAAAATTCGCTCCACCGCTTTCGATAATGACAAGCTTCATAAATCATAAACCTCTATAATAGGAAAACCCATATAACCTCACTAACTACTAATGAAGAACTTCTACTGTCCCATTAACAATTGTAGGCGAGCCAGAATTTGAACTGCCTGAATTGGAGCTGCTTGAGCTAGAGCCAGATGAAATTATTGCTGACGGTTCATCACCTTCATAACTTTTTAAAATGTCGTCATTATTACCCTGCATGGGGCAAGCAATGTATTGTTTAGAAAGTTCACTGATTTCTTCTTCTTCGCTAGCAACGTCGGAGACGGCCCGTCTAGGTTGCATGGGCTCTACGCTGCATTTTAAAATTAGTTTACGGTGCGGCAATGGAGGATCCATTCTCCAATATTGTACACCAGGTATCTCTGGAGTGCCCCAGTAGTCCATCGTGAATATTCTTTTCATTTCAAAAATGGCAGAAATACAACTTATTGGTCGTAAAGTATGCGGTCTCATTATGGTACCCTTAACCACTATCTCCCTCAAACCGCCAACTTTTGCTTTACTTAGGCCAATTAAGTCCATACTAATCCTTGCAACATCATTATTATCAGCGAGCAACCATTCAATAACCGAACGATTTCTGACATAAGCCCCATTAACTTGCTGAATATTATAATACTTGTTAAATTGAAGTTGATAATCCGCGTTGTTGTAAGTACATTTCACGACTTTATAAGCCTGTGCTTCACCAATGCATAAACATAACGCAGCTAATAAGCTAAAAATATAATTATTTACTTTACTTAGTTTAGCTATTTTATTTTTATTACAACAACGCATAACTCCGCAGAAATTCAGCTTACTCTCAGTTTTCATTTTAACTACCTTTTAAACATAATACATCTGCATTATGTCATATATTATAAAAATAATCAATACGGAATTTCCGTAACTGAGATTCCCGTCTCCCACACAGGTGTGTCCCACACGCGTGTGTGCGCGGGAATGACAGATGGCCAATTCAGGCTTACCGCACATACGAGCAGGAATGATAATAAATATCCTAAAAATAGGTAATCCTTATAACATACCTTTGGTTGAGGGTACGTTATTATTATCAGTTTTAGCAATTGCCTGATTTAAGGCCTTGGCAAAAGCTTTAAATAAGCCCTCAACCATATGATGGGCATTACTACCTGTTACTTTTAGATGAATTGCGGCTTCTAACTGATCTGCAAGGCTTAAGAAAAAATGCTCCACCATCTCTACAGGAAACTCTCCAATTAGCGGGCTTTTAAATTCGGCCTCATAAACTAGAACCCCACGACCACTCAAATCAATCGTGGCAAAAGCACAAGCCTCGTCCATTGGCAGCACAAAACCATAGCGATTTATTCCACGCTTATCGCCTAAAGCCTGCTTTAAAGCCTGCCCTATCACAATTGCGACATCCTCAACCGTATGATGATAATCAATATGCGTATCACCCTGAGCCGTAAGCTCTAAACTAAAACCACCGTGTTTAGCCAGTTGCTCTAACATATGATCAAAAAAACCAATCCCCGTACTAATTTTAATCGGTGCAGTTTTATCCAAATTTATTTTAGCTAGAATCTCTGTTTCGTTAGTCTTACGATTACATACCGCATAACGTTCATGATGTTTAATTACTTCAAGCTTTACACCCAAAGCACGCAGCACCAGATCATTTTCTTCCGGGCTACCTATAGTAAATCTAATTGTATTTTCAACATCCTTATCACGGTTTCTGAGAATAATTCCCTTGGCTAATAAATCTTTGTAGACAGCGTTAGCATCATCAACTTTAATTAATAAAAAATTTGCCTGACTTGGATAAACATGTATCCCGGGTAAGCTGCTTAAATGCTTAAATACTCGTTCTCTTTCTGCTTTTAATAGTTCAATCCGTGAATTTGCCAGCTCCAAACCAAAAGGCGATACTGCCTCAAGAATCAGCCCGCTTATAGGTGCAGGTATTGGATAAGGAGCAAGTACTTTACGTGTAACAGCAATTATTTCTGGCGCGGCAATTAGTGTACCCACTCTAACTCCAGCAAAGGCATAGGCCTTAGATAAAGTTTTCATCACTACTATGTTTTGATATTTATCCATTATAGTTGTGGCTGATGGTGCATCGGCAAACTCAAGATATGCTTCATCTACTGCAATTATCGTATTGGGTAAGCTTTTGGCAATTTGTGCAATATCTTCTAAGGTAAATATATTGCCAGTTGGATTATTTGGTGTACATAAGAAAATAATTTTAGTATTTTCATCACTAGCTTTGATAACGGCAGGTACATCCAGACTAAAACCATTTTCGCTTTTAAGCGGTGCTTTATTAACCTTAATTCCAGCAATATCCGCAATTACTTGATAATAGCCATATGTAGGCGGTGTGATTACAATATTATCTTTATATGGGATGCAAAAGACCCGAACCAACACATCCATTATTTCATCCATGCCCCTACCAACTAAGAGCTGTTTTGGGCCTACCTTGTATACTGCAGCCAATCTGGATAAAACGGCTTCAGGTTGTGGATGCGGGTAGCGATTGATACTACTAACTCCAGTTTTTGTTGTTAAATACGGTAAATACGGATTTTCATTAGCATCTAACTGGATCATACCCGATACATCGGTCATTTCCATGCGGGCGGAACTATACCCAGCCATATTCCAGATTTCTGGGCGAACTATTTTTTGTAACCAATTCATATTTAATAACTCTTTAGTAAATTTAATTTAGTGCATGGATTCCCGTCTACACGGGAATGACATTTACGCTGCAAGCACTATTACGTTCATCCCCACCCCGTCAGGCTCTGCCTGCCACCCCTCCAGAGGGGAATTTGAACCCTAGATTGCCTGCTCCCACACGCGTGTGCACGCGGGAATGACACATTTAGACTAAGGACTCCAGGCGTACGGTAACTGCGTTTTTATGCGCGTCAAGCCCTTCAAGACTGGCAAGTGTCTCTACAGTAGGTCCTATATGTTTAATTCCCACAGCACTTACATGTTGAAATGAAATAGATTTCATAAATGCCAGCGTATCTAAACCACTATACATATTGGCATAACCATAAGTGGGTAAAACATGGTTCGTTCCACTGGCATAATCGCCAACTGATTCAGGAGAATATTGCCCGACAAATACTGAGCCGGCATTTTGCACCAAATTCAAGGCTTCTTTTGCATTAGCAATATGTAAAATTAGATGTTCCGGCGCATAACGATTAGATATCATAAAACATTCATCAATATCACTCGCAATTATTATGCTACTTTTTTTTAATGATTCAATAATAATGCTCTTACGTGATAAATATTCAATCTGGCGTTTCATTTCATCAAATACCTTGACTGCCAGAGTTTCACAAGTAGTAACTAAAACAACATGCGCATCTTTATCATGCTCAGCCTGCGCCAGTAAGTCACTAGCAACAAACGTAGCATTTGCATCTTTATCAGCAATAACCAACACTTCACTTGGACCTGCCGGCATATCCAGAGCCGCACCACCAATTGCAAGGGATACCTGAATTTTAGCTTCAGTTACAAATTTGTTGCCTGGCCCAAAAATCTTATGCACTTTGGTAATAGCTTCTGTACCAAATGCCATAGCTGCAATTGCTTGAGCACCACCTACTTTATAAATAGTATCAATTCCGCACATAGACGCAGCAAATAAAATAGCCGGAGCAATTTCACCATTAGAATTGGGCGGAGTAGTCAAAATTTTAGTAGGACAATTGGCAATAGTTGCCGGAATGGCTAGCATTAGAAGGGTTGAAACCAGTGGTGCACTACCACCTGGAACATAAAGTCCGACTTTATCTATCGGGCGGTATATCTTGCCCAAGTTTATACCATTTTTTTCGTACTCAAACCCCTTTGGCGCACTTTGTTTATGAAAATATTTGATGTTTTCGGCAGCAGAGATAATAGCCTGTTTCTCCTGCTCATTAAGACGTGTAGCTGCAGCTTCAAATTCCTCTGGGCTAACTTTTAGGCTGGCTAAATCAGCCTTATCAAATTTTTTGGCATACTCAAATAAAGCACTGTCTCCTTTATCCCTAACAGATTGGATGATTTCAGCAACAGTACTATGTAGGACAACATCATTACTTATATCAGATCTTTGTAAAACCTTTATCTTTTCATTCTCAGTTAATTTATTCCAATCTACCAGCTTCATTATGCTATCATCTTTTCAATATTCATTACCAAAATTGAACTTGCACCAATTTCTTTTAATTTATTAATTGTATCCCATAAATGCCGTTCTTCACTAACCACATGTACTGCTACTTTTTCAGGATGACCTTGTAGTTCAAGTATTGTCGGCGCTTCATAGCCAGGCAGCAACTCTTTTAATTTAGGTAACTGCATTTTATCAATATGTAGCATAATGTATTTACTGTTTCTCACATTAATTACACTTTGAAAACGAAATACCAGTTCTTTAACTTTGGCTTTGACTACTTGTGACATATTTTTATGTCCAACCAAAATTGCTTCCGATTCTAGCAAAACTTGCATCTCAACCAAATCATTCTCTTTTAAGGTGGTACCAGTTGAAACCAAATCACAAATTGCATCGGCAATACCAATTTTAGGGGCCAATTCGACCGAGCCGTGCATTACTACTATTTTTGCATCAATTTTATTTTTTTGCAAATAATTGGCTAATGTTGCCGGATAAGATGTAGCAATAGTTTTACCATTTAAATCAGATAAGCCACGGATATCACCATTGGCTTTGACGGCAATACTTAAACGACAGGTAGCAAATTCTAGTTTTGCAATAACTTCGAGTTTATTATCTTTATTGACTAAATCATATTCAACAAATAAATTCTCGCCCATAATCCCAATATCAGCAACACCTCTGTCAACAAAACCAGGGATATCATCATCACGAACCATCAAAAAATCTGTATCCAATTCTTTAGAAGTAACTAGATAATGATTTTTAGCCGGGCGAATTTTAAAACTACATTTATTTAATAATTCAATACTACCCTCAAATAGCTTACCTGATTTTTGTAATGCTACGCGTAAGCGTTCCTGATTTGACATTTTCTGTTTTCCATTTATTTATATATTATTTTGCTAATTTCAAGTTTCAAATTAAAAAATTTACACCATTGTTAAAGTTTGAGATATAATACACGCAGTTTCACCTGAATAGATAAGCGTGAAACAAGTGAGCGATTAAGGCTGGCAGGCCTTGACCACTCTTCGACACTAACCTTAACATACAAGGAGCGTTATATGTTTCACGCAGACTACATTTTACTACAATCCCGTCCTTTTGATAAAAATTCAGTCATAAATAAATTTGAAGATTTGGTCTATGACGTTCTGGGGCAATTAAAATTAGAACATTTAGATCGGTTGATATATTCAACCAGGAAGCATGTTTCTGATATATCGCTTCAAAATAATCTGATTGATGGAATTATAAGTAGAAGGTGTAACTCACTCAAAAAAATATTTTCCAATTTATCCATAAACGAACAATTTTTCATTGCGGCACACTTAAACTTAGATTTACTTTCACCCAAGGTGGAAAACCCAAATCCTGTTTTTGTAAGCCTTATAAGTTCATTTGTTCGCGAGTTGATTGTATCTGGTTAATATTTTTTGCACACCGGTAGGGAGTGCTTGCATTCCCTACCACTTTTTAGCCTTATGTTTTATCAATACTTTTATATCAGTCTGAATAGTCCTCATTATTTCAATAAAACTGTAGTTTATTAGAACTTTCTCGCACTAATTAGTGCTTGGAAGAAAACCATTTGATGCATTGTCCGGCAATAGCATTAGTTGATTTCCCGTAATGAAGATCGAATAATTTGAAGATTAATCCAACGTATTTACAATCATTTCCCCTCAA